>Ga0183099_1000571_pt1 | contig 25848 bp, 21 predicted proteins | sample Biomet1_FD_127788 | JGI IMG/M metagenome (GOLD analysis project Ga0183099, IMG submission 127788) | Microbial communities from bioreactor (seeded with anoxic lake sediment) at LBNL, California, USA - Biofuel metagenome 1 | ecosystem: Engineered > Bioreactor > Anaerobic > Unclassified ...
CGTCCGATATTGCGTCTGCAGAAGTACCAGACACCAAGGCCTCCGATGAAGATCATCGAGAAACAATTGATTTTAAAGGTAAGCATAACACTTTTAGTAATCATTAAAATCGGCGCCATAATCCAATAAGAAAGCGGCGGGTAATACTGGGTAACCGTGGAACCGTTATACCAGGAAGGATACCACGATGGGAATTCCCCTTTTGAAAAGCTTTCTGCCAAAAATCTGACCTTGGTCATATGTGCCATACCATCGGCGTTAATTGGATATAGATCATTCGATAGGTATAACAGGTTCGAAAAAGCAGCACAACAAACAAGCCCTGTTATTACAAGAGCCAGAACAAGTTCTACTCGGAATTGCAGCTTGCCTTCGCCGGTGTTATTCATTAGATTCTCCATCTGTTTTTTTGATCTTTCTTAGGTGCAAAGTTAACCGAATACTATTGATCGCAGTTTTTAGTACAGCCATTTTGCTGGCGCCCTTTTTATAGTCATACCGAAGTTCAAATGGAACCTCTTCGAAAACTGCACCGCAGCAGTATAGTTTGTATAATAACTCGACCATGCAGGTAAACCCGCTCTCCGAGACAAGATAATCTGCAAATCTTGTGTAAGCGTTCTGTAAAATCTTTCTGTTGTACAGCCGGTATCCACAAGTATAATCTTTCACATTTCGGATATGTAAAAGAATAGTAAAGACATACTTCGCACCTTCGCTCATTAACAGCCTGATTCCCGAAACACCCTTTACCTCTGCCCCGCTTTGGTACCGGGAAGCAATTACGACATCAGCTTTTTTCTGACTCATTTTTTCAAGCATATCAGTTATATATATGGGATCCTGAGTATTATCACAATCCATCAGGCCCATGAAGGAGCTTTCCGTGCAGTGCTCAATAAAATATTTCACTCCTGTTTTCACGGCTTCTCCCAAACCCCTGTTGTGAGGATGATTCACCAATGTGAAATTAGAATGTTCCTGTTCCAAACGTTCTGCAATCTCTTTCGTCTTATCTTTGCTGCCGTCGTTTACGGCAACGATCTGCAGTTCCAATCCGAACTTATCAGCAAGCACTTCCTGTAGCTCCAGCCATCGTTCAACCATGGTTTCGATATTTTGATCCTCATTATACGCAGGAAGGATTATTGTTAACTTATTCATTATTTACCCTCCTCCTTATTGAATCGACGACTCTCTTAGGAAGATGAAAATCATCGTTTACTGCCTTCTTTACATTTTGCCATTCTTCCGTCAGCGTTGTAGTTTTCCAGTTGCCCACTCCTTCTATGCTGTTAATGATGCCTGCAAATCGGATCCAAAAGACCACAAAATTAAACCCCGGGAACAGGAATATAAGATACCACTTTGACCGGTAATATTTTTTTATGTCTTTGACTTTGCCGAGGTACATGATAACATTAATATAGTAAAGAAACGTTGAGAAAACATAGAGCAAATAAATAATGACAGCCGATCCAAGAACCAAGGATATCGGGTAGTTTAAAAACACAAGAAAAATCAGCGCAAAAAACCAAATCATACGTGGAAATGCAAAGGTATGATCAAACATTAAAACACGAACCATAAAGTTTGAAAAAAAGCTTTTAATTATGGTAAGTTCATCCTTTAAAAACATATGGGATACTTCAAGCTCACCGCGCTGCCAGCGTTGACGTTGGGTATAAAGTTTATTGTAGCTTTCGATCGGATCTACAAAAAAGAATGCATCCTCGCAAAGGCGGATTCCTTTATTCAATACCTTGCGCATCTGGAACGTTACCTGTGTATCTTCACTGACGGTCGACGTATTATACATCTGCGATTTCAGGATAGCAGATTTCCGGAACGCGGAAAAAGCCCCCGACAGAGTGTAGAGGTTGTCAGACTCCGACTCATAATTCCTTCCTACTAAAAATGACTGGCAGTATTCGAAAAATTCACATCGTCTGGTCATTCTCATACCAAAGCGTTTTGTTCTTTCAATCGCCCCCATATCTGTCAATATCACTCCCGTCAGGCAATCAGTATCCGAATCCTGCTCAAAACGTGTCGTTATATTCTTGATTGCATCAGGATGCAGTTTGCCGTCACTGTCAATATGGACGATGTATTTACCATTGCTGTTGAACAATGCCATATTCAATGCTTTCGATTTTCCCTGACTGGCATTGAGCCATGTCATAGGTAAGTCTTGAAATTCAGCCTGACATTTTTTAAATACTTCGAGACTGTTGTCTGTACTTTCATTATTGATCAGCAAAACATCGAGCAGTCGGTTTGGATAATTCGACTTGCAGACCGACTCCAGGCAAGCCCTCAAAGAATCAGCTGAATTATAAACCGGGATAATCAAAGTGATTTCCGGATAATAACTCAAACCAGGCCTTCCAATTTGAGAAAATTTCTTTTTCAGTAAAATGAAAAAGCCCCCAAATGCAGGAATAATCTCCATAATTAAAGGGATGATGATCCAGGCCATCCAGAAAATAACCTCACCGCTTATTCTACTTAATAGAATTTGAAGATCCAGATCCATAATTAAAATTACCTACTTTCTGGCGAATTACCTGTGAACGGGTAAAAACATAAAAATATAAAACAATGGATATAAAATAAAATATAATTCTGCCGAAGATCGTATGGGCAAAATAAAAGATACTATTTCCGTAAAAGTAAATTAGTGTGCAAATCACGAATATCCGCAGAACATTTGCAAAAAAAATAGTAGCAATCCCGATGCAGTTTACAATCAACTTCTCAATCGTATTGTACAGCGGAAAAAACCAAAGCATGCAACTAAAGGCCATGATTTCTATTACTCCGGAGCATTCATAATCAATGCTCAGAGAAACAGAAGACGTGTCCTTTGGGATAAATAATATTGAATATTGGTAATAGGAATCATACATATTGAACAGATCCCCAAATACCCCAGCAACCGCACAAACAACCATACTCAGTGGTTGTTCGACCAATGGTTCTACCCAAAACATCAGGAAGAAGAAAAGGCCTACACTGCCAAGACAGAATTTGAAAAAATGAAGTTCTGTCCTGCTTAAAACCCATATTGAGTAAATCCATATGATTAAAGCTGCAATTTTTAAAGCAAACATTTATTATTTCCCCTTTAACTGGAATGTGAAGGGACGTTTCCTTTTAAAACAATAAGCACCGAAGGTGGTAAATACTATCACTGCACCAATAGCAACTGCAATATACGGTCCGGTGCTTGTCCCAGCACAATAAATAGTTTGGCTTCCAAGTTTAGGAATTTCCATGGATATTTCGCTGATTCCGTCAGGTTGATCTGTTATGGTATCAAGCGGGATTAAAAACTCAGCTTCAAAAGAGTCTTCACTTATCGTAAAGTATCCATTACCCACCGGATCCCAACCTTGCTGATGCTGATATACATCAAAAGGTATGACAATTTGATCATCCCATGGAGTCTGCCCGCCGCCAAAAAACATCTGATTGAGTTGCTCTAAAGTTAAACTCCAGTCAATTCCCTCTTCAGGATCATAAACCGGAGCATTCGAATCTGTGTTCAAGCTCTCATCGGTAGTATTATCAGGCGCAGCTTCTTCAACCTCCGTACCCTCCTCAATATTTGCAGCTGATGATTCCGAGCTCTCCTCATAGTCCTGAGCAGCAGGTGTTGTCGAAGTTATCTCATCATTGTCAGTATTTGTATTGGTATTTGTATTGGTATCAGTGTCGGTATTTGTGTTGGTATCAGTATTTATGTTGGTATTTGTATCTGTATCTGTACTGGTATCCGTATCTGTTGTACTGGTATCAGTGCTTATGTCGGTATTTGTATCTGTGTTTGAACTCGCATCAATGTTTGTGTCTGTATCCGTATCCTTATCTTTAATCTTGTCTTTGCCTCCTTCAGAATCCGTGTTATATAAATATGACTCTTCCTCGGGGTTTGCATAAAGACCCGGAATGAGAGAATATGTCCCGTCACCCAAATTGGTAAAGATATTTACTTTCATATTTTCGAAGGTCTGATTGTTGATGTCCCCAAATTTAATATATACATATAAATTTGCCTCGCCTCTGAACATCTTGACCTCATGCTTTTTCCATTCGGATGGATTAGTTCCCTTATAAAGATACGAAGGCGGCTTGTCTTCCCAATCGGTAAACTTACCATCGATCACGATCTGGCCATAATCAGCAGCAAACGCGGTAAACGGAACCATAAAAACCAGAAGCAGGCTTAAAATCATACTAAATAGGTTTCTTTTCATTTTGTACACCTCTTTCCCTGAAGATGAACCGGATCAATACTGCGATTCCCAGCAGCCCTGCAATACTTAGCAGTACTCCTTGCAGCAAGTAAGGATAAACCAAATTGATCTCCGTTCGTGGTTCCTCCACAATCAGAAGATTGTTTTTACTTTCAATTTTTTGCTTGCTGCGGAAGTTATCCTGATAAGCAAGCGTTGTATTGATTTCTCCACCCGGAGAATTAATGATCATTCTATTATCCTGATACTCAATGGTAAGCGGTACAACTTTACGCTCAGGAAGTTGGGTTGGTTCCAGTTTTAGAAAATCACTCATCAGCGACAGGATCGACTGATCGTTCGTTTCCATTGCATGAAACAGGAGGTTGAATCCCATAAAAATAATGTTTGGATTATCCGAAGTTGCTAAAAACGGTAGCTTTTTATTCTGGAACCAGGAATAGCCGATCATATGATCAACATTTTCGAGGTAGTATGTATTCCAGGTTGAGTACTCTTGCTTAAACGGCAAAGCATCATAGACTTTATTTTTATACATCAGTTCAGGATATCGATTTGTAAAGCAGATTGACTGAGCTGTAATATCGAAAAAACTCATTCGGCTGGTCAAAGGATCGACCGGAATTCGGTTCATATCGATAATTATTTTTACCCCCGCATTTGCCGTCCTAATCAACAGGTTCTGTACAGATTCCCTGTCATCGTAGGTAAAGCCGGACAGATATATTATTTTATATTTACTTAATTCCTCAAAAGTATAGTCCGAAAGGTTTTCACTCTTTCCTTCCTCAAAAGTTGGGTACTCGAATGACATCATATTGGCAGATACTCCAATGCTTAGTCCCTCAAACTTGGTAGCCACACCGAACGTTTTAGGTGTATTACAGTGAAATATATAGGTGTAGTTTGTTTCTTCCTTCAATTCATATCCTGAGGCCTGAGCAGCTGTAACAAGCTCATCGAGTGTCTTTTTCGCCTTTTCAATCAGTTCTTTTCGAACCACGACGGTATCGTCCCCGAGTTCAAGACTCCTGTCAAATAAATAGTAATAATAACCCTTTTCCAAAGCTGTATTTATCATTACGATATTATGTGAAGTCGTCGCACCCTGCCATGCCCAGCCGAAGGTATATTGCGTCTTTGGGTCCTCAGCAGAAAACATGAAAGACGGATAGGAGTCAAACACGCTGACATCAAGCAGTGATACCCTCTGCTTTGTCATTTTCTTAGTACTATCCAGCGTGTAATATATTTCAGTTGGCATTTGGGAATGATACCTTTCAAGATCAACTGAAGGAATACAATCCAAAATGATGACAAGTGCAATTATAATAACGGCATAGCGTCTGCATTTTCTCCATTCCAGAAGAGACAGAAGAAAAACAGCGTAAACAATCGGCGTAAAACGTGTCATCCACAGAACCTGGTTCAGCGGAATCTTTTCAAGAAACGTAACCATTGCGGTAGTTGTTCCGAAATAAATAACCAATGCCGTATAAAAACCTGGATGACTTTTCTTTTCACCTAAAAATAGACCTGTGATCGCTATGATGAATACTGAAAGTCCAAAATAAAAGTAGTCAAAAATTCCTTGGGTTCGGATCATAGGGTTCAAAGACGTCGTTACGGGAGTGCTTAAGGATTGCATAACCTCCGAATTCGCCGAAGAATCCATTCCGAGCAAGCCACCATGTAATGCCGCATACAGCCAGAAACCGCATAGGGCAAATGACAAAAGCATTCCACAAATCACATAGAAAGATTCCTTCAGATGTCTTTGGCTGATGCTGTAAATCAGCAGAAATATAAATGTCGTGATCCCAACCATGGCAGCAACCATAACATGACATAAAACAATTATGCTCATGATGAGGATCACAGGTACGATCGCTTTCTTTTTCTTATGGTCAACGAATCTCCATACAAAATAGAATAAATAAGGCAGGAGAATTGCGATCACCATACGCGGGAAATTGCCCTCTACAAAGAAAACCCTAATGTTATCAGGCATAAAGAACCATACTGCAGCCAGAAATGTGCAGAATGGCATCCTGTTGTAAGTCAGCCCCCAAAGCAGCCAGCCCAAACCTCCTACAACAATAGCAAAGAAAACAAATAGAAGGTATGATGAAACTGCATCTCCACCTGCTATAAATTGAAGAGCAGCCAATAAGTAATATGGAATCGGAGCCCAGTAACGAAAAGGCTGCATTCCGTTATACCAAAGGTTTGTATAAAGAGGGTACAGATCACCTTCCTTAATGCTGTGATAAAGCAGGTCTGATTTGAACAGATGGCCATATATATCAGAACCTGAAGGATATGCCCCTGTATTTTTCAGATAAAATGTAATCAATGCTCCCCAGCATAACAGAAAAGCAAAGCTTATAATGAACTGATACGCAGGGGCCGTCTTCTGCGGTATAGTATAGGAACTATGTTTTATTTTCACTTTCGGAGGCTCTGGCGGGACCTCGGCTTCGCGCTCAGGTTCGGGTGAAGGAACTACAGGAATGATAACCTCCTCCGGCTGTTCAAAATTTGAAATCATATGCGATGCCGATTGTGAAATGATATTCCCCATAAGAAGGTTAGAAACCTTTATTTTATGATCTCCAATCAGAAGTCTGTTTTCAGTGTTGACTCCATTGACGATATATGTCCGGACAGGACTCTCACTGATTTCCAGCATTTCCAGATTCATATCAGTTCTTGCTAAGCTCTGGCTTAAAATCCGAAAAAAAACGTTGCCCATATTCTCAAGTGTAGGCTCCAGCCGATCAAACGGAGGAATTTCCCCCACCTTTTTTTGGGAATACTTTTCCAGCTTGTTTCTGATAACAGCTTCAATCTCATCAAACCGGATAAATCTTGTCTGAGGAATTGATATATATAATATTAAGTCAAAATTAGTAGCATAATCGGAAGAAGGATCTAAATTATCCTGAAAGCTTTGAAGTACTATTAATTGTATTTAAATTTATAACCTTTAAAGCCCAAAGCTGCACCTTCATTCCCAAGGATTTGATTGATTTTCAGGTTAAATAATTACCTTTTCAGGATTGCCTATATCATCACACATTTTATATTATTTTTCAACAAAATTCAACAAATTATAATCCAGACATATCCAGACACATCTAATTGAGTAATAATAATCTACATAATTATAAATAATGTATAATAAATTATGTGCACATTAAAAGGCCCGCAGATTTGCGGGCCTTTTCTTAACCGTTTCCGGTTCCTGTTTCTTTAATTGTCTATTACTGGTTTCGTTGCATCTTACTCGATGATCTTTGATACAACTCCTGATCCTACGGTTCTGCCACCTTCCCTGATCGCAAATCTTAGTCCTTCTTCGATCGCGATTGGGCTGATCAGTTCGATTTCCATCTGGATGTTATCTCCAGGCATGCACATCTCTACGCCTTCAGGAAGTGAAAGGTTTCCTGTTACGTCTGTTGTTCTGAAATAGAACTGCGGTCTGTATCCATTAAAGAATGGAGTATGTCTTCCGCCTTCTTCCTTCTTCAGTACGTATACTTGGGATGTAAACTTTGTATGCGGATGAATGCTGCCTGGCTTTGCAAGTACCTGTCCTCTTTCGATTTCATTTCTCTGTACTCCACGAAGCAATGCTCCGATGTTGTCTCCGGCTTGTGCCTGATCAAGAAGCTTTCTGAACATTTCTACGCCTGTTACAACTACTTTTCTTGGAGCTTCTGTCAATCCTACGATTTCTACTTCGTCGGATACCTTCAGGATTCCTCTTTCTACTCTTCCTGTTGCTACGGTTCCTCTTCCTGTGATGGAGAATACGTCTTCTACAGGCATTAAGAAAGGCTTGTCTGTTGGTCTTTCCGGTTCTGGAATGAAGCTGTCTACTGCTTCCATTAATTCTATGATCTTATCTCCCCATGGGCCTTCCGGATTGTTCAATGCTTCCAGTGCAGACCCTCTGATGATTGGTGTGTCATCTCCCGGGAATTCATAAAAGTCAAGCAGTTCTCTTACTTCCATTTCAACAAGGTCAAGAAGCTCTTCGTCATCTACCATGTCGCATTTGTTCAGGAATACGATGATGTATGGTACGCCTACCTGTCTGGAAAGCAGTATGTGCTCTCTTGTCTGTGGCATTGGTCCGTCTGTTGCTGCTACTACCAGGATCGCTCCGTCCATCTGTGCTGCTCCTGTGATCATGTTCTTTACATAGTCAGCATGTCCCGGACAGTCTACGTGTGCATAGTGTCTGTTTGGTGTCTCATACTCTACGTGGGCTGTCGCTATAGTGATTCCTCTTTCTCTTTCTTCTGGTGCTTTATCGATCTGATCGAATGCTACCATCTGGCCAAGTCCGTATTTCTGGAATAATTTCTTTGTGATCGCTGCTGTCAATGTTGTCTTACCATGGTCTACGTGACCGATTGTCCCGATATTAACATGGGGCTTATTTCTTTCATATTTAGCTTTTGCCATTTTCGTAATCCTCCATTAATAATTTTTATTTCGTTATTTATTAATCTTTTCCGTTAAACTGTCAGGCAGTTTTTCAAAGTGATCAAACTGCATTACATATACGCCTCGTCCCTGAGTTTTGGATCGCAGGTCTGTTGCATAACCAAACATTTCGGAAAGAGGAACAAAGCCTCTTACCGCAACAGCACCTGAATGCATGTCGGTTCCTTCGATTCTTCCTCTTCTTGAACTGATATCACCGATTACATCTCCCATATACTCTTCCGGAACTGTAACCTCGATCTTAAAGATCGGCTCAAGCAATACCGGCTTCGCTTTCCTCGCAGCTTCTCTGAATGCCATAGATGCTGCAATTTTGAATGCCATTTCAGAAGAGTCAACTTCATGGTAGGATCCGTCGTAAAGATCAACGCCTACATCGACAACCTGATATCCAGCCAAAGGACCATTCTGCATCGCTTCACGAATACCATCATCAATTTTTCCGATGTACTCCTTCGGAATCGCACCGCCGATAATGGAATTCTTGAATTCGTATCCTGCACCAGGTTCTCTTGGATAAACCTTGATTTTAACGTGTCCATACTGACCATGTCCACCGGACTGTTTTGCGTATTTGTAATCGACATCTGCGTTTCCGGAGATTGTTTCTTTATAGGAAACCTGTGGCTTGCCAACATTCGCTTCTACCTTAAATTCACGTAGTAATCTGTCAACGATGATCTCAAGGTGAAGCTCACCCATTCCGGCAATAATCGTCTGTCCTGTTTCGTCATTTGTATAGGTCTTAAAAGTAGGATCTTCTTCAGCAAGCTTTGCCAATGCGATACCCATCTTTTCCTGCCCTGCTTTGGTTTTTGGTTCAATCGCAATCTCAATAACAGGATCAGGGAATTCCATGGATTCCAGGATAATCGCATGTTTCTCATCACAAAGGGTATCCCCTGTTGTGGTATCCTTTAATCCTACAGCTGCAGCGATATCCCCGGAATAAACCTCTTCGATTTCTTCTCTTCGATTTGCATGCATCTGAAGAATTCTTCCGATTCTTTCTTTCTTTTCCTTCGTTGAGTTGTATACGTAGGAACCTGATTTCAGTGATCCCGAATATACTCTGAAGAATGCCAGTTTTCCAACAAATGGGTCGGCCATGATTTTAAATGCCAGAGCTGCGAACGGACCTTTGTCATCAGCAGGTCTTTCACCCACTGTCTCCTCGTTTGGAATCACTCCCTTGATTGCAGGGATGTCCAACGGAGAAGGCATGAAATCAACGACCGCATCCAGCATCATCTGAACGCCTTTATTTTTGTAGGCTGATCCGCAGACCACCGGTACCATTTTACCTGCGATGGTCATCTTTCTGATAGCACCCTTAATTTCGTCTATCGTCAGATCTTCGCCTTCTAAATACTTCATAAGCAGCTCTTCATCTGTTTCTGCTACTGATTCAACGAGATGATGTCTCCACTCATCCGCCAGTTTGGTAAGCTCGGCAGGAATCGGAACGAATTCTATTTCCTTGCCCAAATCATCCTTATATATTTCAGCTTTCATCTGAATCAAATCAACGATACCGACAAAACTGTCCTCAGACCCGATCGGAATCTGGATCGGAACGGCATTTGCCTTCAATCTGTCTTTAACCATACCGACTACACGGTAAAAATCTGCTCCCATGATATCCATCTTGTTGACTAATATCATTCTTGGAACTCCATATTTTTCTGCCTGTCTCCAGACGGTTTCGGACTGCGGCTCTACTCCGCCCTTTGCGCATAGTACGGTAACCGCACCATCGAGGACTCTCAATGATCGTTCAACCTCGACAGTGAAATCAACGTGGCCGGGTGTATCGATTATATTAATTCTATGATCATTCCATTGAGCTGTAGTAGCAGCAGAGGTAATAGTGATACCTCTTTCCTGCTCCTGTTCCATCCAATCCATAGTTGCAGCACCTTCATGTACTTCGCCGAGCTTATGGGTCTTCCCAGTGTAGAACAGTATTCTCTCAGTCGTTGTGGTTTTTCCAGCATCTATATGTGCCATAATACCAATATTTCTTGTTTTTTCAAGCGGGAATTGTCTAGGCATACCAGAAACCTCCTTTCTGCTTCTTTCTGATAATTTTAAACATTAATTTCTTATTACCATCTGTAATGTGCAAATGCTCTATTCGCATCAGCCATCTTGTGGGTATCTTCTTTCTTCTTAACAGATGCACCAGTGTTATTTGCTGCATCCATCAGTTCCTTGCCAAGTCTTTCATACATCGTCTTTTCGCCTCTTGCCTTAGTATACTTTGTGAGCCATCTAAGCGCTAAGGTTTGACGTCTGTCTGTCCTTACTTCCATTGGAACCTGATAGTTTGCACCACCTACACGTCTTGCTTTTACTTCTAAAACCGGCATGATATTATTCATTGCCTTATCGAAAATATCCAGAGGTTCTTCCCCTGTGTTTTTCTTTATCATGTCAAATGCGTCATAAACGATTGACTGAGCTACTCCCTTTTTCCCGTCAAGCATGATGCTGTTGATTAATTTTGCAACAACAACACTTCCATAAACCGGATCTGGAAGTACATCTCTTTTTGGTACATTACCTTTTCTTGGCACTTCTCTTCCCTCCTAAATTTCGGTACTCGACACCCTCACGAATGCCGCGGTGCACATGATATCTATATCAAGGGCACTTATAAGTCCGCTCAATTTGCATTGCAAATTGCACTAGCTAATCGCGGACTTTATGCACAGAAATCACAAATTTTATATTTGTTGATTTCTACTGCAATACTTTCCCGATTATTTGAATTATTTTGCTTTTGGTCTCTTTGCTCCATACTTGGAACGAGCCTGATTTCTCTTAGCTACGCCAGCAGTATCAAGAGTTCCTCTGATGATGTGGTATCTTACACCTGGAAGATCTTTCACTCTTCCGCCTCTGATCAGTACAACGCTATGCTCCTGTAGGTTATGACCAATACCAGGAATATATGCTGTAACTTCGATACCGTTTGTCAGACGTACTCTGGCTACTTTTCTAAGAGCAGAGTTTGGTTTCTTAGGAGTAACGGTCTTTACGGAAGTGCACACGCCTCTCTTCTGAGGTGCTTCAGTTTCTGTAGACACTCTTCTGATTGAGTTTAGTCCCTTTAACAGAGCCGGTGAAGTTGACTTCTTAACTGCACTCGTTCTTCCTTCTCTAACCAACTGATTAATTGTAGGCATTCTATTTTCTCCTTTCCTTGTCTTGTGCAGGTGCACAATAACTAATATTTCAAGCCATGTCGGCTTAAAACCAACGCATTGTAGTATATCACAGGACCATTACCCGTGTCAAATGCCATTTTGCCGCAGCTTTAGCTGCAATGGCAAAACGGACAACATGAGGCTTCGCTTCATTCCATCACTTCGTGATGCTGTCCGTTTTGCCGTTAAATTCACTTTGTGAATTTGGAAAAAAGGCAGCAGCGAACGCAGTGAGTCGGAGTTCCGCTTGCGGAACGCTGGTTCGAAACTATTCAACTTCAATGATTTCGGACAGTTCTTCCATCTCCGACATATCTGCCAGATCAGCAATGCTTGCTTCACTGCGTAAGCTTTCTCCGTCAAAATCATCAAAATCCTCTTCCTCAGCCGGCGGCTTGAAGGAATCCATCAGCTCGGTATTTACACCATAGTCTACGCTGATATTCTTGTATCTCTTCATTCCTGTTCCAGCAGGGATCAGTTTTCCGATAATAACATTTTCCTTGAGTCCCAGGAGTTTGTCGTTCTTTCCTTTGATCGCCGCATCGGTCAGTACACGAGTCGTTTCCTGGAAGGATGCTGCCGACAGGAAGGAGTTTGTTGCAAGGGAAGCCTTTGTGATTCCCAATAATATTCTCTTTCCTTTTGCAGGTTCTCTGCCGGATTTCTCAATGGTACTGTTTGCTTCATCCAGTTCAAATTTACCGTATAATCCGCCGGGAAGAAGTGCGGTATCGCCGGCATCCTCGATCTTGAACTTGGATAACATCTGGCTCACGATAACTTCCACATGCTTATCGTTGATATCTACACCTTGCTGTTTGTATACTCTCTGAACTTCCTTCAGAAGGTATTGATAAACGCCTTCAACTCCATTAAGTCTTAAAATATCATGCGGGTTAAGAGGTCCCTTTGTAACTTGGTCACCGGCAAGGACATAGTCGCCTTCCTTGACGTTAAGTCTTGCACCGTAAGGGATGATATAGGATCTTTCCTCTTCACCTCTGACCTTAACTTCTGTCTTATTGTCTTTTCTTGTTTCTATGGATACAACGGTTCCGTCTGCTTCGCATATCTCGGCAAGCCCCTTAGGTTTTCTCGCTTCGAAAAGCTCTTCTACCCTAGGAAGACCGTGAGTGATATCGCTTCCGGCAACACCTCCGGTATGGAAAGTACGCATCGTCAGCTGTGTACCAGGCTCACCAATGGACTGCGCCGCTGTGATACCTACTGCCTCTCCGATATTAACAGGTTCCCCTGTTGCCAGGTTTCTGCCGTAGCACTTCGCGCAGATCCCGTAAACGCTATGACAGGTCATGACCGATCTGATCGCTACGGATTCGATACCGCAGGCTTCGATCTCTTCAGCTGCAGTTTCCAGAATTTCTTCGCCCTGTTCCACAATCAGCTTTCCTGTGTGCGGATTTACAATATCTGTCATGGCAGTTCTGCCTATGATACGAAGCTTCAGCGGTTCGATAACTTCTTTTCCGTCGGCGAAGGCTCTTACTTCAATACCTTCATCTGTTCCGCAATCCACTTCTCTTACGATTACATTATGGCTGACATCAACCAGTCTTCTTGTCAGATAACCGGAGTCTGCTGTTCTCAGCGCAGTATCGGCAAGACCTTTTCTTGCACCGTTAGTGGAAATGAAGTATTCCAGTACGGACAAGCCTTCACGGAAGTTGGACTTGATCGGAATTTCGATCGTCTGTCCAGATGCGTTTGCCATCAGTCCACGCATACCGCCGATCTGCTTAATCTGGCTCTTGCTGCCTCTAGCTCCTGAGTGTGCCATGATGAACAGGTTGTTCAACGAGCCCAGAGATTTCATCAGAGCGTCTGCAACGTCATCCGTTGCATCATTCCAAGTATCTATAACTCTTTCATATCGTTCGGAATCGGACATCAATCCTCTTCTGTAAGCAGCTTCATATTTTTCAACCTTCTTTTCCGCTTCTTCCAGTATGCCTGCCTTTGCTTCCGGTATTTCCATGTCGGATACGCTGATCGTGATTGCAGCTACGGTGGAATAATGGAAGCCCATTTCTTTAATATAGTCAAGCATGATTGCTGTTGTTGTATTACCATGCTTTCGGAAACATTTATCTATGATCTGTCCCAGCTTCTTCTTGTCGCAAAGGAAATCAACTTCCAGAGAATATTTATCAGTATCTCTGTCAACATAACCCAGATTCTGAGGGATATTTTCGTTGAAGATGAATCTTCCTACGGTGGATTCGATCAGTTTTCCTCTTTCGTCATTCTCATCCAGGAATCTTCTGACTTTTACTCTTGCATGTAGTCCGATAACACCGTTTCTATATGCCATTAGCATTTCGTCAAAGTCCGTAAAGATCTTGCCGTCGCCCTTTTCTGCAGGCGTATTTCTTTCTTCCACGCCCGGATGAGTCAGGTAATAGCTACCCAGGATCATATCCTGAGTAGGAACTGTGATTGGAGATCCGTCCTTCGGTGCCAGAATATTATTCACGGAAAGCATCAGGAATCTTGCTTCTGCCTGAGCTTCTACGGACAGAGGAACGTGAACGGCCATCTGGTCTCCGTCAAAGTCTGCATTATATGCGGTACATACCAATGGGTGAAGCTTGATTGCCTTGCCTTCTACCAGTACCGGTTCGAATGCCTGGATACCGAGTCTGTGCAGCGTAGGGGCACGATTCAGAAGTACCGGATGTTCTTTGATGACCTCGTCGAGCACATCCCATACCTCAGGTCTTACCTTCTCTACCATTCTCTTTGCGCTCTTGATATTATGGGAGTGTCCGTTTTGAACAAGTTTCTTCATAATAAAAGGCTTAAACAGTTCCAAAGCCATTTTCTTTGGAAGTCCGCACTGATAGAACTTAAGCTCAGGTCCTACAACGATTACGGAACGACCAGAATAGTCGACACGCTTACCTAAAAGGTTCTGTCTGAATCTTCCTTGCTTACCCTTTAACATATCAGATAAGGATTTCAGCGGTCTGCTTCCAGGACCGGTTACAGGTCTTCCTCTTCTGCCGTTATCGATCAGTGCATCAACTGCTTCCTGAAGCATTCTCTTTTCATTTCTTACAATAATGTCAGGAGCGCCAAGTTCAAGCAGTCTCTTCAATCTATTATTTCTATTGATTACTCTTCTATACAAATCGTTCAGATCGGAGGTCGCGAATCTTCCTCCGTCCAGTTGTACCATAGGCCTCAGATCAGGCGGGATGACCGGAATGACTTCAAGGATCATCCATTCAGGCTTATTTTCAGATAATCTGAGGGCTTCGATAACTTCCAGTCTTCTTACGATTCTGATCTTCTTTTGTCCGGAACTTTCTCTCAGCTTTTTTCTCATATCATCGGAAAGGGCCACAAGATCAATATGAGTCAGAAGCTCACGAATGGCTTCCGCACCCATGGCAGCCTTAAATCCGGTGCCGAACTTTTCTTTTGCTTCTCTGTATTGCTGCTCTGTAAGTATTTCTTTATAGCCAAGTCCTGAATTACCCGGATCAGTAACGATATAAGCTGCAAAATAAAGTACCTTTTCCAGATTTCTCGGAGAGATATCCAGAACAAGTCCCATTCTGCTAGGAATGCCTTTGAAGTACCAGATATGAGAAACTGGAGCAGCAAGCTCGATATGTCCCATTCTTTCTCTTCTTACCTTGGCCTTTGTGACTTCTACTCCGCAGCGGTCACAAATAATGCCCTTATAACGAATTCTCTTATATTTTCCACAATGACATTCCCAATCCTTGGTAGGTCCGAAAATCTTTTCACAGAATAGGCCCTCCTTTTCCGGCTTGAGTGTCCTGTAATTGATGGTTTCAGGCTTTTTAACCTCTCCTTTTGACCAGCTTCTGATCTTTTCTGTAGATGCAAGACTGATTTGCAGCGCTTCAAAATTGTTTAATTCGTACAAGGAGATACTCCCCCTTTCTTATAATTCATCATTGAAATCTTCGTCAATCAAGTCCATGTCTATGTCTTCATCGTCAAGATCTTCATCCACTAACTCTTCTGAAAAACCGCCTTCCTCTTCAAAGAATTCTCCCTCATCAGCGATTGCTTCAATGTCTATGATGCTTTCCAGTCCGGAAACAGCGTCCAGCTCAGGTGATTCCTTGATTTCAATTTCTTTGTTATCATCTGTCAGCACCTTCACATCAAGGCCCAGACTTTGCATTTCCTTGATCAATACCTTGAAGGATTCAGGAATTCCAGGTTCTGGAATATTTTCGCCCTTTACGATCGCTTCATAGGTTTTTACACGTCCAACTACATCGTCTGATTTTACTGTCAGTATTTCCTGCAATGTATAAGCAGCGCCGTAAGCTTCCAGTGCCCATACTTCCATTTCTCCGAATCTCTGACCTCCGAACTGCGCTTTTCCGCCTAAAGGCTGCTGTGTTACCAGTGAGTAAGGTCCCGTGCTTCTTGCATGAATCTTGTCATCAACCAAGTGATGCAGCTTCAGCATATACATATATCCTACGGTAACCGGATTATCAAATTGTTCTCCGGATCTTCCGTCTCTTAAAATCAGTTTTCCGCTTTTAGGATATCCGCACTCACTCAAAAGGTCGATGATATCCAGTTCGCTTGCCCCATCGAATACCGGTGTTGCAATATACCAATCCTTGTATTTTGCCGCTAATCCCAGATGAGTCTCAAGCACCTGTCCAACGTTCATACGGGAAGGTACACCTAAAGGATTCAGCATGACCTGTAGAGGGACTCCGTTTTCCATAAACGGCATATCCTCTTCAGGAAGAATCCTTGAAATAACACCCTTGTTACCGTGACGGCCGGCCATCTTATCTCCAACGCTGATCTTACGTTTCGTTGCGATATAGCATCTTACCAGCTTGTTAACACCCGGTGGCAGTTCGTCTCCGTTTTCTCTGGAGAAGATCTTTACATCCACGACAATACCCGCTTCACCATGAGGAACTCTTAGGGAGGTATCTCTTACTTCTCTTGCTTTTTCTCCGAAAATGGCTCTCAACAGTCTTTCTTCCGCAGTCAGTTCTGTTTCTCCCTTAGGCGTAACCTTTCCGACCAGGATATCGGAAGCGCTAACCTCTGCTCCGATTCTGATAATACCTTCTTCGTCCAGATCCTTAAGAGCATCTTCGCCGACATTTGGAATGTCACGTGTGATCTCTTCGGGTCCCAGTTTTGTATCTCTGGCTTCTGCCTCGTATTCTTCAATATGAAGAGATGTGAGAGCATCTTCCATAATCAATCTTTCATTAAGGATGATCGCATCCTCGTAGTTATAGCCTTCCCAAGTCATGAATCCAATCAGTAAATTCTTTCCGAGAGCGACTTCACCCATGTCTGTGGATGGACCGTCAGCAATGACTTCACCTTTTTCCACATGCTCATTTTTGTTTACAATCGGTCTTTGATTAATGCAGGTTCCCTGATTAGATCTCTTGAACTTCAGCATCTTATATTCGTCAACGCCCTGACCGTCATGTCTTCTGATCTTAATCTTAGTTGCATCGACATACTCAACCGTACCTTCGTTCTTTGCAAGCAGAACGACACCGGAATCTCTGGCTGCAATATATTCCATACCTGTTCCAACGATTGGTGCATCGGTGATCAGTAGAGGTACTGCCTGACGCTGCATGTTGGAACCCATGAGAGCCCGGTTTGCATCGTCGTTTTCCAAGAACGGAATCATGGCCGTTGCAACGGAAACTACCTGCTTAGGTGATACATCCATATAATCGATCAGTTCTCTTATAACCAGATCGATATCCCCTCCGGCCCCTCGGGAAGCTACTCTGTGATTGATGAATTTTCCGTTAGAATCAAGAGGTTCATTGGCCTGTGCGATGATCAGCATTTCTTCTTCATCAGCCGTTACATAATCTATCGTGTCGGATACAATTCCGGTTCCTTTTTCAACACGTCTATACGGAGTCTCAATAAATCCGTATTCATTGATCTTTCCGTAGGTGGTCAGAGAACCAATCAGTCCGATGTTCGGGCCTTCAGGAGTCTCGATAGGACACATTCTTCCGTAATGGGAATGGTGGACATCACGAACTTCGAATCCGGCTCTTTCTCTGGAAAGACCGCCAGGTCCCAATGCTGATAATCTTCTTTTATGTGTCAGTTCAGCCAAAGGATTGGTCTGATCCATAAATTGTGACAGCTGGGAGCTCCCAAAGAATTCTTTGATTGCTGCCGTTACAGGTCTAATGTTCATCAAAGCCTGCGGTGTTGTAACTTCAATGTCCTGAATGGTCATTCTTTCCTTGACGACTCTTTCCATACGGGCCAGACCGATACGGAACTGGTTTTGAAGCAGTTCTCCGACAGTTCTAAGCCTTCTGTTTCCCAAATGATCGATATCATCAACGTTTCCGATGCCATGATTCAGGTTCAGGATATAGCTTATTGAGGCAATAATATCTTCAATAATAATATGCTTTGGAGAAAGGTTTGCCTTGTTCTGAAGCAATGCTTCCTTAATTGCGGCCTCCCCTTCATTATTATCTAAAATTTCTCTTAAGACAGGATAATAAACCTTGTCTGCAATCTTGAAGTCTTGCAAACTGAAGTCTACGTAATCAGCAAGATTTACAAAGTTATTGCCGATGATCTTTACAACATGTCCGTCTTCGGTCTTACTGTAAGCATAGATATATTTCACTCCGGCATTTTCAATTTTGAATCCGTCTTCTCTGGAGATCTTTGAATCTTTTTCAATCAATATTTCTCCGGTATTCGGATCAATAATATCTTCCGATGCGACACTTCCGATAATACGGTTGGAAAGTCCAAGCTTCTTATTATATTTATATCTTCCTACTTTCGCAAGGTCATATCTTTTGGGATCAAAGAACAGGGAATCAAGCAAAGATTTTGCGCTCTCCACTGTAGGTGGTTCACCAGGTCTCAGCTTCTTGTAGATTTCTTTTAATCCATCTTCATAGTTCTTAGTAGGGTCTTTTTCCAGTGTTTTTCTTAATCTGCCATCTTCACCAAAGATGTCCAAAATCTCCTGGTCTGTTCCAAAGCCAAGAGCTCTCAGTAATGTTGTAACAGGTTGCTTTCTGGTACGGTCAACACGGACAGAAATGATTTCATTGGAGTCCGTCTCATATTCCAGCCAAGCTCCTCTATTTGGAATAATAGTAGTTGAAAACAATTTATTATTGGATTTATCAACAGTTACGTTATAATATGGGCCTGGAGACCGAACTAACTGAGTTACAACTACTCTTTCGGCACCGTTATAAATGAAAGTCCCCTTTTCCGTCATTAGCGGGAAATCTCCCATAAATACTTCCTGCTCTTTGACTTCACCAGTTTCCTTATTGACTAATCTTACTTTTACCTTGAGTGGAGCTGCATATGTTACGTCGCGTTCCTTACATTCTTCCTGGTCATATTTTGGTGCATCATTCAGAGAATAATCGATAAATTCAAGGACTAAATTCCCCGCATAGTCCTTAATTGGGGATATATCTTCAAAGACTTCCCTAAGTCCTTCCTCGATGAACCAATCATATGATTCAGTCTGGATTTGAATAAGATTTGGCATTGCCGCTACTTCATTTATTTTTGAGTAGCTCATTCGTGTCTTCTTACCTATTTTAACGGGATCTGGCATATTCATCACTCCTTGCATAGATTACAAAATACTTTGCGTGGCAATGTACTATAATATCATAAGTGTAGCAAGTAGTCAAGGAATTTTTCACTAGTTTGTGCAATATCTTCTATTTCATAAAAAAAGGCATTCTTATCAATAAGAATGGCCTTTTTTTTGAATTGTTATACATTGCCTTCTGTATCTGTGTTTTTGGGGGATACCCGTCTGTTACAGACAAGTGTTTCGCCGTAGAATTCTAAGGTCTAAAGACCTTGAATTCCTGACGGGACACTTTCCATACATTTTGTCATCAAAATGTGGACAAGTGTTCCTATTTCATTTCTACGCCGGCGCCAACTTCAGTAAGCTTAGCTTTGATTTCTTCAGCCTCTGCCTTGGAAGCGCCTTCTTTAACATTTGATGGAGCTCCGTCAACCAGATCCTTAGCTTCTTTTAAGCCAAGTCCGGTAATTTCTCTAACAACTTTGATAACCTTGATCTTTTCTGCGCCGGCACTTGTAAGAACTACTGTGAACTCAGTCTGTTCTTCTGCAGCTTCAGCTGCTGCTGCCCCACCGCCTGCTGCTGCTACCGGAGCAGCTGCGGATACGCCGAATTCCTCTTCGCAAGCTTTTACAAGCTCATTTAATTCTAAAACTGTCATCGCTTTTATCGCTTCGATAATTTGATCTTTATTCATTTTCGTTTTCTCCTTTATATATTTTTGTTTTCAGATAGTTAACTAATTTGCTTCCTTGGCTTCTGCGATTGCCTGTAATGTACGAGCAAACTTGGAAACTGGTGACTGGATGCTTCCCATAAATTTAGCAATCAATTCATCTCTTGATGGAAGTGATGCAATGGCTTTTACGCCTTCTGCATCAAAGTAAGCGCCTTCAATAACACCTGCCTTGAATTCCATCTTTTTGTATTCCTTGATGATACCGCTGAGTACTCTAGCCGGTGCCACTGCGTCATCATAGCTGATCGCAAAAGCGCTTGGTCCAGAAAGAGAATCCTTTAAAGCCTCGTATTTTGTACCTTCTATTGCTCTGTTTACTAGTTTATTTTTATATACCGTATAGTCAATATTTGCTTCACGCAATTTTTTTCTCATTGCATCTGCCTGAGCAACGGTAATCCCAAGGTAGTCAACAACAACTGCGGACTGTGCTCTTTCAAGTTTTCCTTTGATTTCATCAATTACTGCTTGTTTCTGCTGAAGATGTTCAACTGACATTCTCGTTCTCCTTTCCCGTATTGCGTCTGCCGCAATACGCATTCTGATTAATAAAAAGGCCTCATCTGCCATAGACAGAAAAGGCCATTCATAATAGTTACATTTATGAAATACCTCGGCAGGAGATTAAGCTTTCGCACCTGCTGTCTACGGCGATTATTCAATTTTTCAGTTCGCCATAAATTTGTTTCATAAATTTGGCGAGCTAGTATTAGTAAGTTATCTTAATTGGGTTAACTTTAACTCCAGGTCCCATGGTTGATGCAATTGTTACACTCTTCATATACTGACCCTTTGCTGCTGCTGGCCTTGCTTTTACAACTGCTTCCATTAAAGCGTTGAAATTGACGGCCAGTTTTTCTGGTCCAAAGGATGCTTTTCCGATTGGAGTATGAATGATATTTGTTTTGTCAAGACGATATTCAACCTTACCGGCTTTAATCTCCTGAAGTGCTTTTTCAACATCCATGGTTACCGTTCCGGATTTAGGGTTTGGCATCAGGCCCTTAGGTCCTAATATCTTACCGAGTCTGCCAACAACGCCCATCATATCAGGTGTTGCTACTACTACATCAAAGTCAAACCAATTTTCAGTCTGAATCTTTGTAGCCAACTCTTCTGCGCCAACATAATCAGCTCCCGCTGCTTCTGCTTCGGATGCTTTAGGTCCCTTTGCGAAAACTAAAACTTTCTTAGTTTTACCGGTACCGTGTGGCAGCACGATGGCTCCTCTTACCTGCTGGTCAGCATGTCTTCCGTCTACGCCAAGCTTGATATGAACTTCAACAGTTTCATCAAACTTTGCTTTTGCAGTCTGGACTGCTAATCCTAATGCTTCATTCACATCATACAATGTGCCTCTGTCAACTAATTTCACTGACTCTTTGTAATTTTTACCTCTTTTAGGCATTTTCTTACCTCCTTGTGGTACGAACGGCATTTGCCTCCCACTTTACTAATCTTTAATTACGATTCCCATACTTCTTGCGGTACCTTTGATCATCTCGGTAGCGCTGTCGATGTTTGCTGCGTTAAGATCAGCCATTTTGATCTTAGCGATTTCTTTGGCTTGGTCAACACTCAGTGTTGCAACTTTTTTCTTGTTAGGTTCTCCAGACGCGGTCTTAAGATTTGCTGCTTTTTTCAGCAATACTGCTGCCGGTGGAGTCTTTGTAACAAATGTGAATGATCTGTCTGCATATACTGTGATAACTACCGGGATAATCATTCCGGGCTGATCAGCAGTCTTTGCGTTGAACTGTTTGCAGAAATCCATGATGTTCACACCTTTCTGACCAAGGGCTGGTCCAACCGGTGGAGCAGGAGTTGCATTGCCTGCAGGAATCTGCAGCTTAATCATTCCTTCAACTTTCTTTGCCATAACGATAGGTCTCCTTTCTCTGCCTATGCAGAATTTTTATATTAATTGTAGAATTCTTTGCGGGACGCTTTCTATCCATTTCGTTTTATGAAACGGGGACAAATGTTCCTAAATCTTATCAACCTGACCGAATTCCAATTCTACCGGGGTGTCTCTTCCAAACATGGAGATTCTGACCTTCAATGTCTGCTTATCCATATTGACTTCCTCGACAACTCCCATGAAACTTTCAAATGGTCCGTTGATTACCTTTACGCTGTCACCAGGTTCGATATCCATCTGGATATAAACCTTTTCGATCCCCATTCTTCTTACTTCTTCATTTGTAAGAGGAATCGGTTCGGATCCGTGACCGACAAAGCCGGTTACACCTTGTGTATTTCTTACAAGATACCATGATTCATTTGTGACAATCATTTTAACTAAGACATAACCCGGAAACATTTTTCTGGTTTTAACTTTTCTCTGGCCATTCTTGATTTCTACACGGTCTTCTGTTGGCACAACAATACTGAGAACCAAATCTTGCATCCCTCTGTTCTCAACTATTTTTTCAATATTAACCTTGACCTTGTTTTCATGACCCGAATAGGTATGGACCACATACCATTTTGCATTTTGGGATGATTCGAAACCTGTATTTTCAGTCAATGATGGATTGCTTTCCGTGGTTTCCGGTATTTCTTCCTCAGGAGGTTCCTCTGCATCCACGGCTTCCGCTTGTTTTGCTTCTTCTTCCTCTTCCTTAATCATAACTTCTGAATCAGATACATCCTCGTCTTCGTCATTCAAATCTAAGTCCAGATCTTCTTCTTCGAATACTTCGAACTCTTCGTTCTTCTTACTCTTGGCCATTTGTGCCTTCCTTTATAATTATTATTAGAAACTAATGTTTAAAGCATATTTAAGGGCAGCTAAAAAACCACTGTCAAACAGCCAGATCATAATACCGAATGCACAGCATGCAAATAAAACTACTCCAGTATAGGAAATGAGCTCTTCTCTGGTAGGCCATACGACCTTTTTTGTCTCTGTCTTGATCCCCTTAAAATATTCGCTTAGGGTTACCCTCGGCTTTTTGGGAGCCACAGGAGCTGGTTTCTTTGTTTTTTCCTTTTCCATCCAGATCACTTCCCTCTATTTTGTTTCTTTGTGAACAGTATGCTTCTTGCAGAATTTGCAATACTTTGTGAACTCTAAACGATCAGGGTCGTTTTTCTTGTTCTTTGTAGTATTGTAGTTCCTTTGCTTGCAGTCTGCACAAGCCAATGTTACTTTTACTCTCATGATTGTCCTCCATTTAATCTAAAAACCAGAGCCATTTTCCAAGCTCCGACTTTTATGTTAATATTTCATTATTGCAGATTTTCTAGCTGTTTATGACATAAGTTACACGATTTTATCATACTTCCTATCATAAAGTCGCTTAATAAAGTTACCATAAAATCGGGTATCTGTCAATACTAATTTGTTTTTTAATCTTGGGTTACATTAACCCAAGTGCCTCCGGTAGCCCTTTCCAATTGCTCGATAGTGAACTTTACAGCAGAATTTCCTGTACCTGCAGCCGGGAATACCTCTTGATATGTCTTCAGAGATTCATCAAGATATACCTCGATCCCATCCGGCAAAGCAAACGGGCAGACTCCCCCGACAGGATGTCCGGTTACTTCCAGGGTCTCGTTAAAAGACAGCATCTGCGCCTTGCATTGGAAGGTGTCCTTATATTTGCGGTTATCAATTCTGGCTGTACCGCAGACCACAAGGATGATATGCTTGCCGTCTTTTTGCCTTAATGCCAGCGACTTTGCGATTTCTCCCGGTTCTCTTCCCAGTGCCTTCGCGGCTAAATCAACCGTCGCACTGCTTTCCTGCAGTAGAATGATCTCATTTGGTATATTATGTTCTTCAAAATACTGTTTTACACTTTCGTAACTCATTTAAGCCCTCCATTATTGCAAATTCTATTCCCATCAATGCTTTCTAAAAAGCCTTGCCCTAGGTCTTATTTCTTTTTTCTCTTCACTCCTGTTTTCAGTTTCAGGTTCAATGGCCTGCTCCATTTTAAGAACTTCCTCCTCTACCGTAGGGTGAACCGGATTTAGCAAAGAGTTCACTTTCTCGTTCGCCAGTCTATCAACGATATCCTGCATAGTTTCATTGCTTTGATCTCCTTGATAGGATCTGCTTGCTTCAAATTCATCTGTCACACTGATCACATAAGATCTTGACGGAGTTTCGCTGAGTTCTATAGAAAGCAACAGCCAGCCATGTTCGTGAAGCATATTCTGTATTTTCTCCTTAAAATAAATACAGATATTTTCCAGGGTAGGATTAACCGTTGTAAACGGTTGGACCGTATTGATAAATACATTCTGAAATTGTGAGAGGAACTCTTCGCACATCTTTTCAACTTCATTAAAAAGCACAAAGTTATCCGTGATCTTCATTGTATTCAGGATTACTTCCCATGTATGCGGATGGCTTTCGCCCATTTCTCCAGAAAGATAGATCGCATGGGTGGCATTGAAGTAGAATTTAAAACGATATTGTGCATTCGGCAAAGATGATCATCTCCTTTTGTTGATCATTAAAAACAAATATTTTCTCATATAATACATTGCGAAAAACGGAACTGCAATGGAAACACCCTTACTCAGCAATAACCGTAAATCCACCGCGTAAGCAGTAAAAACATAGTGATACGACATATAAATAAGCCAATCTGCAAGCATCAAACCGGCAAAGAAGGTAGCCAGATATACAATAAACCCTGCAGGACGATAATTTGTATTGAATACGGATTTTGATGCCAGGATATAGTGAAGAAGAAAACCTATCACGACTCCTATCGTATTAGCCGCGATCAAATGAACAGAGAAATACCGCACAAGCATCCAGACGATTCCGGTATCGACAAAACTGACAATCACAGAGTAATAAAAATATTTTTCAATCGCAAGTCTTTTTCTTATAACGGAATTGACTATATTCATTAGGATACCTCGTAATCCATGTTGTCAGACGTTTTTTCATTTTCATTTGTTCCTTTGCTTTCCAGCATATCGATGTTATGTATATTCTCTCTATTGGTGTTCTCGACCATCTTGACAAACTCACTCAGGATATACGGATCATATTGGATGCCACTTTTCTTACAAAGTTCACTAAGTGCCTCATCCACCGTCTTGATGGTTGCATACACACTTGGATGGGTCATGGCATCAAAGCTGTCAATAATATTAATGATCCTTGCGTTGAGGGTAATTTCCTCTCCGGCTATCCCGGAAGGATAACCCGTACCATCGAAGTATTCATGATGCTGCTGAATATCAACTGCAACCTCATCAAGAGCCGGGATTATGTTAACGATTTGATATCCTATCTCGGAGTGCCTGTGGATGATATCTTTCTCACTTTGGGTCAATGGGTCTTTTTTATTTAAAATACTATCTGAAAAACCAATTTTACCGATATCATGAAGCTGAGCAGCAACCGCCAGTCTGGAAAGTTCGGAATGTTTCAGTTCAAGGCAGTTCCCCAGATCGATCGCCAACGTTCTTAAACGGTTGCAATGAGCTACAGTTGTGTTGGAATAAGCGCCAAGAGTTTCC
>Ga0183099_1000572_pt1 | contig 25837 bp, 20 predicted proteins | sample Biomet1_FD_127788 | JGI IMG/M metagenome (GOLD analysis project Ga0183099, IMG submission 127788) | Microbial communities from bioreactor (seeded with anoxic lake sediment) at LBNL, California, USA - Biofuel metagenome 1 | ecosystem: Engineered > Bioreactor > Anaerobic > Unclassified ...
CACAGTGTGCGCACTAAGCGTTGTGCCAGCACGGCCAGCAATGAGGTGGATAACAGAAACGGTTCAATGCCCATATCGCGCAGCCGCGTTATTGAGCCTATCGCGGTGTTGGTGTGCAGTGTCGATAAGACCAGATGGCCGGTCAATGATGCTTGTACGGCAATTTGTGCCGTTTCCAGATCGCGGATTTCACCGACCATCACCACATCGGGATCTTGACGTAAAATGGCCCGTAAACCCCGCGCAAACGTCATATCCACTTTGGGATTAACCTGCGTTTGTCCGACCCCTTCCAAATCATATTCGATAGGGTCTTCTACAGTCAGGATGTTGCGATCTTTGGTATTAATTTCTGACAGTGCCGCATACAGCGTGGTCGATTTACCAGAACCGGTTGGGCCGGTAACCAGAATGATGCCGTGAGGTTTACGGATCAAATCAGCGATATAAGCCCGGTTCGCATCAGTCATGCCGAGCTGTTTCAGCTCCAGTCGTACGTTGTTTTTATCCAGCAAACGCAATACGACGCGCTCACCATAGCTGGATGGCATGGTCGATACACGCACATCGACGGCGCGACCACCAATGCGTAGGCCAATGCGGCCATCTTGCGGCAAACGCTTCTCCGCGATATCCAGTTTTGCCATGACCTTGATACGGGAGACCAGCAGTGAGGCCAGTTTACGTTGTGGGCGTAGTATTTCACGTAACACGCCATCAATACGGAAACGGATAGTCAGATGCTTTTCAAAGGTCTCGATATGAATATCAGAGGCTTCCAGTTTAATGGCTTCGCTCAGCATGGCATTGATCAGCCGGATGATCGGCGCATCGTCATCGGCATCGAGCAGATCTTCACTGTTGGGTAACTCTTCGGCCAAAGTGAAAAAATCGGCTTCATTACCAATATCTTCCATCATCTGGCGTGCTTCGGAAGAGTCACGCTGATAGTCATCCGTCAGCTGTTGCTCAAAAACGTCGTCGTTTAACCAGCGTAACTGAAAAGGCTGCCGCAGTAAGCGGCGTACTTCTTGTAACGTTTGCGGGCTGACATTAGCCCGGCAAAACAGCACCGGTTCAGCATGTTGCCATTGCAGTAATACACCATGATCACGGGCAAATGCGAAGCTCAGACGCTCATTTTGCGCCGGAGTTGCCGGTGTTTCCGACATAGTGGCATTGGTCGCCATTACTGCACACCCTCGGCCTGACGTTGTTGTTCCAGCAATGCCTTCATCTTCGGTGATAAGGTTGTTTCCGTGCCATAAGCCGGCAATACCGGACGCTCAACCGAAGGGGATAAGCTATCGCTTTCTTGTTCCTGAGATAATTGCTCAGCCCGGAACAGATTATATTTGCTGCTGGAAACACCGGTGTAAGTAACCGGATCGCGTAAGATCGTCGGATGGATGAACACCATCAGATTTTGTTTAGTTTTTGAGGTGCTGTTATAGCGGAACAGATAACCAAGCACCGGAATATCGCCGAGTAACGGCACTTTATAGGTCGATTCAGACGTATTGTTACTGAGTAACCCGCCTAACACCACGGTTTCGCCGCTCTTCACCAACACTGCATTTTTCACTGTGCGGGTGTTAAAGGTATCGCCCAAATCGGAATTGCTGGAAGAAGACGTCGAAGTCGACGAGGCAACGCTGGAGACCTCTTGTTCAATCTCCATTAATACCGAATCGCCTTCATTGATTTGCGGAGTAACTTTGAGTTTGGTGCCAACGGTTTTCCGTTCTACGGTGTTGTAAACACTGCCGGTAGTGCTGGATTGGCTACCGGTCACGACCGGTACTTCCTGACCGACGTTAAATGCGGCTTCTTTGTTATCCAGTGTGACAATGCTTGGTGTTGCCAGAATGTTGCTCTTGGTGTTACTGGACAGCGCAGTGACTAACCCGGCCCAATTGCCGGAATAGAAACCCGCCGCCAAACCATTAAAGCTGCTGAGTGCGGAAGTGGTGTCACTGGACAGTGTACCGTCGTTGTTATATTCGATAGCGGCATTGGCCACCGTGGTGGTCGGTAAGCCGGTGGCGGTGAATTGTGTACCACCGCCGTTGGTATTGGCCCACTGCACGCCCAGATTGAACGCATCTCCATCCTGCACTTCGACGATAATTGCTTCGACCAACACCTGCGCGCGACGGATATCCAGACGCGCAATCACGCGTTCCAGTTCCTGCATCACATCCGGTTGTGCGGTGATCACCAGCGCATTGGTTTGTTCATCTGCCACAATGCTGAGATCTTTGCCATTGAAGCCGCTGCTGCCGGAAGCAGAACCAGAAGATGCGCCGGCGGTATTACTCATGCCGGTTGTTTGACCGCCTTGTTTATCGGCTTGGATCGTTTTACTGACGCCCGAGAGCACCTCTACCAGATTTTTGGCTTTGGCATATTTAAGATAGAAAACACGGGTGTTGCCCTGACTTTGTTGTTCACGATCTAACTGACGGATCATATTGACCAGTCGTTGACGGGACTGGTTTTCACCACTGATGACAACTGCATTGGTGCGCTCATCGGCCACCAGTTTCGGCGTTAATACATTAGACAGTGCGTTTTTATCACTTTTCGTTAACGCAGTGATCAAGCGAACCATTTCACTGGCTGACGCGTATTTTAATTTAATGATATCGACATTTTCATCGCCGACTTTGTCGACCCGATGGACGATTTCCACTAGCCGATTAACCACGGCAGCCCGACCGGTGATCAGTAATACATTCGAGGGTTCGTAATGCACCACGTTACCGCCACCAGCATTGTCGTTCAGCTGGCGTAATAACGGCGCCAGTTCGCGCACCGAGACATTGCGCACCGGCACTACGCGGGTCACCATCTCATCACCACTACCCGGGCGGGCATCATCAGTGACAGGAATAGCGGATGTTTTTGCGTTTTGGGCTTTCACGACTTTCAGTATGCCATTCGGCATTGGTACGACCGCAAAGCCATACACATCGAGCACACTTAAGAAAAACTGATAATACTGTTCTTCGTTCAGCAGATCATAACTGCGGACATTGATCGTGCCGCGCACACTGGGGTCGACAATGATGGTTTTATTCAGGTTTTTACCGACTGTATTGATAAATTCCTGAATATCAGTGCCTTTGAAGCTGGCGGAGTATTCAGCAGCCAATACCGGCTGCACGTTAAGCTGTGTGAGCAGGCAACTGATGATCAGACTGCGTTTGAGAAATTGTTTCATCTTGGGCTTATCACTCCGCGTGCTTATGGTTGTGCCAGATTGACATAAATATCCTGCGTTTCGCCATTGCGCTCGACCGATATATTCATTTCTGTCTGATGAGTAAGTTGCTGCATCGCCTGCATAGCTTCGCTATTGTTGCGCAGATCTAATCCATTGATACTGATAGCCAGATCATTTGCCTGCAAGCCTACTTGAGTAAATAACTCAGGGTTCTTTCCGGGGTTAAGACGATATCCCTTTAATTGATTGTTTTCTCTGACAGGGGCAATCGTCAGATAATCCATTAATTGCGCGGGATTCTTCAGTATTTGTTGTCGGGCAGTAGGTAATCCCGGGTTATTCAAAACGGGTGTCGCCGCTGGTGCCGTTGCTGCATTTTCATCCAGCAATAAAGATTCTTGTTGCTGCTGACGGGTAATGATGACGCGATCAGGCAAGATATTGGTAATGCGCGCATCGGTGCCTTGGATCACATCGCCGACGCCATAGCTCTGCTGCTGGCCTTCGCGGGCAATAATAGCGATCGAGCGGCTGGATACACTGCTGGCCATGATGCCGGTCAGTTGTGCGTTCAGGCGGCTTTTAGGCGCAGAGGTCGGAGCTGTTTCCGGATCCAGCGTTTCAACACCAAACAGGGCGGCATTCCGAATGGTCGACAGTCGTTGCTGGTTGGTCTCTTTGACATCGACTTGAGCTGATAAGTTGGCGTTCTGGGCGGTTGGCGGTGCGGTTTTAGGTGTAGGTAATAATTGCCAGCTGATCTGGGCGAGTTGATAGCTGCCGCCTAACAGTAAAATCAGGACGATAGCGCGTTGCAGCCCGGTAAGACCTTGTTCACTCAGTAACCAGCTTCGGATCGCCAATAGCCTCATCGCTTATTCTCTTTATATTTATGCCCATGTTCAGGGAGAATCATTTTGCTATGTGATAACCCACGACACAACCATTTGCAGGGGCTTATGCGGAAATCATCGGCAAAATCACAGAATAACGACAAAGACAGTGTTAATTGCTGGCGATATACTGTTGTTACCGTTTTTTAACATTATGCGATCTATATGTCAGATAAGCCGGCTAAATCAGACCATATTTTACCTGAAATTCTGCAACGCGATGTCGTCGCACAGAGTCGCCTGTTTCGGGTTGAGGCTTTACATCTGCGTTTCAGTAATGGTGAAGAACGGGTCTATGAACGTATTCCCGGTGGTAACCGGCATGCAGTAATGATAGTTCCTGTTCAGCCAGATGGCACTATGTTGCTGGTCAGAGAGTATGCGGCGGGCACTCACGCGTATGAACTGGGCTTTCCGAAAGGGCTGGTCGATGCTGGCGAAACAGATATGGAAGCGGCTAATCGTGAGTTGCAGGAAGAGGTTGGTATGGCTGCACGGCAACTGACGTTTTTAAAGCAGGTGTCACTGGCCCCTGGTTTTATGAATGCCCGAATGGCTATTTTTCTCGCGCAGGGGCTTTATCCGCAACAATTAGTGGGCGATGAACCGGAACCGTTGGAAATTGTACCCTGGCCGCTGCGTGACGCCGAAGCGTTGTTAGAGCACCCGGAGTTTCATGAAGCGCGTAGTGTTGCAGCGTTATTACTGTTGTTACGGCAGTTGGAAAACAGCGTATAAACGCCAGCTATCAATTCGGTTCGTTTAATAAGAACACGACATAACCGCGGAAGAATGGCGCGGTTTCCAGATAATCCGGTGCCTGCCATTCGCCGTGCTGCACCAGCCCGACTTTAAACGGAATACGCAGTTGCGCCAGTCGTGGCAGGTAAGCTTCGTAATTTTTTATAGTCTGTTTACCCTGATAGGTCTGCACCACCACTTCATCGACGACGTCACTCAACTGATTCACGACATCAGGGGAGGAGTGATTACTCCAATCGAGTAACCCGGTAATACTCAATGCATATTGTGCGGGTAGTTGTTGACGTAATGTGCGTAAAAACGAGACGTATTGCTGCATACGCAGCGTGCGGGCATCAAAATCGATCTGGATCCCGACGACCGGGTTGCCTTGTTTTTTCCAGCGACTGATTTGCTGTTCGATGGTGCGGAACACTGGCTCTGGCCACGCTAATGTTTCAACCCGGTAGGTCAGCCAGACTTTGCCATGCCGCAGGCGCGGCGTGCTGATACCTTGAGGAATAAACTGCGTCTGGCCGCGACGTTCGCTGATTTGCCCTTGCAGGATATACAGTGATTCCGCTTGCGCCAGAACCGGCTGCGGACGGACAGCACTCCACAACCAGAAGGCCCGGTGATCGGCGGCATTGACTGCGGCCTGTACGGGCAGGAAGGTCATTCCTGCCAGCAAGCAGAGAAGTGATCTTAATTTATACATTACCAATAATATTTGAGTTGTTGACCCCAACGGGTATCCGCATATTGCGATTTCAAGGTATGAAACCACTGTTTGCGTTGCTCAATCGGGATCTCTTGTGAACCACAGCTGTTATAACCGCTCGGTGCAAAGCAGTTTACCGCGCGATACAGGGCATAGGCTTTATCCTCATGCGCGGCAGCTTTATTCGCCATCACTTGTTGATAACCCTCTAAACGGGAAAATGATTCCCCGGCAAACTGTGTGGCGGTGCCACCCAGTTCATGACTTTCCGGCTGACTGTTGAGCGGGAAATCATCTAAACCATGTCGCAGCATAAACTCCCCAAGACAGTTCAGTGCCTGTGGGCTGCTCTGGTCGTTCTGCAGTTTTTGCACCACATCATTTAACGCCGGACATTGATAGTCTGTCGCATTTTTACCGTCCCACTGAAACAGTGCCAAAGCTTGTTGTGCATTGTAGGTCGAGCCCATAAATAGCGGTTCGGTGCTGGCTTTTTCCGGTAGCTGTTTTATGTCATTAATAAAGTCGGCATAAAAGCCATGGGTGAGATCTTTATACAGCAGGGTAAACAGTGCGACATCATGTTCCTGAGCTGAGGCTGGCTGAGCGATTTGCTGGCGCAGTAACGCTGGGCTTGCAATATTGCGCAGTAAAATTTCCCGCACCATGGGGGTTTTGACGACCGTGTTGCGAGCAAAAACCTGAGCTACTTTTCCACTACGTTCATAGTTCATGGCCAAAGCCAGTTCTAATTGTTGTTGCTGTAACGGCTGTTTAGCCCGCGATAACAGTTTTAACCACAGTTGTTCTGCTGGTGCCCACTGTTCTTTGCTTTCCAGTGCAAAACCACGCAAGGTTTGCTGGCTGAAATGCAGGTAATCCAGTTTGGTGTCATCTGCAGTTTCCGGTAACAGGCTTAATGTCTTATCCGCATCTTTTTCCACATACAACGCATAGGCTCCCAATAGATAGGCATACAACGCAGGTTGTTGGGCAAAGCGGGTTTCTTGTGCTTGTAATTGGGTCAGTGTAAACGGCGGACGGCTGTCATCACTGCTGCGCTGGCGCATCAGCATCAAATCAATGATAGCTAGTAGCTGTGGATCATGAATATTGTTGGTGTCGGTGACTGAGAGCAGCAGTTTATTGTCGATCTCTTGCACCAGCTGATTACTGCTGATGTTTGCTTCGCTTACCGGATGCTCAAACCAGTAGGCATAAGCTTGTGCCAGTCGTTTTTGATCATTCATCAGCCAGTAAACCCGGCGCAATAATCCGGTGGCAGAGGCGGCATATTGTCCCTGCGGATATTCCGCTAGATAGCTGTTAAAGGCTGACTCTGCGGCCTGCAGTGAGGCAATATCCATTTTATCAGTGCTAGGGAAACCCATTTCATCAAAGGCATTTTGTTGTGCGGAATTTAAGAAGATCCGCCCTTTCATATAACTGGCGGTTTCTTTCAGCCAAGGTTGTGGGCTAAGACTTAAGGCATTAAATGCCACCATAGCTTGCGTGAAGTCGCCGTTATAAAACGCCAGCGCCCCTTGCAGATAATTAGCAAACAACAGGCCGTTTGCTGATTGGATATTGGCTGGAAGCAGCTCGGCTTGCTGGCTTTGATCGGCATCGCAGCTTTGCAGAATTGCCAGACGACTTTGCGCCAGTGACTGCCGTTCTTCCGCCGGAATATCAGTGGCTTTGCTCAGTTGTTGTAGATAAATCAGCGCAGTTTGCTGATTGTTCGACGCACAGCGGCTACCTTCCCAGCTATTATTTTCCGTGAGTAAGGTGCTTACCGCTTCACTGGTTACACCTAATTGCAGTGCTTGGGCGGTGAGGGGCGATGGTTGCGTGCTTTGTGCCGGCGCCGGGTTTTCTGCCTCATCAGTCAGGTCGATAGGGAATGGCACCTGCGCGTAGCCTTGATCTTTATAATAATTATCTGCGGTTTGTGTGGTAAGTGGCGTATGCGCATAATCAGCCAGCAGCAGTTGCAGATTGACCCGGCTGTCATTCGCCGGGGAAAGAAACGGCGTATTATTGCAGGTGTCGAGCAAATCGCGCTTCAGATCCCAGGTTGGGTAGCAACTGTCGTCACTGCAAGCCTGTGCCGGAAGGTTAAATAACGTACATAAAATAAATCCGCCGGTAATCGAGTGACGCAAAGACATATCCCGTCCTTTTATTGTTGTTGTCGGCCTGATTGTTTGATTATCAGCCAATCATGTTCAGGATACCAGAGCTGTATTACCGCCTGAGTGTGCTAAATCAGATAGTTGCCTTAGATGGTTGCTTTATTGCTGTGGCAAGATTTGATGACACCAATCCAATAAATGCTGTGAGATCTGCCGGTAAATACCGCGCTCCAACACCCAGCGTTGCCAGTAAAGCGTGCGCTCACGCAGCGGCGTCTGTGGCATCAATTCCACCAATTCGCCGCTGAGTAATTCTGCACTGATTTGCAATTTGGGGATCAAACAATAAGCCACACCTGCTTTCGCTAAAGCAACAAACGCCTCTGATGAACGCACGGTATGGCAGGGATAACTGCCGGGCGGTAAGCCAAAATGTTGCGCTACAAACCCGACATGCATATCGTCACGTTGATCAAAAGCCACTCCGGGGGCTTTACGTAATGCGTGCTCGCTCAGTCCTTCCGGAAAATATTGCCGGATAAAGGCTGGTGATGCGGTCAGCACATAATCCATGAAGCCGAGTAAATCAGATTGGCAGCCTGGCAATGGTTCGGCCTGCGTAGTGATGGCACCAAACGCTTCGCCGCGGCGCAGACGATCAATGGTGCGGTTTTCATCTTCAATCAGCAGATTCATTTCAATCAAGCCCGGCTGTAGAAGTGGTGTTAGCGCCGGGATCAACCAGGTCGCTAAACTATCTGCATTGGTTGCGATCGTAACAGGTAACGGTTTGGCGGGGGCCTCGGGTGACAGATGCGGCAGTAGCTCCTGCTCCAGCTGCTGGACTTGCTGATAATGCGTTAACAGCAATTGCCCCATGGCTGTGAGCTGCAAGGGCTGTGAGCGGATCAATACGGGTTGGGCGACCAGCAGTTCCAACTGTTTGATTCGTTGTGATACCGCCGATTGTGTGAGATGTAGCTGTTGTGCCGCCCGGTCAAAGCTTTGTTCCCGTAACACTATGTCGAGTGCTTGCAGCAATTTATAATCGAGATGGTTCATTAGTTTTTCTTATCTTATATAAGAATCATGAATTTTACTTAATTGTACGCTTTTCTTATGCTGCTGCCATGATCGACATAGAGATGAACATAGCATGTTGAACGGAGCGATTTATTTGCAGGGGATGTTGGTGGGGGCGAGTTTGATCGTACCGATTGGCGCACAAAATGCCTTTGTACTGGAGCGGGGGATTCGCCGCAATCATGCCTTATTAGTGGCGGCACTTTGTTTTCTGGCTGATGCCTTTTTGATTGCCTTGGGCGTGGGTGGTGCCGGTAAAGTGATTGCACAATCGCTGACATTGCAGTTGTTACTGACGCTGGGTGGCGCGGTATTTTTGTTACGTTACGGCTGGTCGAGTTTAGCTCGCGCCTGGCAAGCCACGGCCCAAACCTTAGCTCAGCAAGGCGGCATGACACGAGTTCGAGCGATCACGATGACATTGGCAGTGACCTTGTTAAACCCGCATGTGTACCTGGATACCGTGATGATCCAAGGTGCCGTATCGGGACAATATCCGCGCGTGCAGCAGCTCAGTTTTGCACTGGGTAGCATCTCGGCATCTTTTCTCTGGTTCTTTGGTTTAGCGCTGCTTGCCAGCTGGCTGGCACCGCAATTACAGCGTGTTCGTGTGCAACAATTTATTGATGGCGGGGTGGGGGTACTGATGTGGTTGATTGCGTTCGGGTTGTTACGTCACGCGACATCTATCGTATAAAAAACCAGCAAAATGGGCTTGATATCTGTGTATATAGACCTATAACCATAGTAGGCGTGATCGTTAATTTTGATCTCACCTGCGCCGAATGGAGGTTTATATGCGTCTCGAAAAATGGAACCCGTTCCGTGACCTTGACGATATTTTCCACAATTATCAGCGTTCTTTCCTGACTCCATCAATGGGTCGGGAATCTATGGTTGGCAGTGAATGGGTACCTGCTGTGGATATTGTGGAAGATGACAAAGAATATCAACTCAAAGTCGAAATTCCGGAAATCCCGCGTGATGCCGTCAAACTGCAAATTAATCACGGCATGCTGACGATTACCGGCGAACGGAAGATGGAAAAGAGCGATGAAAAACATCATCGCATCGAACGTTACTACGGTAGTTTCAGTCGCAGTTTCACATTGCCGGATGATGTGAAAGCAGAAAACGTCAGCGCCACTTTCAGTGATGGCATGTTGTACGTGCATATGCAGAAGAGTACACCGACGGGTGATAAGCCACTGGAAATTGAAATTCATTAATTCAGTGAAAGAAAGGAACAACGGCGTGTTGGTTTCACCGGCACGCCGTTTTGTTATGTGTTATTTCCGCACCAGCCAGACACCTGATTCCATATGGTGGGTGAACGGAAACTGATCAAACAAAGCACAACGGGCGATCGTATGTGTCTGATACAAGGTTTGCAGGTTGTCGCACAAGGTGTCCGGATTACAGGAGATATACAGGATCTGGTCATAAGCCTGGATCATGGCCAGCGTCTTCGGATCTAACCCGGCCCGTGGCGGATCAACCAGAATGGTATTGCATTCATAACTTTGCAGATCGATGCCTTGCAGACGATTGAACTCGCGTTCGCCGTTCATCGCTTGTGTGAACTCTTCGGCTGACATCCGCAAGATCTGCACATTATCAATCTTATTCACGGCGATATTATGTTGTGCTGCATGCACTGATGGTTTGGCAATTTCGGTCGCTAACACGCGATTAAAGTTTTTCGCCAGCGCCAGCGAGAAGTTACCGTTACCGCAATACAATTCCAGCAAATCACCCTGACAAGCGGTGGTGACATCAATTGCCCAGCCCAGCATCTGCTGATTCATCTCAGCATTTGGTTGGGTGAAACTATTTTCAATCTGCATATATTCCAGCGTGCGGTCACCGACTTGCAGCTGTTCCAGCACATATTCGCGTTCCAGTACGATTTTTTGTTTGTGCGCGCGACCAACAACATCCACTTCACCAAACTCTGCGCGTAATGCCTGGCGCAATTCAGCGGCGGCTGGCTGCCACTCATCACTGAGTTTTTTATGATACAGCAGGCTTATCAGCGACTCACCGCTGAGGGTGGTGAGAAAATCGATCTGGAACAGCTTGTGTTTGAGTGTCGGGTTTGCACAAATCAGCGCGCGCACGCGTGGCATGAGCTGGTTGATCAATAAACTGGCCGTGGGAAATTCGTGTACGTAATAACGCTGCTTGGTTTCGCTATTAAACATGACATAAAACAGATCGTCGCCTTCATGCCAGATGCGAAATTCGGCCCGCATACGATAGTGACTTGGCGCGGAGGCAAACACTTGCGGCATTGGTGCCTGAAAAGGGGCGAGCAATTGCGTCAGACGCTGCTGTTTGTCGTGCAATTGTTGCTGGTAAAGGGCATCCGAATGGACCGTGTTTGTCATGTTGTACTCCGTCACTGCAGGAAGGGCGGAAATTGTATGCAGTTGTGCGAGGTTGTCCAGTTTTTCTGCTTAAGTTTTGCGCAGTCAGGCCGCTATACAGATAACCGTACGTGTAATCGGTTCCGGAGACGATCATGAAATTAGATCAGGTAAACAGTTCTGTGCTGCAGAATATGCTGAAAAGTACGCAGCGTAATACCGGTAAAAGTGCTCAGGCGGCGACGCAGGCGAACGATGAAGTGTCGTTGAGCCATTCCGCAAAATTGGGTAACCGGGTGCTTCAGTTTTCACTGTCGCAATCGCTGACGATTAATGGCAAAAGTTTCAGCGTTAATACGCAGGAGCCAGCTCAGGACGACAGTGTTGAGTCACTCTTTGACTTTCAAAAAGTCGCCGATAACGTGCTGTCATTTGTGACGAATACCATCCGCGCTCGCAAGCAGGGTGGGGATGATGACGACGCGCTGAAAGAGATGCTGGGGCAAGCTTATAAAGGTATTGATAAAGGCTTCAGCGACGCCCGTAAAGAGTTGGATAAGAGCGGGGTACTGACTGATCCGCTGAAAGAAGGGATCGATAAAAGTTACGATCTGATCCAAAAAGGCATGAGTGATTTTGAAGATGAGCTGTTTGGTAAAACAACTGACAGCACTGACCCGACTGACGTTGCAACTACGCCTGCCAGCGATACGGTTAAAACACCGAAAGAGATTGGTAACTCCATTCTGGCGGCCTTTGCCGGCAAGCAATCGGCCAGTCTGGAATTAACAACCAAAGAAGGCGACAAGGTCACGATCCAGTTTGATGATCAACAACAATGGCAGCTGCAAAGTAGCGGGAAGGCGAAGAAAGCCCTGCAGACCTACGGGGAACTGGCCGGGAATAGTCAGAATCTGAAGAAAACAGAGAATAGTAGCTCTGCATTCTATAGCCATACCACTCAGTTTAGTTTCAAAGTGGAAGGCGATCTCAGCAGTGATGAACTGAAATCTATCTCTGACATGATGAATAAAATTGGCGGGCTTTCGGACAGTTTCTTTAACGGCAATCTGGATGATGCACTGCAACAGGCGCAGAAACTGGATCTGAGTGACAGCGAGCTGACCAGCTTATCATTGGATCTGTATCAGCAGCAGGCGATTGGCTGGCGTTCATCGCAAGGTGATACCGATAGCAGCAATACTGCCAGTGATACGGAAGATGACAGTGCTCTGACCGAAAATCAGCAGACAGCCGCTGCATTACCGGAAATATTTACTCAATTAGGCGACTACCTGACCCAGTTACAGTCAGTGTTTAATCAGATGATTGCCTCGTTTAACCCTGATGCACACGGCAATCTGCAAAGCTGGGTAGCCAGACAGCAGCACCCGGAAAAATCAGACGATCAGATCGGTCAGTTTGTCAGCTTTAACCAGCGCATGCAGCAGGCCTTGGCCGCACTGCAAGGTAGTCAGCCAACCGATGTGACTGATACTACAGCAGCTTGAATTGTCGAATAAAAAGTTAAAACTGTGACGGCGGACTCTGCAAAGATCCGCCGTTTATTGTTAAGAAAATGTCAAATCCTGCTATACAGCCTATAAAGCGCTCTCTATAATCCGCGACTCTCTGGCGCTTAACCTGCTTAAAAGGGAATCCGGTGTGAATCCGGAGCTGGCGCGCAGCGGTAATGGGGAACGAAAGCGACCGAGTGCAAACTCAGGCACTGCCATTGGGTGGGAAGCCATCGCCGTAGGACAAAATCAGCCCCTAAGCCCGAAGACCTGCCAGAGCAAAATCTGGGTCATATCATCTGATATGGCAATTAGGGACCACTACGCGAACTAGGGATTGCCCAAATGTCGAAACGACTGACTGCCTCTGTGCTGTCGGCGCTGGCTATTGCTGCGCCAACACACGCCGAAGAATCTACCAGCCTGCCGATCACGGTAACGGCGACACGCTTTAAAGAATCTACTAAAACAGTTTTAGCTCCCGTCACTGTGGTGACGAAAGACCAAATTCAGCGCCATAGCTGGGCAACTTTGAGTGAGGTGCTGCGTAATCAGCCATCATTGGAAGTGCGTGGTAATGGTGGTAAAGGTCAGAGTACCGGTGTTTATATGCGTGGCTTTAGCCCTGCACAATCACTGGTGCTGGTCGATGGTATGCGTTTAAGCCGTGGCAGTATGGGATCCGCGGATATTAGCGGTATTCCATTAAATCAGGTTGAGCGAATTGAGATCATCCGTGGTGCTCGTGCTTCTGTGTATGGTGCTGATGCGGTAGCTGGTGTGATCAATATCATCACCCGAAGTAATCAGGGCGAAAACGGCCATCGGGTAGCAATGGGCATTGGTTCTAATGGCTATAACAATGCAGACTGGTCAAGCCGTATGGCTGCGACTGACAAAGATACTCTGAAAGTTGGTGCGGCCTATTCCCGTGAAGATGGCTACAACATCCGACCAAGTGAAAGTGCACCAAGTGATGAACATGGTTACTGGAGCAAGAACGCACAAGTTAATGATGAACATCAGATTAATGATGAATGGCGTCTGTTTACATCTGCGCGTTGGATGCAGATGCAAAATGCGTATGCTGGAAGTAATGCAACCACGTGGGAGAATGAAAAGCAATTTGGCTACACTGCTGATCAATCATATCAAGCGGCATTAGAAACCAGCACGGATCATTATCAGAGCAGCGTGGTAGCCCAGTATGCTGATACTGATTATCTGAGCGGATTCAACAGTGATCAGTCCAAAGATGATGCGACGTACAAAAACTATACCGACCAAACATCACTCGGCTGGTACAACCTCGTGCCATTATCACACGGTTTTTCGCTGGGTGGTGGGGCTGACTGGCGTGAAAACCGTCTGAAGCCAGATTCTGCTTTTGAAGCACTAACGCACAACACCGGTGAATATGCACTGTTGCAATATGAACAGGATGTCTGGAGTTGGGAATTGAGTGGCCGTAATGATGATAACTCAGCATATGGTACTCACCAGACATGGCGTACTGCTGCTGGTTGGGCATTTATGCCGGATTACCGCTTAACCGCGAATTACAGCACTGCTTTCCGTGCCCCAAGTTTTGTCGATTTGTATTACCCGGGATATGGCAATACTAATCTGAAGCCGGAAGAAGCGAAGGGTGGTGAGGTTGGTCTGGAAGGTCAGAACGAATTTTTCCAGTGGAAGATCAGTGCTTATCGTTCTTTAGTCGATGACATGATCACGCCAAACTCATCCTATGTTCCGGTAAATATTGGTCATGCCCGCTTACAGGGTATTGAAACAGAAGTGAGTTTTGCGACTGGCTTGGTTCGTCACCATTTATCGGCAGATTTTGCTGATCCGAAAAATGAAGAAACGGGCAAACAGCTGAAAGAGCGTGCACACCAATCCTACAAATGGCAGGCAGAAACCAGCTGGCAGAAATGGGATGCGGCAACGAGCTGGATGTTCCAGGGCGAACGTTTTGCCAATGATACTAATACCATTGAACTGGGTGGTTACAGTTTGTGGGATGTGTCAGCCGGCTATCACCTGTTGCCACAACTGCGTTTAGGCGGTCGGATCGACAATCTGTTTGATAAAGAATATGTGACCGTTCGGGGTTATGTACCGCAAGGTCGCAGTTACTACCTGAATTTTGCTTATCAAATGTAATCAAATCTATCTTTGACGACGCAATAAAAAAGGGTTCGCATCACTGCGAACCCTTTTTGTTTACCAGACTTTTTTATCGGAAAAAGTTATTCATCTTCCAGATAGGCGTAGCCTTGCAGGCCAGCTTCTAACTCTTCCAGCAGCTGAGTGCGGGTTTCCTCGCTTAACGAAGGATGCGCCACCAGTTTCTGGTAATCACGGCGGATCACTGAGGTGTCAATGTTGACGTAACGCAGCAGGTTATCGACATTATCACCTTTGATAATGTTGGTGATCACCGCGTCGCCATTGTCGTTCAGCGTCACTTCCGCACTGTGTGTGTCACCAAACAGGTTATGCAGGTCACCCAGAATCTCCTGATAAGCACCAACCAGGAAGAAACCCATATAGCTGGTTTTATCCGGGTCAATTTCCGGCATTGGCAGTGTGCTTTCGATACCAACGCCATCGACATACTCTTTAATGGTGCCGTCAGAGTCACAGGTGATATCCATGATCACGCCACGACGCGTTGGTGCCTGATCCAAACCGCTCAATGGCATGATCGGGAAGATCTGATCAATGCCCCAGGCATCAGGCAATGACTGGAACAGTGAGAAATTGACGAAGCATTTATCGGCCAGCTTCTCATTCAACTCATCCTGCAGATTACGATGCATACGGTTGATCGGGTTGAGCATGTCTTTCAGTTTCAGACACAGATTGAGATGCAGATCTTCCGCCCAGGCACGCTGTTGTAACGTCAGCATACCCAGCGTGTATTGAGTGTGCACATCGGCCAGATCGGAAACCGAGTCGTGGAAAATTTCCAGCAAGCCCGGATCTTCTTTGTCATGCAGCTCATTCCAACTGTCCCACATGTTTTGCAGCAACAGTGGTGAGTCCGTGACCGGTGCTTCCGGTGGGAAGGTCGGCAACTGACTTTCCATGCCGACGATATTGGAGATCAGCACGGCGTGATGTGCGGTAATCGCACGACCAGACTCGCTGATGATCATCGGGTGTGGCAGACCAAACTCTTCGCACACATCACCGATGCCCCAGACTACGTTATTGGCATATTCGCGCAGATTGTAGTTCGCTGAGCAATGGCTTTGGGAACGAGAGCCTTCGTAATCGACACCCAGACCACCACCGACGTCGACCACGTCAATGTTGGCACCCAGTTTACGCAGTTCTGCATAGAAACGACCGCATTCACGAATACCGCCCTGAATATCGCGGATATTGGCGATCTGGGAACCTAAATGGAAATGCACTAACTGCAGACAATCGAGCTTACCGGCTTCACGCAGACGTTCGACCAAGCGCAGGATCTGGGCGGCATTCAGACCAAATTTGGATTTTGCACCACCGCTGGATTGCCATTTACCCGAGCCTTGTGCCGCCAAACGGGCGCGCACACCGATGCGTGGTGTGATATTCAGGCGGGCAGCTTCATCGAGGATCAGTTCCAGCTCTGATGGTTTCTCCACCACGATATAAACATGATGGCCGAGAAGTGAACCCAGCAGCGCATGACGCACGTATTCACGGTCTTTGTAGCCGTTACAGACGATTACCGAGCCTTGGTCATGGTGATGAGACAGCACCGCCAATAATTCTGGCTTAGAACCCGCTTCCAGACCGAGCGCTGGCTTATCGGCAAACGCTCGGGTGACTGATTCGATAACCTGATTTTGCTGGTTTACTTTGATTGGGTAAACGCATTGGTAACGGCCTTTGTAGCCGTAGCTTTGGATCGCCTGTTCGAAGGCACCAAACAGCGCATTAATGCGAGTTTTGATGATATCCGGGAAGCGTAACAAGACCGGCGTGGCATAACCTTGTTCGCGCAGTTGTTCGATGATATCGACCAGCGCAATCTTGCAGTCCAGACGGGTTTTGTCTGGCGTCACCATCACTCGACCCTGCTCGTCGATATGGAAAAAACCGGCACCCCAGTAGGGAACGTTATACATTTTTAGGGCGTCTGTGGTAGACCAGTTTGCCATGGCGGTTCCTTAGGTGAAATTAACAATAATCACATAGTAGTATCAGGCGCGTTCGTGTCAGCAGCATGGCAGTATCCCTATTGCGCCCATCTGATCGCGGCGTATTTTATGCGTAATGTCTGAGGGATAAACCTTTTTTTACGGCAGTGGTAAGACTCAAAAGGAGTGGTTTGATTGACTATGAATTAAGTATGAATAAAAAGTCAGATACTGGTAGATATTGTTGCTATTCATGCAAAAAAAAGTTGAAAAAACACAGTGAAAAGTAGGAGAAAACAGGCTGTTTTTGTCTCAAAACAGCCTGAAGAAATAAAAGGTTTTGCTGCGCTGCTACGTGCGATCTTGTTCTGGTCGTAAGTAATGCACAATTTGATTACTGCTACCACGCCAGACTAATGAAGGGTCAGCTAACCCTTGTTCAAATTTGCCATCAATCAGCACATCGATCAGTGCCACAATTTCCTGCTGACGAGGCGATAATTCCGCTAACAGATAACCCGTCCACATCCAGATATCTTTACCCGGACATTCGGCACGCACTCGCTGTACCAATGCCAGCACATCAGCCTGATTGGCTGGATGCAGTGGATCGCCACCAGACAGCGTCAGTCCACGACGTTTAATAGCATCATCATTCAGATCGGCGATGATCCGATCGGCCATTTCCGTGGTAAACAGGTTGCCGGAATCTACACGCCAGGTGGTTTGGTTATAGCAGCCACGGCATTGATGTTCACAGCCAGAGACAAATAACGTGCAACGTGTGCCAGGGCCGTTCACTACATCGATGGGGTAGTACTGATGATAAAACATGATGGCTTATTCCTGACTGGTTGCTGGTGTTGCTCACCATACTCGGCCAGACAGTAAAAATCAAAGTGCAAAAAATAGGGGCATTGCGAGGGGAAGCCTCTCCCCAAACAGGAAGAGGCTCACGCGTATTTACTCGAGAATTTCGCGTGCATTTACAGCTTGCAGTGGGCGATTGTTGTCGTGGCCCATCACTTTTTTGAACGCATCGATCTGTGCTTTAGACACAAACACGGGTTTTTTCATCACGATCCAACGCACGCCTTCGGTGCACGGCGGGGTGGTCAGTGAACCACTGAAACGGTAGTAGGCATGATTTTTTGGCAGCAGATCCAGCGCGTTATGAGCAGGTGTCAGCGCGATCTTGTCGCCTTCTTTGGCCGGTAGGTGAGCCCACAGATTTTCTAACGCGGAGTTCGCTTTGCCTTCTTTGAACATCACAGCGACTACCGCCAGATTGCCATCTTTATCGGCGTGAACGAAATGGCCTTCCAGTGGGTAAGATTCGCCTTTGATTTCATTTTCGCTAGGGGCATGGAAGTGGAATTGTTTCAGCGCATATTCCACGCCGTCGATGACGATATTACTGCCGGCATCGTAAACGACTTGTACGGTATGACCGTTATTCAGGATCTGGCTGCCGCCCACTTTGTAGTTGAATTTCAGTGGCTTCAGATCAGCTTTGATAAAACCACTCAGGTTAACCGGCGTCTGATTTTTGCCGCTACAGGCGCCAAATTCAGGGGTCAGCTTAGCCCAGTTTTCTGGCCCTTTGTCACCACTGTAATCCCAGTGCACATGCTGTTCAGCGGCAAAGGTGGAACAAGAAGCAAGCAGCATTGCTGCACAAAATAGATTCTTTTTCATAGCGAGGATCCCATATTCATTATTAGCCAGAGCGAAATAAAAAACGCCCCGGAAGGCGCGATAGTATAGCTCTAGTTAAAATATGGCTTTGTAACCAGATGTACCAAACCCTACGCCTCAGCGTTCTTCATTCGGTTCATATTTGAATTTTTTGGCATTGGGACGAGATTTAAAGCGGCGGTGTAACCACATATATTGTGCCGGGGCTTTACGCACGGCGGTTTCCAGCACTTGATTACTGCGGGTGGCATCGGCGACATCATCACCGGTCGGGTAATTTTGCAATGGCGCTTCAATAATCAGCTGATAGCCGCCTTTCGGCAATCGCAGGTTATAACAAGGCAGCACTACGGTGTTTCTCACCCGCGCTAATGTTGATGTACCGGTGATGGTGGCAGCATCATTGACGCCTAAGAACGGCACAAACACGCTGGCATGCGGGCCATAATCATGATCGGGTGCATACCACAGCGCTTCGCCCTGACGCAGGGCTTTGATCATCCCTTTCACATCATCACGGTTAACTAAATATTTGTTACTTTTGCAGCGACCGTGATATTGCGCATATTCCAACACCGGGTTTTTATTCGGACGATAGACGCCGACCCCTGGTCGTAGCATGCCAAACATGCGGGCATTCAGTTCCAGCGTCATAAAATGTGCGGATAACAGCAACATGCCTTGACCATTTGCCACCGCTTGTTCGACATGCTCGGCACCGACGACCTGCATGATCTTGCTGATCCGCTGATCAGGCCAGAACCAGGCGATGCCGGTTTCAAAAATCCCGCGGCCGACGTTGGCAAAGTTCTCACGGATCTGCTGTTCGCGCGTAGCTTCATCCCATTCCGGAAAGGCCAGTTGCAGATTAGTTCGCGCGATCCGGACGCGGCGCGGCAAGATCTGCATGGATAACCAGCCTAATGCGGCACCCAGTTGCATGAGCAGCGGATAGGGCAGTTGCACGATCAGCCATAGCACCGCTTGACCGAGCCATTGAAGCCAGTAGCGCGGATGAAACAGAGCAGCCGTCAGACGTGGGGCTGCGTCAGGTAATGGTGTAGCTCGCATAGCAGATGACCAGTGAATATACCCTTCGTACTTGACATTGCAGCGTCGTTGACGGCGTTCATTCGCCCCAATCACATAGCCTATCTATGCTCATGGGGACTCGCTCACTTGTCGCCTTGCTGCAACGCCAATTACTTTGGGTCTAGGTTAAAAGAAGATAAAAACCCCATCAGTTTAGCAAATGGTGGTCAGGGTGGCGAATAGCTGTTTGGGCTGTGATAAACTGCGCCGCATTCAAGTCAGTATCGAGTGAACACGATGACTATGCGCATTACCTTACCTGATTTTTCTGCTGCCCGCGTGTTAGTGGTGGGCGATATTATGCTGGATCGCTATTGGAGCGGCCCGACCCGTCGAATTTCACCTGAAGCACCGGTGCCGGTGGTGAAGGTGGAAAAAAATGAAGATCGCCCGGGTGGTGCGGCTAACGTGGCCTTAAACGTGGCGGCATTAGGTGGCCAAACCACATTATTGGGTTTTGTTGGTCAGGATGAAGCCGCAGATTGCCTGGCCGCTAAACTGGCGAATCATAAAGTAAACTCCGACTTGGTGAAAGTTGCTGACCTGCCAACTATCACTAAACTGCGTATTCTCAGCGGCAATCAGCAGCTGATCCGTCTGGATTTCGAAGACTCTTTTGCTACTGCCGATCCTGCGCCGCTGTTAGCGAAGCTGGATGCTGCACTGCCGAATTTTGATGTGTTGATCCTGTCTGATTATGCCAAAGGCGCGCTGACCTGTGTGCGAGATATCATTACATTGGCGCGCAAACACAAGGTGCCAGTGCTGATTGATCCGAAGGGCGACAGCTTTGAAAAATACCGCGGTGCGACGTTAATCAAACCCAACATGCTGGAGTTTGAAACCATCGTCGGTAAAGTGAAAAACGAAGAAGACTTAATTGAGAAAGCCAAGCACCTGTTGAGCGAGCTGGATCTAGAAGCCTTGCTGATAACCCGTTCTGAAAATGGCATGTTGCTGGTGCAGCGTGGTGGCTCTGTGCTGACACTACGCACTCAGGCACGTGAAGTGTTTGATGTGACCGGTGCCGGCGACACAGTAGTAGGCTCATTAGCCACCGCACTGTCAGCGGGTAAATCACTGGAAGAAGCCTGTGCAATAGCTAACAGCGCAGCTGGTGTGGTCGTGGCAAAGCTTGGCACCTCAACGGTCAGCCCACAAGAGCTGGCGCAGGCACTGCATGAGCACAGCAGCACTGAGCAGGCATTTGGCGTGATGAGTGAGGCCGAGTTGAAAACCGCAGTGATGGCTGCTCGTCGTCGGGGCGAGAAGATCGTGATGACCAATGGTTGTTTCGACATTCTGCATGCTGGTCATGTTTCCTATCTGAAAGCGGCGCATAAACTGGGCGATCGTCTGATCGTTGCTGTGAATACCGATGCGTCTGTGCGTCGTCTTAAAGGTGAAAAACGCCCGATCGTGCCGGAAGATCAACGTATGGCCGTGCTGGCTGGTTTGGATTCGGTCGACTGGGTGGTGCCATTTTCCGAAGATACGCCACAACGCGTGATTGCAGCGATCCTGCCGGATCTGCTGGTCAAAGGTGGTGACTATCAACCACAGGATATTGCCGGTTACGAAGAAGTGACGGCCAATGGTGGCGAAGTGCGGGTGTTGCACTTTGAAGACGGCTGCTCTACCAGCAATATTGTGAAAACAATTATTGAACGCGAATGTAAATAGACCTGCGCAACATCCTGCTCAGCTTGGGCAGGATGTTTCATTTTGTCACATTTGTGGCACAGCTTTGCCAAAACTCTCTGCTTAACTAAAGATATCCACATTTTGCGGGCATCTTACTATGCGTTATCTCATTCTTCTTGTTGTGCTTTGTTTGTCGGTCTGGGGGCTGGCATTACCTGCCGGTGCGTTGGAGCAAGGTTTTATCTTCTGGCGTAATCAGGGCATTAACTTATCCGGTCTCATTGCTATCGCATTGATGGGCGCACTCATTCTGATGGCGACCCGGCCAAGATGGCTGGAACAACGCATGGGCGGGCTGGATCATCTGTATCAGTTACATAAATGGAGCGGGATCACGGCGGGTTCCATGGTGTTGCTGCACTGGTTGCTGACCAAATCGCCACGCTGGCTGGTGGATTGGGGCTTACTGCAACTCGGGCCAAGACCGGCTGGTGCGCATGTCCCTGATGCCTGGCGAGGCCTTGCCAAAGAGGCGGGTGAATACTGCTTTTACGCCATGATCCTGTTTATCATTATCAGTCTGGTCAAAGTATTGCCATATGGCCGCTTCCGTCAGATCCACAAAGTGGGGGCGGTATTGTTTTTACTCGCTGCGTTCCACAGTATCTATCTGATCCCAGATCCATTGCGTTGGGCGCCGTTTGGTCTTGTCACTCAGGCTGTTAGCGTGTTGGGCAGTTTGGCGGCGCTGTGGAGTCTGTTTGGTCAGATCGGTCGTATGCAGCGTTATCCGGGACAGGTGTATGCGATCCGCCGGCATGAAGGAAATGTGCTAGAGCTGGAGGTCACCTTACCTACCGATTTCAATGATGAGTATTTACCGGGCCAGTTTGCCTTGCTGACGTTTGATCAGCAGGAAGGTTCGCATCCGTTTACTATCGTGCGGGAAGATGTGCAAAATGGCAGTATTATCTTTGCTATCAAGGCGTTGGGTGATTACACCAGTCAGCTGGCCGAGCGTATTTCGCTGGGCGATCCGGTGACCATTGAAGGCCCTTATGGACGGTTCGTGCTGCCGGAATCAAAATCGCAGGAATACTGGATTGCCGGTGGTATTGGTATTACGCCGTTTATTGCCTGGCTGGAAGGGCTGGCTGCCGAAGGCGAACGCCGTCCGGCTGCACATCTGTATTACTGCGTGAACAGTCAGCAAGAAGTTTTATTTGCCGACCGTTTACAGCAGCTGTCGAAGTTAACCGGTGTCAAAGTGACGATTGTTGATCGCCAGATCGACGGTTTTCTTGATGCTTCCCGTCTGAACATTGATGAAGACACACAGCTGTGGTTTTGTGGCCCGAAAGGTATGCGCACTATGTTATTAACCCATGTACCTGCAGCGCAGTTGCACTACGAGCAGTTTGATTTTCGCTGATTCATGATGTGAATCAATGCGTAAAAGGCCGCCTTATTTGGCGGCTTTGCCATATAACTGACCACGAAATAACAGCTGCAGTGTTCGCCATGCCAGATAACCAATAAACAAATTGGCACCGATAAATATCGGAATGGATAACCATTGCGCGGAAGGTAATCCAGCAGCCGCCAGTTTTAAACCGCTCACGGTGGTGGCTGCGACACCAAAGGTATAGGCCCAATAAGAAGGCGCAAACGCTTGTGCCCCCAACCAGGTGCCGAGACGTAACCCCAGCAACAATTGGAACAGCCCATATCCCCACAGCATCAGTAACCAAGGTGCAGTGCTGCCAGGCATCAATAATAAGCTGGCCATGGCACAGACCACCGGTGGCGCAAACTGAATGCCGAGCAGTGGCCGTTGTGCGACCGGCATGGTTTTCGGATGCCATAAGCGTTGAATGATCAGCGACTCTAATGCCAGCCAGGAAAATACCCCCGCGCCGAGAAACAGCCAGCCCCAGTCGGCATGACCTAATGCACCTAAGGCGGCTGCACTGGTAAAATTGCCCGCAACCGTCGGTAGATAAAGCGTTGGTGCGGTGTCGAGCGTATCACGACCACCTTGCCATAGTGTGCCGGTGTGCCATAACGCAAACATCAGATGCCAGCTGATCCCTACAGCAGTCAATACCCAGGCTGCTGTGTGGGAATAGGGCAAGATGGCCAATACAATCAGTAGTGTCGATGCTCCGAGCAAGGCTGGGGTGCCGCCTTGTACTGGATGCAGAAACTCCGCACGTACCAGATCAAAATGACGGATAGCCTGCCAGACGTAACCAAGCAGTAATACCGCCCAAACTAAGCCTGCCATCAATAGCAGGCTTTCGCCTATCAGGTGTGGCAATTGCCAAAGTTGTGCCGCGATCCGCCAGGCTTGCCCGAGACCGGACAAGCCTAACACCATACCGAAGAAAGAAGCGGGGATCCGTTTTTGTGTCATTACTTCTTCGCCATCAACCCATTATTGATATCCAGCAGATCCTGTTCTGACAGCGTGCCGGCGGTTTGTTTCAGTTGTAGCGTACTCAGAATGTAGTTGTAGCGGGCATCCGAGAGTTTCTGTTTGGCAAAATAGAGTTTGGTTGTTGAGTTCAATACATCCACGATGGTGCGGGTTCCTACCTGATAACCGGCCTGTGTGGCGGTCAGGGCGCTGTCGGCGGAAATAACCGATTGCTGATAAGCCTTGATGGTACCGATGCTGGAGAACACATTGTTGTAGTTTTTATACAGATCGGCCTGCATGCTGCGGTAGGTTTTTTCCAGATTTTCGCTGGCCGCGACATAGTTGAACTGCGCCTGTTTTACCTGCGACTGAGTGGCGCCACCGGAATAGAGCGGCAGGTTAAATTGCAGACCAATAGTGCCCTCGTTCAGGGTGCCATCTTCTTTCGAGGCCGTATTTTTTTCATAGTTGGTGTTGTTCGAATTGGCACCTAATTTGAGATCCAGCGTTGGCATATGACCTGCTTTTGCCAGATCAATTTGCTGTTTCGCGACGTCTTTGGCGATGCGCTGCTGATTCAGCGCCAGACTGTGATCCTGTGCCTGCTTCAGCCATTCATCGGCGCTTTGCGTCATTGGGCTTGGGCTGAAACGTTCGATATTTAGTACATCCAGAAACCGGTGTTCGTTGCCGGTCAGCTGGCGCAGTGATTCGTAACTGTTCGACAAGGTATTTTGTGCGTTGATGCTGTCGGCAACCGCCAGATCATGCACAGCTTTCGCTTCCTGCACATCGGTGATCGCGGTCATACCGACTTCAAAGCGTTGCTGGGTTTCATCCAGCTGACGTTGCAGGGCTTTCTCATTAGTCGTTGCATACTCCAGACTATCCTGTGCCGCCAGCACACTGAAATACGCCTGAGCCGTGCGCAGCATCAGGCTCTGTTTTTCCAGATTCAATGCGACATCACTGCTCATCGCTTGTTTGCTGGTAATGTCCGAGTTCATCCAGACCGACTCCCGGAACAACGCCTGTGTCAGCGATAAACCGGCACCTGCAGTCCGGGCCGTCAGTTGATCATCATTGTTAGTTTTCTGATAACCACTATTCGCACTTAAGCCTATTTGTGGCAGTTTTGCCGCATCGGCTTCATTGATTTTTTCAAATGCAGCATCTCGTTGTGCCTGTGTTTCCTGCAGTTGTGGATCTTTTTCCTGTGCTTGATGGTAGATGTCGAGCAGGCTTTCCGCGTAAGCCAGTGGTGACAGGCTGAGCAGGATCAAAACCGATAAAAACGATTTTTTCATCAGAACTTTTTTCATCAGAACATGTACCCCAGTTAGTCCAGTGTTTTCCGAAAGCGCAGTACGCCTAGGAATAACATCGTGAATAAAAACAGTAGTAATGGCCACAGATGTGGCCACATCTCGATCACGCTATTGCCTTTCAGCATAATCCCGCGGATCAGTCGAATAAAGTGTGTCAGCGGTAATAACTCACCAATGCGTTGCGCCCACTCGGGCATGCCGCGGAATGGAAACATAAAACCAGATAACAGCATCGACGGCAGGAAAAAGAAAAAAGTCATCTGCATGGCTTGGGTCTGATTACGTGCCACGCTGGAAATGGTGATGCCGACGCTAAGATTTGCTGCGATAAATACCAGAATTCCTAGAAATAACCAACCCGCCGGGCCGACAAACGGTACGTCAAATAATAATCGAGCCGCCACTAGGATCACGCCAACCTGCACAAAACCAATCAACACATACGGCAGGATCTTCCCCAGCATCACCTCAAGCGGGCGTACCGGAGTGGCCAGCAGATTCTCCATGGTGCCGCGTTCCACTTCGCGTGTTACCGCCAAGGCAGTCATCATGATCATGGTCATGGTCAGGATCACGCCCATCAAGCCGGGCACAATGTTGTATTGTGTCAGCCCTTCCGGATTAAAACGCCGTTGGATCACCAGCTCATACGGTTGTGCTTTGCCATTTAAATAGCTGAGTGTGCCGGTCAACTCATGCTGCAGCCATTGCTGGCTGAGCTGTTGTAAAGCGCCGATGGGGCAGGATCTTCCCCAGCATCACCTCAAGCGGGCGTACCGGAGTGGCCAGCAGATTCTCCATGGTGCCGCGTTCCACTTCGCGTGTT
>Ga0183099_1000573_pt1 | contig 25825 bp, 24 predicted proteins | sample Biomet1_FD_127788 | JGI IMG/M metagenome (GOLD analysis project Ga0183099, IMG submission 127788) | Microbial communities from bioreactor (seeded with anoxic lake sediment) at LBNL, California, USA - Biofuel metagenome 1 | ecosystem: Engineered > Bioreactor > Anaerobic > Unclassified ...
CTGCGGATATGCCTGTTGTATCTGCAAATGACACTCGATAGGCATTCCCATCAATAACGGCAGCTCTGAAAGAATCCATGTTGATATGTGCACCAACACCATCTTTTATTGACTTAAAAGCCTCTGCTATATTGACTGGACTTCCATCTTCACGAACCATTGCGCTAGGGCCGATTAAATTGCCACCATTTGTTTGCAAAATGCCACTATTTTTTGTTGAAGATATTCCCATTGTGATCGACCTCCTTGAAAAAGGTGAGATATCCGTAGAGCAAGCGATCACAATGATCAAAAGTTAGTATTGAAAAGGTGGAATGGGAAATGAAAGAAGAAGTAAAGAGAATTTTAAAGATGGTTGAAGAAGGAAAGCTCGATTCGGATAAAGCAGCAGAACTGATCGAGGCATTGAATACAAATACGGAACCTCAGAAAGTACCGGCAGCAAGAAATGCCGATAAAATGCTGAAAATAAGAGTTTTTGTCGGCAACAGAGGACACGGTTAATGTCAATATTCCCGTGAATTTTTTGAAGGCGATCGGGAATGCGGTAAATAATATCAAGATACCGGGAGTTTCCGAACAGGATGGGATCGATATCAAAATGATCATGGAAGCCATCGATTCCGGTCTGGAAGGTAAGATTGTAGACGTGAAAAGCGGCAATGGAGATATCGTTGAAGTGATCATTGAATAGCGTTCTCATGGAAAGGGATATCGCAAATGAAGATTTATATCAGAGATGAAAGAAAAAGGCGCTACTTCATTCCCGCTCCGATCTGGCTCGTGAAAGCTGGATTGAGTATAGGTTTGCGGATCGCGGAAAAGCATGTTCCGGAAGAACAAAGGTGCTATTTCCGGGATATCGATCTGAAAGAGCTGAGGAAGGGGATCGATGTGCTGAAAGCTTATAAGGGTCTGAATCTTGTCGATGTCAGGGCGAAGGATGGAACTGAAGTACGCATCATAGTTTAATATCCATTTAAATGTATGAAAAATGTATGAAAAAGGCTAGCTGTCGGAAAATGATAGCCAGACTTTTTCAATTTTTGAAAACAGTCATCTTTTTCATCGACATTTATTACCTTGTTTTTCCGGCAATTTTAAGATACAATTAGTCATGAAATAAATCTAATATGTAAATAATAAGGAAGTAGTATACATGGGAATGAAAGGAATTTAATGGATAATTTAATTTTTAATGAACTGAATCTGTCACATGAAGTGCAGAGAGCGCTTGGCGAAATGGGCTTTGAAGAAGCGACCCCCATCCAGTCCAAAGCGATACCATATATCCTGGCCGGGAGGGATATTCTGGGCCAGGCCCAGACCGGAACAGGAAAAACCTGCGCTTTTGGGATCCCGGCGATTGAAATGATCGATCCTAATATTCACGGTGTGCAGGTTCTTGCGCTGTGTCCGACCAGAGAACTGGCGATTCAGGTCTCGGAAGAACTGAAAAACGTCTGCAAATATAAAAAGGGAATCAGGATCCTCCCTATTTATGGAGGGCAGTCGATCGACCGCCAAATCATGGCTTTAAAAAACAAACCGCAGATCATAGTAGGCACGCCGGGCAGAGTCATGGATCATATGAGGCGTCATACAATTAAATTCGGCAATCTGAAGATGCTGATTCTGGATGAAGCTGATGAAATGCTGAATATGGGCTTTCGTGAGGATATCGATGTGATACTGCAGGATATTCCGGAGGACAGACAGACATTGCTTTTCTCTGCAACCATATCCAGTGATATCAAGGAGATCACCAAGCGGTATCAAAAGAATCCGGAGCATGTCGTTACAGTCCATAAGGAGCTTACGATACCGACCATCGAACAGTATTATCTGGAGGTCAGGGAATCTTCCAAGCTGGAGCTTCTTTGCCGTCTGATCGATGCAAAGAATATCCAATTGAGTCTGGTATTTTGCAACACAAAAAAACGTGTGGATGAACTGACCAGCGCCCTTCAGACCAGAGGATACTCTGCGGAGGCTTTGCATGGCGATATGAAGCAGACAGAACGTGACCGGGTCATGACTAAATTCAGGAAAGGAAACATTGACATTCTGGTTGCTACAGATGTTGCAGCGAGAGGAATCGATGTCAATAATATTGAAGCCGTATTCAATTACGATATCCCGAGCGACGAGGAATATTACGTTCACAGGATCGGGAGAACCGGCAGGGCAGGGAAGGCCGGCGTATCTTATTCCTTTGTATTTGGAAGAGATATTTATAAGTTGAAAGATATCCAAAGATATACGAAATCGGAAATACTGCCAATGCAGCCGCCGAGTATCTCCGATGTGGAGGAAGTCAAGCTGGATGCCGCAGTTAACCAGGTTCTGAGCCTCTTGGAGGAGGGTGGATACAGTAAATATAATAAAGTGATTGAAAAGATTCTGGCAGAATCCGATGATGCCGCCAGTATTGATGTTGCAGCGGCATTGTTTAAACTAGCCTTTGACGAACTGGACAGAAATTATGAGATCACAGATCTGGACGACGACAGTACTCATTACAGGAAAGAAGGCATGGTTCGTCTGTTTATGAATGTTGGTACTATGGACAGGATCGAACCGAAAAATATCGTTCAGGGAATCGCGTCAAAATCTTCGTTATCAGGAAAACTGATTGGTGCCATCGATATCCACAAGCAATTCACGTTCGTTGAGGTACCTGCGGAATATGCCGATGAAGTACTGGATTCCATGAGGGACTTTACTCACAGAGGAAGAAAGGTCTCGATGGAAAAGGCAAGCAAAAGGCAAAGACCGGGCGGCAACGGCGGCAACAAGGGAAGATCAAAATCTTATAAAAGATATTAAAAGTGAAGATAACAAAAGATACTCATCGGTTTTGATGAGTATCTTTTATTATTAAAAATTATTTTAATTAGAGGGTTGGGGTTGTAAGTTTGATTGGCTTACATTTGATCAGCTTCCCTGCGCCTCTCTTTCCAAGGAATTCGCCATCCTTGAAAACAAGATTTCCTCTGCTGTAGGTAGCTACCGGATAACCCTTTAATTTAGCACCTTCCCAGATAGTATGGTCAGTATCACCATGCATAGCATCATTTGTGATCGTAAAGTTCATCTTAGGATCGTAAATTACGATATCTGCATCAAGACCAGGAACTAAAGCGCCCTTTAAATGATCTAAGCCAAATAATTTAGATGGGTTCGTTGCACAAAGTTCAACTGCCTTATTGAAACTGATTCTACCTTTATTTGCTTCAGACAAAATGTAAGGGTACATATTTTCAATACCAGCACAGCCGTTAGGGATTGTAGTAAAGTTGCCTGGTTTGCCATCCTTTGTTTTGATTCCCCAGTCTTTTTCAGCCTGAGTGAATGGGCAGTGGTCGGTAGCCATTGTAGCGATATCGCCTCTCTTGATACCTTCCCAAATAGCATCCTGTGATTCTTTGCCCTTCATTGGAGGTGAGCAAACGAAATCTCTGGCGCGTTCTCTCTTATATACTTCACTAGTGAAGTATAAATACTGAGGACAAGTTTCTGCAAAGATCGGATAACCTTCATCCCTTGCCTTGGTAACAGCATCCATACCTTGTTTGTTAGCTAAGTGAACGATATATAAGGAAGTGCCGGCCATCTTTGCAAGATTAATCGCCCTTACGTCAGCTTCACCTTCAACATTTTCGTTCTTTGCCATGTAATGCCACCAAGCATCTGTCTTGCCTTCAGCAAGATACTGCTTGATCAGTACGTTGTTAACGTCTCTGTTTTCAGCATGAACGCCTACCAGAGCACCGATTTTAGCTCCCTTCTGCAGGACTTGATAGAAAGAGCCGTCATCTACGCCGAAATCATAAACCATAAATACCTTAAAGGAAGGGATACCAAATTTAACAGCATCTTCCATGGAATCCAATAATTCAGGAGTTGAAACATCGCTTACACCGATATGGAAGGAATAGTCAACTGCAGCATCCGGAGCAGCAAGGGCATCTCTTCTTGCAATGGCATCCAGCATTGGTTCACCTTTTGTCTGAAGAATGAAATCAAATACTGTTGTAGTACCGCCGCAGGCAGCAGATCTTGTTCCTGCATAATAGTCGTCGGTAGAAATTGTTCCGCCGAAAGGCATCGCCAGATGTGTATGTCCGTCGATCGCTCCTGGAAGTACCAGTTTACCTTTAGCATCAACAACTTCGGTCCCCTTTAAAGGCTTGATATTCTGACCAATCGACAGAATTTTTCCGTCTTTAACGGCGATATCAGCTTTAAAAGATGATTCTGCGGTAACGATGGTACCGTTTTTGATTAATAGATCCATTTCAAAAACCTCCTTTGTGCACTCTTACGCGCATTTTGTCGTCATATAAGTAGAAGCCCCTGGGTCACAAGGGCTCCTGCTTATCTTTATAGTATAATATTGAATACAATTATTCAGAACATTTGGATTATCTTTCTGTCATTGCTTCTTCTTCTTCGTCGCTTACGAAGGAAACAGTATCGCTCTTCATAAGAATTGCATAAACTATAAAAGCAACTACGAAGCCGAAAACATATCCGTTAGCAGCAATCCACTTCAGGGAAGTAACACCGAAGTTTCCAAGTGTTGGAAGGATAAATCCTAGAACCCAAGCGATAATCGCTTTGATATTCCAGCCACTTGAATACCAGTATCTGCCGTCTTTACCCTGGAACAGAGCCATAACGTCGAGGTTTCTCTTCTTTACGATATAGTAGTCAGCAATGAAGATAGCTGCTACAGGAGCGAGGATTCCGCCGTAAGTATTCAGCCATCCGAAGATGTAGGAACCGGCACCGCCGAAGATCCACCAAGGACGGAATGCGATAGCGATAATACAAGCGGCTGTAACACCAACTTTATAGCTGATTCTCTTAGGCGAGACGTTGGAGAATCCGTTTGCAGGTGCAACTACGTTTGCAGCGATGTTCGTTGTGATTGTAGCAAGGATTACACCAATGGATACCAGGAATTTGATAAATGCGTTGTCGATCAAAGGGAGAACTGCGGTTGGGTCGAACATTGCATTGCCCATAACCAGCTTAGTAGCCTGAGCGAAAACAGCACCGATGAATGCGCAGGCAGCCATCATGACAGGCATTCCGTATAACTGACCTCTGAACTGACATTTCTGGGATTTTGCATATCTGGAGAAGTCAGGAATATTAAGAGCCATCGTAGCCCAGAAAGCGATGTTTGCAGTTAATCCGCCAAGGAATACATAGGCGAAACCGCCGCTTTTGTTTACAAGATCTATATCAGTAGTAGCTTTCAGCAGGTCGCCAAAACTGTAGCCACCGCCGCTGGCAAGCATGATGGACCAAACAAATAACATGATCGTCAGAACGATCAGTACCGGAGAACCGATGGCTTCCAGATACTTGATGCTTTCTGAACCCATTACAGTGATCCACCAAGTTAAGAATAAGAAAATTCCGAATCCGATAAACGGAGCAGCAGGCATTTTACCAAATGCAGGTGCGAATGATGCAACAAGGGATACAACAGCAGCACCGCCGATCCAAGACTGTACCGCATTCCAACCGCAAGCGACGAACGCTCTTGACAGGGACGGTACATGTGCACCGACTGAACCAAATGCCAGTCTTGCAAATACAGGGAATGGAAGGCCATACTTTGTACCTGCATGAGAGTTCAACTGGATAGGAATCAGGATGATGATATTTCCCAGAGCTACGTTAAATACGGAAAGCCATGGGGATAATCCCAAAACTACCAAAGAAGAAGCCATTGTGAAGGATGGAATACATACTGACATTCCGACCCAAAGCATTGAAATGTGATAGGTGGACCATGTTCTTTGAGAAATAGTTGTTGGTGCGAGGTCTTCGTTGTAATACTTTGATGAAGATAGCTCAGCACGAGCGGCATCAGTCAATTCATACAGACCGCCGCTTTCTTTTTGCGTGTACTTTGACATTAAAACACCTCCATTAAAAAAAATATTGTAAGATTATTACGTGTCCATTATACATCAGAATATTTTAAATGTAACTAGTTTTTTAATAGAATTTTATAATTATTTTTTAACCTTCCAAATCTTCTGAAAAGTTCAATAGTCTTATAACTTGATACCATTGAAAATCATGTATAAAAATTCATCCTCGCTCCATGGCTTCAATTTTTCCTTTGGCAGGTACAATTCGGGATTGACCAGACAGCAGCCGAAAGAGATGAAAGAGTTGACTGCACCCATGATGGAGGTTGCAGCCATTAAGGGATCCACCTTACTAAATTCCCCTAACCGTATCCCTTCTTCAATTATTTGGTAAAGAATCGATACTTTAAACCCGATCAGCTTGTGAATTGAATCAATAAGTGTGCGATTTTGAAATGCATCTGATTTCATGAGCATATCCATTAAAATATTTTTACTGAATCCGAACTTTTGCGTGTTTATCAGATCAAAACGTACATATTCCTCTAATTTTTCGGTGCTGCTGATGTCCCTATCAAGAAGCACGTTAAGATCCTGATAGCAATTTTCAAATTTTGATTGATACAGCTCTAATAGTATGGCATCCTTACTTTCAAAATATTCATAAATTGTGCCTTTTCCGATTCCGGCGGCATCTGCAATATCGATGATTTTCGTGTCCCAATAGCCTTTTTTCATAAATAATGTAAAGGCGGCATCAAGAATCGAATCGCGCTTCGTCATTTTTTCGCTATTTTCTTTCATTCATTCATCTCCTCAAGCTGCAAAGATTCTTTCTTTGCTTTTCGCTCTGCTTTTTTTGCCAGTCTTTTCAAATGCCTGTCATCCATAATGGAATAGAATACAGGAACAATGACTAGGGTGATCACAGTGGAGAAAATCAGTCCGCCGATTACCGTGATCCCCATTGGAGCCTGTAATTCGCCGCCTGAGCCGATACCAAAGGACAGCGGCAGCAGACCCAGGCTTGTCGTCAGCATGGTCATCACAATAGGACGGATTCTGAATTTTCCTGCATTAAGGATTGCTTCTTCTCTTGTAGGATATATTTGCTTATTCTTATTGATAAAGTCGATCAACAGGATGGAGTTGTTTACAACGATTCCGCCCAGCATGATGATCCCGAGGAAAGCTACCAATGACAACGGCGTTCCGGTCAGGAACAATGCCAGAAATGCACCAGTGAGTGCAAACGGGATAGCCAGCATGATGATAAACGGCTGAAGCAGCGATTCAAATTGGGATGCCAGAATCATATAGATCAACAGCACGGACAGCATCAGTGCATATGCTAGGCTTGTGAAGGAGTCCATCATTTCTTTCTGTTCACCGCCTGTTTCAACGGTATAACCGGCAGGCAGCTGATATTTGGAGATCGCCTTATTGATATCCTTTGAAACGGATTTCAGGTCACGTCCGGAAATATTTGATGAAATGGTTACGGTACGCACCTGATCCTGCCTTGTGATCTGGGAAGGGGAGTTATCATAAGCAAAATCAGCAATCTCCCCTACAGGTACCATCTGTCCCGTTGACGATTTGATCATGATCTGCTTCATATTTTCCACAGACTCTTTGTAATCATCGCTGAGAGACAGTACAATATCTGTTTCTTCTCCATTGGTTTTTAATGTTGTAGCAGTGCTTCCGTCCAAATCGGCTTCAAGAGCTTTTGCAAGCTGGTAAGACGTGATGCCGTATTGTGCGGCGTTGTTTCTCTGCAACATGACTCTCAGTTCGGGATTTCCTTCCGTCATATCAGTGGTCACATTGACAGTGCCCTTCACACCCCTGATAATATTTTCCAGATCAAGGGAGACTTTCTTCAGAGTATCCAGATCATCACCCTTCAGGACGATTGAAATCGGGCTGGACCCGGTAGACATATCCATTGAAGAAGTCTCTTTCAAAGTAAGCTTTGCTCCGACGATCCCCTGCAAGTCGGCGGAAGCCTTGTTCACGATTTCCGTCGTGCTTCTTTTTCTGTCCTTTTTATCAACCAGTTTCACCGTTACGGTAGAGGTATTGGCGGAACTGATGCTGTACATATTGCTGCTCCCGATGGCGACAGAACAAACCTTTAATTCCGGAATGTTATTGTTCACATAGTTTTCGATTTCGCTCATGACTTTATCTTTTCCCTCCAGAGAGGTACCATAAGGCATTTCAGCGGTTATGGTAAAGCTGCCTTCATCAGTTGTCGGGAGCAGTTCTCCTCCTACAAAGGCAACGAGTACAGACGAAGATACCAATATGATAAGAGCCCACACGACAATTTTTTTTCTGTGGTGCAGAGCATATCTCAGGAATTTTAAATACTCATCCGTAACATAATGGATTCCCCGCTCGAATAATGGAAGAAGCCTGAATTCGTAGGTAACGTTTCTGATTTTGATATGTGTTCCCATATCCTTCGTATTCATCAGCTTTGAGCAGAGCATAGGAACAACGGTAAGGGCAACCAGAAGCGAACAAATGAGTGCAAACCCGATGGTATAAGAAAATTCCTTAAAGATGGTTGCAGCCATCCCCTGGACGAATACAATAGGAAGGAATACGGCAATTTTTGTCATGGTAGCTGCAAAAACAGGCATGGTAACTTCCTTCGTTCCTATGATAGAAGCATCCAGAGCGGTGATCCCTTCATCCCTCCTTCGGTAAATATTTTCCATGACTACGATGGAGTCGTCAACCAGCATGCCGATCGCCACGGCGAGTCCGCTGAGAGAAAGCACATTCATAGTCAAGCCGGTAAAGTACATGAGAATGAACGTGGCAACGATCGATGTAGGAATCGAGATAGCGATGATCATGGTGGACGCAATATTTCTGAGGAACAGGAAACAAATGATGACAGCAAGCAGACAACCCAAGATTGCTGTTTCTGCTACGTTTGCAATAGAGTTCTTTATGTAATCAGCCTGATCATAGGAGAATGTAAAGGTCAGCTCTGGATGAGCCTTTCTCAGTTCATCGATGGCTTTGTTAACCTGTTTCGAAACAACGACCGTATTGGCGGTGGACTGCTTGGTAATGCTGATACCGATTGCAGGTACTTCGTTGACTCGGCCAATTGAGGTCTGTTCTTTGATGCCCTCTTCCACTGTAGCAATATCCTGCAGATAAACGACTTCTCTTGTCGGCAGGACAAATGGCACATGCTTGATATCATCCAGGCTTTGAAATTCGCCGATGGTTCTGACAATTAACTCTTTGGAGCCTTTTTTCACATCTCCGCTTGGAAGGCTGATATTTTCCGCGGAAAGCATCTGGCTGATATCACTCAAAGTCAGACCATAGCCTGCAAGCCTTTCCTGATCAAATTTAACGCTGATCTCTTTTTCTGTACCGCCAAAACTGGAAGCCGCGGCGACTCCTTCGCTTCTTTCGAGTGCAGGTAAGACTTCGTCATCCACCAAAGAATTCAGTTTTTCCAGTGACATATCGCCGGAAACGTAGAGCTGGGAAACCGGCATCAAGGTTGGGTCCATTGTAATGAACATCGGCTCCGAAGCATTATCCGGAAGGTAATCCGAAATTAGATCCACTTTTTCACGCATATTTAATGAGGCAAAATCCATGTTTGTGCCGTTTTCAAATTCACAAAGAACGATAGAACTGCCTTCCATGGAATAAGAATAAATCGCTTTAATATTTTCAACGGTTGCAATCTGTTGTTCCACAGGCTTTGTAACCAGATTTTCAATTTCCGTCGGTGCCGCATTGGGATACTGGATCATGACCATGGCATAAGGCAGCTCCATTTTTGGATAAAGGTCGATCGGCAGCTTGGAAAAGGATACAGCACCAAGCACAACAATGATAAGCATAAGCATAATTGTTGAGACTGGGCGCATTATTGCAGTTTTAGAAAAATTCATGCCATCACTCCTACTCTACAATATTAAACTTAGAGTTTTTTTCCAGATAATATTGTCCTTCCACAACAATGGTTTCGCCTACTTTGACGCCGCTTTTGATTTCAGCCAGTTTTCCGTTATCCACACCGACAACGACTTTCTTAAATACAACTTTTTTACCATTTTCAATTTCAGCAACTACAGTCTTGCCTGATTTGATCAGAACTGCAGTGGAAGGTACCGCGATAACATTTGCAGTTTTATCAGAAGTAATGATGACTTCTGCAAACATACCTGGTTTTACGGAAGCGGTAGAATTATCTAAGGTGACTTTTAAAGGATAGGTAAGGGAACCTGTAGCGGGAGCCGGGGACAACGCGGTGATCGTACCTGTAAACGGTTTATCTGACACGGATGAAACCACTACCTGAACCTTGTCACCCAGCTTGATTTTATTGATCATCGTTTCTGCCACGCTGGTCTCGATCTCCAGTTTATCGATATTTGCGACTGTTGCAGCAGCTACGCTCTGAGAGGCAAGTGCACCAGGGGCCACATTGATGGAAGTGATATAGCCATCGATCGGGGATGTTACGTTGCAGTTGTTCATCCCATCGCCTGCTGAAATGAAGCTTTCTTGTGCAATGGTAAAAGCCGTTTGTGCTTGTTCATACTGCTGTAATGATACGGCGCCTTCCTTATATAAGGCCGCAATACGGTCAAGATTCATTTTTGCATCATTATAACTGGCTTTTGCCTGATTGTAAGACGTTGCGATCTGTGTTTTGTCAAGCTCAAAAAGAACGGTGCCTTTTGTGACCTTATCGCCTAAAGTCACATAGACGTTTGTTACTTCTCCTACGGATTTCGGCATAATTGTTACTTCTTCAACGGGTTCCAGACGGCCAGTCAAAGGAGAGGTATTCTCCAAAGTTGTAAGTTCAGCTGTCTGAACCTTGATATTTACAATATCACTTGTGGTGATGCTCTTATCCTCCAATCGGCCGGAAACGATACGGTAGGCCCCAATTACAATAATTAGAAGAACCACAACCAGCAATATCTTTTTCTTCCGGCTGAGATTCTTTAAACGATCTGCTTTCATTCTGATACCCTCATTTCTTATTTATGTATGATTGACCCGCGGGTCGGTTGTAATAATATATTATAGGAATCGGTAAATACTGTCAATATACTTGCCGACCGGCGAGTCAAAAAAACATTTTATTCCTAAAGCATATGTCATATACTAATAGAAAAGAAGATTCAATCAAGATTAGAAGGAAGTAGACAGGGGATCAGTATGACAGTTTTATCAAAAGAGAAAATCAATGAGGTAGTTGTATTATTGGGTGAAATGTATCCTGAAGCGGATTGTGAATTGAATTTCGATTCAGTCTTCCAACTTCTGGTTGCCGTTGTACTTTCGGCACAAACGACAGATAAGAGTGTGAACCAGGTAACGGAAAGTCTGTTTGCAGAATATCCCGACGCAAAGGCGATAGCGGTAATAAAGGATGAAGAGCTGCAGAATATCATCAGGCGAATCGGGATGTATAAGACAAAATCCAAAAATGTTAAAAAGCTGGCTCAAATGATCCAAGAAGAATATGGAGGGGAAGTACCAGGAGATTACGAGAAGCTGATCAGCCTGCCCGGAGTAGGGCGGAAGACGGCAAATGTAGTTCTTGCAAATGGATTCGGAGAACAGAGGATCGCCGTAGATACCCATGTTTTTCGGGTATCCAATCGGATCGGCCTGGTGGAAGAAAAGGATGTTCTCAAGACCGAATTGGCTTTGATGGAATCATTGCCAGAAGAGAAATGGACGCAGATGCATCATGCCCTGATCTGGCACGGAAGAAGGGTATGCCTTGCCAGAAATCCACATTGCAGTGACTGTAAGCTAAATCAAATTTGCATGTATACAGTATATGTTAAAATGTAAACAATATCTTTATTGACTTTTGTGTTTTCATTCGTTATCATATAGTCAAAATTAAACAGTCAAGTTATATATTCAATTAGCCGGTTGGGCAGGTAACTGCTTTCAAGTTTTGAGCTTAAGGGTGGAAAGCTTATTAAAGTTTTCTGCCTTTCTTTTTATCATAATAAAATGTTTATTATCGTATATTCTTTGGAAATGACGGAATATTTAGAAAGTATACAAATAATTTTTAAATATATTAATAAAGGAGGAAGTTATTATGAGTGTATTGGAAAGCATTATTTCAGCAGTCTTCGTCATGGTTGTAGTTTTTCTTGTTCTTGCATGCCTCTATGTTCTGATTAAGGCATTTTCATTTGGGATAAGAAAAGTTGAAACTATCAGCAAGAAAACACCGAATTAATCCATTACTATATTTGCACTTATATTTAGGAGGGAAATTATACTATGTTAGAAGCGTTAATAAAACTATGGACGGATTCGGGCTTTGTAGCTATGAACTGGCAGTATCTGATAATGATTATTGTTGCATGTATACTGGTATATCTTGCTATTGTCAAGAAGTTCGAACCGCTTCTTTTACTGCCGATTGCATTTGGAGTATTATTGGCCAACCTGCCATTGTCAGGATTGATGGCTGCACCATCTTCACCTGATGGAGTTGGCGGATTACTTTATTATTTATATTTAGGCGTTCAGAAAGATATTTATCCGGCACTCATTTTCCTTGGAATCGGTGCAATGACAGATTTCGGTCCGTTGATTGCCAGACCTGTCAGTTCTTTTTTTAGGAGCTGGAGCCCAGTTTGGAGTTGCTGTTGCCTTTATGATCGCTATCGCGCTGGGATTTACACCTCAGGAAGCGGCCTCCATCGGTATCATTGGAGGAGCCGATGGTCCGACAGCCATCTTTCTGACAACAAAACTTGCACCGGATCTATTGCCGGCAATCGCAATCGCAGCATACTCATATATGGCGCTGATACCACTGATACAGCCGCCGATCATGCATCTGCTTACGACCAAGAAAGAAAGAGAGACAAAAATGGAACAATTGAGACAAGTTTCCAAGCTGGAGAAAGTAAGTTTTCCGATAGTAGTTGCGATCTTAGTCACACTTTTACTTCCTTCCATTGCTCCTCTGATCGGTATGTTGATGCTAGGCAACATCTTCAAAGAATCCGGTGTTGTAGAAAGATTGTCGAATACGGCGCAAAATGCTTTAATTAATATTGTTACAATATTTCTCGGTCTTACCGTCGGCGCAACTGCAAAGGCAGATACCTTCCTAAGGCCTGAAACGCTGAAGATAATTCTACTGGGGCTTTTGGCCTTCATGTTCAGTACTGTCGGCGGACTGCTTTTAGGCAAACTTTTGTACTTGCTCTCGGGCGGAAAAATCAATCCTTTGATCGGTTCGGCAGGTGTTTCCGCTGTTCCGATGGCAGCCAGAGTATCTCAGATAGAAGGTCAGAAGGCATGTCCGACAAATTATTTGTTAATGCATGCCATGGGGCCAAATGTAGCCGGAGTAATCGGAACGGCTGTTGCTGCAGGAATACTGCTGTCGCTGTTCGGGTAAAAACAGGCTGTCTAATAATAGATTCCAATTAAAATAAAATAGGTAATATTCACATCATAAGCTGAATATTACCTATTTTTATTTTGTATAAATTGATTTATATAACAACCTGTTTTTTAAGCCGGATTCTTAAGCTCCGCAGCATTTCTTATACTTTTTCCCGCTTCCGCAGGGGCAAGGATCATTTCTTCCCGGAACTTTTTCCTTTACCACGGTCTTCGATTTCTTTTGCGCTTTGATGATTTCCTGACGCTTTTCTTCTGTCAGAATGCTGTCCCATTGAGGAAGAGTATACAAATAATCAGCCTTTGCTTCAAGCATATTGAAGTAGAGCTTTTCATAATCGATATCAAGGGAGATATTAGAACCTTCGTCAAAGTTTTTAAAATCCTGTCCCTTTTTCAGACTGGTATCGATACCATCCAAAAAACCCATAAAGATGACCGGATCTGCCTCATATTTTTCCGAAAGTTCCTTAAAGGTGCCTGCCACCTTTGTCTTTGGCATATCCAGAATTTCGCTGTAGATTCTTTTTTCGGTTGAACTGTATTTCTCCCAAAAAGTTTCAAAAGTATTATCAGTCTGATGTTCAATCAGATCCTGCCATTGTTCATATAAACTCATTTGCTGTTTCCTCCGTAATTTGTTTCGATCTACATAACTTTGATAATGCTCTTGACTTCACTTGCAAACTTCGATTTGCTGATCTTATCCAAAGCTTCATCCAGTCTGCTTCTTGTTACTTCATGAAGAATGAACACAAGAGGCACTTCTCTGTCTTCATTCATGTCCTTAGCTAACTGCAGGACGGAGTCGATACCGATCCCATAAGCACCGAAGGTGGTTGCGATGGAACCAAGTACACCGGGGACATCCTTAACGGTCAGGTTCACATAATATTTATTCTGACCTTCTCCTACATATCGTAATACCTTCTTTGCCTTTGTTTCTGCAAAATGGTCGAATGCTGCTTCCTTGGCCATTGCTCTTGATATTTCGATTACATCGCCCATGACCGCGCTGCCGGTAGGGAGCGGACCGGCGCCCTTCCCGTAAAACATCAGATCATCGACAGCATTTCCTTTGACAAAGATCGCGTTGAATTCATTGCTGACCGATGCAAGAGGGTGATCTTTAGGAACAAAAGCCGGCTGGACGTGACATTCCAGCTGATTTGCAACCTTTTTCGCCGTGGCGAGCAGTTTGATCTTGTAGCCAAACTGATCTGCCAGTTGGATATCGCTTTTTGTGATCCTAGTGATTCCGGTAGTCGGGATTTCGCCTGGAGCTACTCTGATGCCAAATACCAGCGAGATCAGAATGGAAAGCTTGTTGGCGACATCGATTCCTTCCACATCGGCAGTAGGATCGGCTTCGGCAAATCCTTTTTCCTGTGCAACCTTCAGAACATCTGAATAATTCAATCCGTATTCTGTCATCTGAGTCAGAATATAATTGGTCGTTCCGTTTACGATACCAAGGATTTCATCAAATTCATTGGCAAGAAGTGCGGTAGTCAGCGCATTCAGAATAGGAATGCCTCCGCCTACGCTGGCTTCAAAACGGAACATCACATGGTTATCCTGCGCAGCCTGCATCAAAGCATCATAATTTGCAGCGACAGCCGCTTTATTTGCTGTAACAACGTGCTTTTTATTCTGCATTGCCTTCAGCATAAAGCTGCTTGCAGGTTCGATTCCACCAAGAAGTTCGATTACAATATCAATGGAAGGATCCAGAAAAATATCATCTGGGTTTTGTGTGAACTGATCCGGTGATACTTGGATATCTCTTTTTCTGTTGACATCCTTTTCCAATATTTTTGTAATTTCTATAGAAACTCCGGTAGTAGATTCAATCTGCTTTTTATTCATTTCCAGGGTCTTATAAGTGCCGGTGCCAATATTACCGAGACCAAGAAGTCCAACTTTTATCGATTTCATTTGAAATAACCTCCTATAAATTCTGCATATTTACGTATTATAATATATAATTGCAAAATTGTCTTTAAAAAATGGGAAAAATTTATTATGATATAGGAGAGGTGAATAGAATTGACAATCCATATCGTATTAGTAGAGCCGGAAATACCGCCTAACACAGGCAATATAGCAAGGACCTGCGCGGCCACAGGATCAAAACTGCATTTAATCAAACCGCTGGGTTTTTCAATAGATGATAAGACCTTGAAGAGAGCAGGATTGGATTATTGGCCTTTTGTTGATTTAGAGGTCCATGAGAGTCTGCACGATTTTCTGGATAAATATCGGAGAGCACCGATGTATTTGGCGACAACCAAAGGGATAAGATGTTATACGGATGTTGTCTATGAGGATGGTGCAATGCTCCTGTTCGGGAAGGAGACCGCAGGGCTTCCAAGAGATTTTATTGAGGAGAATAAAGATAAAACGATCAGGATCCCCATGAGCTTGGATACCCGGCTTCGGTCGCTGAACCTTTCCAACTCGGTGAATATCGTTCTTTTTGAAGTCTTACGGCAGAAGGGGTTTCCCGATCTGGAATAATGTGATAAAATAAAAATAAAAAGTTTATATGTTTGCGAAGTAAATAATAAAAAGCATAATTGGTTAATTTTTATTTAATAAGATATACAAAGGCTTGTGTATCCAGAGGGCGAAAATTATGAGATTAGGGTACGATCTAACAATTGAACAATCGCAAAAATTAGTTATGACACCTGAGCTTATTCAAGCAATCCAGATCCTCCAGTTTAATACTCAGGAACTGGAAAGCTATGTGGAGGAGCAGCTGTTAACGAACCCGATTCTTGAAACGCCAATCTCATCAAACACCGAATCCGATTCGGAAAAAGCGACTGATTCAGAAAAGGCTTCCGAGGATTTCGATACGAAATCAGAAGGAAAAAAGGATGAAGAATTTGATTGGGCGGAGCATTTCAAAGAGAGGGAATATGACGATATCAGCTATAAGCAATATGAATACAATACTGAAAAGAATGAATATAGCTATGAACAGTATGTATCATCGGAAATCACCCTCACTGAGCATCTGATGTTTCAGTTGCAGTTTGCACCAATCAAGCGCAGCTGCAGAACGGTTGGAAGATATATCATCGAATCCCTGGATGAGAATGGATATATGACGCTTACCGTCGAGGAAATCGCTAAAGAGCTTGGGATCACTCAGGAAAGCGTCCAGATCGTGCTGAAAGCGATACAGAGCTTTGAACCTGCCGGTGTCGGTGCAAGAAACCTGAAGGAATGTCTGCTGATCCAGCTGGAGCATAAAGAAAATCTCAATCCAACCATCGAAGCAATCATCAATCATTATCTGGAGGATATTGCAGGAAACCGGCTGAACAATATTGCAAAGGCTCTGAATATCACCGTGAAAGAGGTTCAGGAAATCTGTGACATCATCAAGGGGCTGGAACCAAAGCCCGGACGGCAGTTCAGCTCGGCGAATGAGACCAGATATATCGTACCGGATGTCATCGTGGAAAAAATGGACGGCGAATATATGGTGACGGTGAACGAAAGCAGTTCTCCAAGACTGAACATTAGTCCTTATTATCAAAGAATGCTGATTGATGCCGACAAGGAATCCAACATTTCCAAATTCCTGACCGGAAGACTGAACTCCGCTTTATGGCTGATCAGAAGCATAGAGCAGAGAAGACAGACAATTTATAATGTAGTTTCGGCCGTCGTGAAATATCAGATCGATTTTTTTGAAGAAGGCCCAAAACACTTAAAGACGCTGACATTGAAACAGATTGCGGATGAAGTCGGAATCCACGAGTCAACGGTAAGCAGATCGATTAACGGAAAATACATGCAAAGCCCTAGGGGTATTTTTGAAATCAAATACTTTTTCACCAGCGGTGTTTCCGGAAACAGCGGAGAAGGGATCGCTTCTGAAAGCATAAAAACATTTATTAAGGAAATAGTAGACAATGAAGACCCAAAGGCACCGCTCAGCGATCAGTCAATGGTCGAAATGCTTTCGGAAAGGGGAATCGACATCAGCAGAAGAACAGTAGCGAAGTATCGCGATGAAATGAATCTGCCTTCCTCTTCCAAGAGAAAAAGGTATTGATGTATTTAAAAACATTGATGAACAAAGAATTTATCCATAAAATTTAATAATTTAGGAGGAATTTGAATGAAAACAAAGGTTGGAATCAATGGATTCGGCAGAATTGGACGAAATGTGTTCAAAGCTGCATTGGAAAAGAACACTGATTTTGAAATAGTCGCAATCAATGATATTACAAATCCTGCAACACTGGCACATCTTTTAAAATATGACAGCTGTTTCGGCAGATTTGATGGTACGGTTGAAGCCAAAGAGGGTGCAATCATAGTCAATGGAAAGGAAGTTAAAATTCTTGCTGTAAGAAATCCGGAAGATCTTCCTTGGAAGGATATGGGCGTGGAAGTAGTCATTGAATCAACAGGCCTTTTCACCAAGAAAGTTGATGCGGAAAAACATCTCAAAGCCGGAGCTATGAAAGTAATTATTTCCGCGCCAGCAACCGATGAAGATATCACAATCGTAATGGGTGTAAACGAAGAAATGTATGATCCTAACAGTCATGATATTATTTCCAATGCATCCTGTACAACAAACTGCCTCGCTCCATTTGCCAAGATAATCGATCAGGAATTCGGAATCGTCAGAGGATTGATGACTACGATTCATTCCTATACGAACGATCAGAGAATACTGGATCTTCCTCATTCCGACTTAAGAAGAGCAAGAGCCGCCGCGGTATCCATCATCCCTACATCAACAGGCGCTGCGAAAGCTGTCGCTTTGGTTCTTCCGCAGTTAAAGGGTAAACTGAATGGAATGGCAATGCGTGTTCCTACACCTGCCGTATCCGTAGTCGATATTGTATTTGAATTGAAGAGCAACGCCACCAAAGAAGAAGTCAATGCTGCCCTGAAGAATGCCTCGGAAGGCGAACTGAAAGGCATTCTGGGTTACTGTGACGAACCGCTGGTATCCGTTGACTTTAGGGGAGATCCAAGATCATCCGTTATCGATGCATTATCTACAATGGTTATCGAAGACAACATGGTTAAGGTTGTTTCATGGTATGACAATGAATGGGGTTATTCCAACAGAGTTGTGGATTTAACGGAGTATGTAATCAAGAAAGGTCTGTAGTAAAATGAAAAAAACAGTCAGAGATGTTGACGTAAAAGGAAAAAAAGTTATTGTTCGTTGTGATTTCAATGTACCACAAGACGGCGACGGAAAAATTACAGATGATATCCGCATAACCAGCGCTCTTCCTACGATCAGTTATCTAACTGAACAGGGTGCGAAAGTGATCCTCATGTCCCATCTGGGAAGACCCGAGGGTGAAGCAAACATGAAATATACTCTGAAGCCTGTTGCTGACAGGCTGGCGGAGCTTCTTCGTAAAAACATCGTTTTCATCAGTTCTCCGGAAGTAGTGAACGAAGCTGTCACCAAGGCGGCAAATGAACTCGGCGAGGGTGAAATCATGCTTCTGGAAAACGTCAGATTCCGCAAGGAAGAAACAAAGAACGGAGCAAATTTTTCCAAGGATCTGGCAAATCTGGCCGAGATCTTTGTAAATGATGCTTTTGGAACTGCTCACAGAGCCCATTCCTCAACAGCAGGAATCGCTGATTATCTGCCTGCGGTATCCGGTTTCCTGATTGAGAAGGAAGTCAAATTCCTGGGCAATGCAGTGGAAAATCCGGAGAGACCGTTTGCAGCCATTTTGGGCGGTGCGAAGGTTGCAGACAAAATACTGGTTATTGAAAACCTTTTAAATAAAGTCGATACTCTGATTATCGGGGGCGGAATGGCATATACTTTCCTGAAGAGTCAGGGCTTTGAAATTGGAACATCAATTCTGGATGAAGAAAAAATCAATCTTGCCGCTGAGCTGCTTAAAAAAGCAGAAGAAAAAGGTGTCAAAATGCTGTTGCCCGTTGATATAAAGGCAGCAAAGGAATTCAGCAATGATGCGGAAGCAGCTGAATTTGACTGTGGCAACATTCCTAGAGACTGGATGGGACTGGATATCGGAACAAAAACGATTGAATTGTTCGCTGGTGAAATAAAAAAAGCAAAGACTATCGTCTGGAATGGACCGATGGGAGTATTTGAGATGCCGAATTTTGCACATGGTACCATAGAGATCGCAAAGGCCCTTGCTGACAGCGATGCTGTTACGATTATCGGCGGCGGAGATTCTGCGGCTGCAGTGGAGCAATTCGGTCTGGCTGATAAAATGACTCATATTTCCACCGGAGGAGGTGCTTCCCTAGAATTCCTGGAAGGCAAGGAGCTTCCGGGCGTTGCAGTACTTCAGGATAAATAGCAGTAGAAATTCTTCAATAGACGATTGATAAGAATTTTTCAGTTCGCCGACAATTTGCTTCACAAATTGGGCGAGCTAATAAGGAGGTAACATAATGAGGAAACCTTTCATTGCCGGCAACTGGAAGATGTTTAAAACAACAAAAGAAGCAGTTGCTTTCGCGGAGGAATTTAAAAAATTATATAAGGAATCGGATGTGCAGGCGGGTGTCTGCGCTCCATTTACTCAGCTTGCTGCTTTGGCAGAAGCATTTAAAGGAACAAATATAAAACTGGGTGCCCAAAATATGCATTTTGAGGAAAACGGTGCTTTTACTGGCGAGGTCTCTGCAGATATGCTCAGTGAGATCGGCATACAGTACTGTATTATCGGACATTCCGAGAGAAGGCAGTATTTCAATGAAACAGACGAGACCGTGAATAAAAAGCTCCACACTGCGTTCAAGCATAACATCATTCCGATCCTGTGTGTCGGTGAGGTTCTGGAGGAAAGAGATGCAGGAAAAGAATGCGAAGTGGTGAAAACTCAGATGCTGGGTGCACTGAAAGATCTGAACGCAGAACAAGTTTCAAGACTTGTCGTGGCCTATGAACCGGTCTGGGCGATCGGAACCGGAAGAACTGCATCTCCTGATCAGGCGAACGAAATGTGCGGTTATATCAGAAAGGTAATCGAAGACCTTTACAGTGATGAAATTTCGGAGAACGTGGTCATTCAATACGGAGGCAGCGTGAAGCCTGCCAATGCATCCGAACTGATGAACATGGAAGAGATCGATGGTGCCCTAGTTGGAGGTGCAAGCCTTGTACCAGCTGATTTTATCGAGATTATTAATTTTTAATTCTATATATAAAAGGAGGAAACAAAGATGTCTTATATAGAAGATGTTTTAGCACGAGAGGTATTAGATTCCAGAGGAAACCCAACGATCGAGGTCGAAATTTATCTGGAAGATGGAAGCACGGGCAGTGCTATCGTTCCATCTGGGGCTTCCACAGGTATTTTCGAAGCAGTTGAGCTGAGAGATGGAGATAAGGGAAGATATCTAGGAAAGGGTGTTCAGAAGGCCGTTGACAATGTTAACGATATCATCGCAGAAGAAATCATCGGTATGAATGTTTTTGATCAGGTCGGGCTGGATAACGCTTTGATCGAACTGGATGGGACAGATAACAAGGGTAAGCTGGGCGCCAATGCGATCCTTGGCGTATCTCTGGCAGCCGCTCACGCTGCGGCAAACAGTCTTGGTCTTCCATTATTCCAGTATATCGGCGGAGTTAACGGAAAACTGCTCCCTGTACCGATGATGAACATACTGAACGGCGGTCAGCATGCTGACAACAACGTTGACATCCAGGAATTCATGGTTATGCCGGTCGGAGCAGAAAGCTTCAAGGAAGGTCTGAGGATGGGAGCGGAAGTCTTCCATAATCTGAAATCCGTATTAAAGGAAAAAGGAATGAATACGGCAGTCGGTGATGAAGGTGGATTTGCACCAAATCTGTCCTCCAATGAGGAAGCGATTGAAGTCATCGTGGAAGCCATTAAAAAAGCTGGTTATGAACCCGGCAAAGATGTAAAGATCGCACTGGACGTTGCTGCTTCCGGAATGTATGACGAAGCGACTAAGACTTATGATTTTGCAGGAGAAGGCGTTAAGAGAACTGTAGCCGAAATGGTGGATTACTATGATATGCTTACCTCCAAATATCCGGTCATTTCCATAGAAGACGGACTTGCAGAAGATGATTGGGAAGGTTGGAAGCTCCTAACCGACAGACTTGGTAAGAGAGTTCAGCTCGTAGGTGATGATCTGTTCGTCACAAATACGGCGAGATTGGCAAAGGGTATATCCCTAGGCGTAGCTAATGCGATCCTGATCAAGGTCAACCAGATCGGTACATTGACGGAAACGTTGGATGCTATTGAGATGGCTAAAAAAGCAGGTTATACCGCAATTGTATCCCACCGTTCCGGAGAAACAGAGGATGTAACGATCGCAGATATCGTTGTTGGTATCAATGCGGGACAAATCAAGACAGGAGCTCCTTCCAGGACAGACAGAGTAGCAAAATATAATCAGCTTCTCAGACTGGAAGAAATTCTGGATATCTCCGCTCAATATGCTGGCCACGATGCTTTTTATAATTTAAAATAGCGATTGATTTAATTGGTGCTATATGGTACAATACAAGAGTTAATCTTGTATAGGAGGTGCAGAGTTGAAAATATTTCTGATGATATTGCTTGCGATTGCCTGTTTGGTTTTGATAGCCAGCATATTGCTTCAATCCGGAAATAGTGCGGGACTGTCCGGTGCCATCGGCGGCGGTGCGGAGCAGCTATTCGGTAAAAAGAAGAGCAAGGGCTATGATGCAATACTGAGTAAAATCAGTACAGGCGGTGCTGTAGTATTTATATTATGCTCATTGATTCTAGTTGCGATTGAGTAAAAAATCTATCAATCAAATTCATTAATTACTTAGTTTCAATTTAAATTTACTATATTTTTATTGAGATTAAGAGGTGTAAATATCGCCTCTTAATCTTGTGTTACGTAAGAAAGGGAGGAGTAGAAAATTGAAAGTATTAACTATCATAGTACCGCTTGTTGCCATAATTGCATTGTTATTTGCTTATGGCTTATCTTCATGGATAGGAAAGATGGGCGAGGGTACGGAAAGAATGAAGGAAATTTCTGGTTATATCAGAGAAGGTGCCATGGCTTTTCTAAGGAGAGAATATAAAGCGATGGCTGTTGTCATACTGATCATATTTCTGATCTTAGGATTCGGAATAAACTGGACAACAGCGGTACTTTATGTAATTGGAGCCCTTTTCTCGGTATTGGCAGGCTTTTTCGGAATGAGGGTCGCGACAAAGGGCAATGTCAGAACCGCAAACGCCGCTATGGAAAGTGGAATGAACAAGGCACTAAAAATCGCTTTTCGAAGCGGAGCGGTCATGGGTTTATGTGTGGTAGGTCTTGGACTCCTCGTTTAGGGGGATTTTGTTTTATTAGGGGTGGATTCTGCTTCGGTAATTACAGGATTTGGATTTGGTGCTTCTTCCATGGCTCTATTTGGCCGTGTGGGGGGAGGTATCTATACGAAAGCCGCTGATGTGGGTGCAGACCTTGTCGGTAAGGTCGAGGCAGGAATCCCGGAAGATGACCCAAGAAATCCAGCGGTAATCGCAGACAACGTTGGCGACAACGTAGGTGATGTTGCAGGTATGGGTTCCGACTTATTTGAATCTTATGTCGGCTCGGTTATTTCTGCCATTACACTAGCAGTTATCATTCCAACGATCAAACCTGATTTCGGCAGTTCGTTTGCACTTCCGCCACTGGAAGGCTCGATATTTCCGTTAGCTTTATCTGCCATCGGAATTCTTGCGTCCATCATTGGAATTATGTTTGTAAGAGGAAAAGAAAACACGAATCCTGCATCTGCTTTGAATGCGGGAACATACATAAGCGGTATCATTGTAGTGATAGCTTCTTTTATTATGAGCAAGGCGTTCTTTGGCAATTTTAACTGTGCTATTGCAATTGTTTCAGGCCTGGTCGTAGGAATCGCCATAGGAAAAATTACAGAGATTTATACTTCCGGAGATTATGAATATGTTAAAAAAATTGCAGAACAATCTCAGACCGGAGCGGCTACAACGATTATCAGCGGATTCGGTATTGGCATGCTTTCTACCGTTTGGCCTATTTTTATGATCGTTATCGGCATTCTAGTCGCTAATGCATTTGCAGGCTTGTACGGGATTGCTCTTGCTGCAGTAGGAATGCTTTCCACAACGGGTATGGTCGTTGCTGTTGATGCTTATGGCCCTGTTTCCGACAACGCGGGAGGTATCGCAGAAATGTCGGCACTTCCGTCTGAAGTCAGAGATATCACTGACAAGCTAGATTCAGTTGGAAACACGACTGCTGCAATCGGAAAAGGATTTGCGATCGGTTCCGCAGCACTTACAGCTCTGGCACTGTTTGCTTCCTATTCCCAGGTGGCAAACCTGGATTCCATCAGCTTGCTGGACCCTATGGTAATCGCCGGATTGTTTATCGGTGCAATGCTTCCATTCCTGTTTTCTTCAATGACGATCAACTCCGTCGGAAAGGCGGCTTATAGTATGATCGAGGAAGTGAGAAGTCAATTCAAAGCAGATCCTGGTATCATTGCAGGGACATCAAAGCCAAATTATGCGAAATGTGTTGATATCAGCACAAAAGCTGCTTTGAGAGAAATGTTGGCTCCTGGTCTTCTGGCAATTATTGCTCCGTTAGCGGTAGGAATCGTTATGGGTACCGAAGCGCTTGGCGGAATGTTGGCCGGAGCACTTGCTTCTGGTGTGCTGCTTGCGATCATGATGGCCAACGCCGGTGGCGCATGGGATAATGCGAAGAAGTATATCGAAGAAGGCAACTTCGGCGGAAAGCATAGTGAATCCCATATGGCTTCCATTGTTGGAGATACGGTCGGAGATCCTTTCAAAGATACGGCAGGTCCGTCCATCAATATATTGATCAAACTGATGACTATTGTTTCACTGGTGTTTGCACCGATCTTTGTAGCTATTGGTGGATTGCTGTAAAGCTTCTGCATATTTATTCATTGTGCATAAATAACAAATTAAGCCCCTGTTTTTCAGGGGCTTTTGTTATGTCAGACATATTCCATATTTTGTTGAGTATACACAAGGTTTAAATCATTATATTGTTGACAAAAACATATAAAAATATTAGAATTAAAAACATATTAAATAAAGGTGGTGTATTACACAATATGAAGAAGAGACTTATCTTATTACTCGCACTTGTCTTAGTAGTTGGTTCTTTGGCCGGCTGCGGCGGCGCTAAGGAGGAAAAATCCAGTAATGCTGCTAAAGAGGTTAAAATTGGTATAAACTATGAATTGACTGGTGCAGTCGCTACTTACGGCGAAGCTTCAGTAGATGGTATCAAGATGGCTTTTGATGAAATCAATGCAGCCGGTGGTATCAACGGTATGAAGATCGTTCCTGTTATTGTTGACAATAAGTCAGATGCTGCTGAAGCAACTTCACTGGCAACAAGACTAATGACAGAGAATAAAGTCGTCGCTTGTCTCGGACCTGCAACATCCGGTAACTATATGGCTACCATTCCTGTTGCTATGGGAAACAAAATTCCTATTATCTCCGCTTCTGCTACAGCTGACCAGGGTGTAACGGTTGATTCAAACGGAAAAGTGAATGACTATGTTTTCAGACTTTGCTTCAATGACTCCTTCCAGGGAATCACAATGGCTAATTTTGCAACTGACAATCTGAAAGCGAAGTCTGCTGTAATCATTAAGGACAATTCCAGTGATTATGCAAAAGGTTTAGCAAAGAACTTCAAAGATACTTTCACAGCTGCAGGCGGAACAATCGTAGCTGAAGAAGGTTATGTCGCAAAGGACAAGGATTTTAATGCGATCCTTACAAGCATCAAAGGAAAGAATTTTGATGTAATCTTTCTTCCTGGATATTATCAGGAAGCCGGCCTGATCATCAAACAGGCTCGTGATTTAGGAATTACTCAGCCGGTTCTTGGCGCAGATGGATTTGATTCTCCTGTTCTCCTTGAGCTCGCTGGAGCTTCAGCCCTGAACAATGTTTACTTCTCAAATCATTATTCCTCACTTGATCAGGATCCAATGGTGCAAAATTTCATCAAAGCATACAAAGAAAAATACAAATCAGATCCGAATGCATTCAATGCACTTGGATATGACCTTGGAAAATATATTGCTGATGCTATCCAGCGTGCCGGATCGACTGACCCTACTGCAATCAAGGATGCACTCGCTTCAACTGAAAACTTCAAGGGTGTTACCGGTACATTCAGCATGGGCAAAGACCATAACCCAATTAAGTCAATCGTAGTTATTGGCTTAAAGGACGGCGTTCAATCAACAAGTGTTAAGGTAGAGCCTAAATAGGAACACTTGTCCACATTTCGCTTACGAAATGTATGGAAAGTGTCCCGCAAGGAATTCACAAGGTCACGGAACGTGAATTTGTAGAATTCTACTGCGTGAACACTTGTCTGCAAGTGTGTGTCCCACGACTGCGTGAACACTTGTCTGCAAGTGTGTG
>Ga0183099_1000574_pt1 | contig 25690 bp, 27 predicted proteins | sample Biomet1_FD_127788 | JGI IMG/M metagenome (GOLD analysis project Ga0183099, IMG submission 127788) | Microbial communities from bioreactor (seeded with anoxic lake sediment) at LBNL, California, USA - Biofuel metagenome 1 | ecosystem: Engineered > Bioreactor > Anaerobic > Unclassified ...
CCCGAACAGATGAAGCCCCTGGGCGGCTTATCGGCGGCCGAGCGTCCGGCAGCCGGTGCACTGATCAACCAAGCTAAAGAACAGGTACAAAGTGCACTGAATGCCAAGCGCGAAGCGTTCCAGAGCGCCGAATTGAACCAGAAGCTGGCGGCTGAGACTATTGATGTGACTCTGCCGGGGCGTCGTCTGGAAAATGGTGGCCTGCATCCGGTGACTCGGACCATAGAGCGCATCGAACGTCTATTCGGCGAGCTGGGGTTTGCCGTGGCGACCGGGCCGGAAATTGAAGATGACTTCCATAACTTCGATGCCCTGAATATTCCGGCGCATCACCCAGCGCGTACCGATCACGACACTTTCTTCTTCAACCCTAGCCTGATGCTGCGAACCCACACCTCCGGGGTGCAGATCCGTACCATGGAGCAGCAACAGCCGCCTATTCGCATCATAGCGCCGGGTCGGGTGTATCGTAATGACTACGATATGACCCACACCCCCATGTTCCACCAAGTAGAAGGTTTATTGGTGGATGAAAAGGCCAGTTTTACCGAACTCAAAGGTATCCTGCATGACTTCCTGCAGAACTTCTTTGAAGAAGATTTGACGATCCGTTTCCGTCCTTCTTACTTCCCGTTCACCGAACCTAGCGCCGAAGTCGATGTGATGGGCAAGAACGGCCGTTGGTTGGAAGTTCTGGGTTGCGGCATGGTGCACCCAAGCGTATTGCGCGCCGTCGGTATCGATCCGGAAAAATACTCCGGCTTTGCCTTCGGTATGGGGGTCGAACGACTGACCATGCTGCGCTACGGTGTCAACGATCTGCGTTCATTCTTCGAGAATGACCTGCGCTTCCTCAAGCAGTTCAAGTAAGAACAGGGGCTAATAGATGAAATTCAGTAAATCCTGGGTAGATGAGTGGATCCAGGCCTCTCTCGGCACCAATGAGCTGGCCGATCAGATCACCATGGCCGGTCTGGAAGTGGACAGCGTCGATGCCGTTGCCGGTGAATTCAGCAATGTGGTGGTGGGTGAAGTTGTTGCCTGTGAGCAACATCCGGATGCCGATAAACTGCGTGTCACCAAGGTCAACGTCGACGAAGCCGAATTGCTTGATATCGTCTGCGGCGCGCCAAACTGCCGTCAAGGTCTGCGCGTAGCCGTGGCCAAGGTCGGCGCTGTGTTGCCGGGCAATTTCGAGATCAAAAAGGCAAAACTGCGCGGTCAACCATCCCACGGCATGCTGTGCTCCTACAGCGAGCTAGGGATCCCGGTCGAAGCCGATGGCATCATCGAATTGCCGCTGGACGCTCCAGTAGGTACCGATCTGCGTAGCTATCTGCAGTTGGATGACGCCATGATCGAAGTCGATCTGACCCCCAATCGTGCCGATTGTCTGAGCATTGCCGGTTTGGCCCGTGAGATCGGTGTGCTGAATCGTTGTGATGTCCGGTCTCCCGAATGGGCACCAGTATCGGCAACAATCGATGCCAGTTTCCCGATCACTGTCACGGCGGCAGAGGCTTGCCCCCGCTATCTGGGGCGGGTGATCAAAGGCTTGAACGTCAAGGCCGAGACCCCGTTGTGGATGCAGGAAAAACTGCGTCGCTGTGGCATGCGCTCCATCGACCCGATTGTCGATGTCACCAACTATGTGTTGCTGGAGCTGGGGCAACCCATGCACGCCTTCGATCTGGCCAAGCTGGAGAGCGGCTTGCAGGTACGGATGGCGGTTGCCGGCGAGACGCTGACCCTGTTGGATGAGAATGAAGTCTCCCTCAATGCTGATACCTTGGTGATTGCGGATGGCACCGGGCCGTTGGCGATTGCCGGTATCTTTGGTGGCCTGCATTCCGGTGTCTCTGCCGAGACTCAGGACATTTTGTTGGAATGTGCCTTCTTCAGTCCATTGTCGATCAAGGGGCGGGCGCGTAGCTATGGTTTGTCGACTGATTCATCCCATCGCTTTGAACGTGGCGTCGATAGCCAGTTGCAACAACAAGCCATGGACCGCGCCTGTCGTCTGCTGCTGGATATCTGCGGTGGCGAAGCGGGCCCTGTGATTGAAGTAGTCTCTGATGCGCACCTGCCGAAGCCTGAGCTTATTACCTTGCGTCGCGAGAAGCTGAACCGGGTTGTCGGTATCGCATTTGATGACGCCGTGGTAACTGACATCCTGAATCGTCTGGGCTTGCAAGTGACCCTGACGGCGGAAGGTTGGCAGGCGACATCACCGAGTTGGCGTTTCGATCTGGCGATCGAAGAGGATTTGATTGAGGAAGTGGCTCGCATCTACGGCTACAACAACATTCCCAATTTGCCACCGATGGCCCATCTGGTGATGAATGAGCAATTGGAAGCCGATTTGCCGCTCAAGCGGGCACGTCACCTGCTGGTCGATCGTGGCTTCCAGGAAGCCATCACCTATAGCTTTGTCGAGCCGAAGGCGATGAGTTTACTGTTCCCCCATCAGGAGCCGATCATCCTGCCATTCCCGATTTCAGCGGATATGTCGGCGATGCGGGTTTCCCTATGGCCCGGTCTCATCAATGCCGTGGTTTACAACCAGAACCGTCAGCAGGGTCGGGTACGCCTGTTTGAAAGTGGCCTGCGCTTCCTCAAAGATGAACAAGCCGAAAACGGAATTCGCCAAGAGCCTCTGCTGGCCGGTATCATCAGCGGTAATTTGGCGGATGAGCACTGGAGTATCCCATCCCGGGCCACCGATTTCTTCGATCTGAAGGGCGATGTGGAGGCGTTACTGGAGTTGACCGGTGAAGCGCACCGTTTCAGCTTTGTGCGGGCCGAACATACGGCGTTGCACCCGGGACAGTCAGCTCAGGTTTTGCGCGATGGTCATCCTATCGGCTGGATTGGTGTCATTCATCCGAGTCTGGAAAAGAAGTTGGGTCTCAAGAGCAAGGTGGTGTTGTTCGAACTGGAGCTGAATGCCTTACTCAAAGTTCGCATTCCGGTGGCCGGCGAGATCTCCCGTTTCCCGGCAAATCGCCGAGATTTGGCCTTAGTGGTTGACAGCGCCGTCACAGCAGCCGATATTCTGCATACCGCGAAAAAAATTGGCGGAAATCAGATAGTTGGAATAAACTTGTTTGACATATACCAAGGGCCGGGTGTCCCTGAGGGCAAGAAGAGTCTGGCGATCAGCCTCGTGTTGCAGGATACCCAGCGAACCTTGGAGGACAAGGAGATCGCCGACACCATAGCCAATGTGGTCGAAGGTCTCCGCACTGAGTTCAATGCATCCTTGAGGGATTGATCTATGGCGCTGACCAAAGCCGATATAGCGGAACATCTCTTCACCCAGCTGGGCTTAAGCAAACGCGACGCCAAGGATATGGTTGAGGCGTTTTTCGAGGAGATCCGCCAATCGCTCGAAGCGGGCGAGCAGGTGAAAATCTCTGGCTTTGGTAACTTCGAGCTGCGTACCAAGAGTGAACGCCCGGGTCGGAACCCGAAGACTGGGGAGGATATCCCCATCAGTGCTCGGCGGGTGGTTACCTTCCGGCCAGGGCAAAAACTCAAGGCTCGTGTCGAACACGCCACACCCAATGAAACAGATGCCAGCGACGACGAATAACGCGCTGAGGATAACAAGCCAGGCCCAAAGCCTGGCTTGTTTGTTTTTGCATGTTGACTGACGCCGGTGGGTTGGCTGGCCTAGAGAAGGAGTTGCACTGTGGTGATGCCGCGAATTGTAGTGCTGACGGGAGCGGGTGTGTCCGCCGAATCGGGTATCCCGACGTTTCGCGCCAGTGATGGACTGTGGGAACAACATCGCATCGAGGATGTTGCGACCCCGGAAGGATTTTTGCGGGATCCCGATTTGGTTCAGCACTTTTATAATCAGCGCCGTGCCTTACTGAAGTCCGTGCGACCCAATCCAGCCCACTATGCCATCGCCCGTCTGCAACAGCATTGGCCGGATACGGTTACTCTGATTACCCAAAATATTGATGATTTGCACGAGCGAGCCGGGAGTCCTGAAGTGATCCACATGCATGGCGAGCTACTCAAGGTGCGCTGTGTTCTTACCGGCGAGGTCCGCGTTTGGTTCGATGATGTGACTGCTGGTCGATCGTTGCTCCTGTTGCCAACCAAAGGCTGTGCTACGACCCCACATCGTCTGGTTTGGTGAAGAGCCATTGCAGATGCAGGCTATCTATGAGGCGCTAACGCAAGCGGACTTGTTTGTGGCAATTGGTACCTCGGGCCATGTCTATCCGGCAGCCGGTTTTGTGGCTGAGGCTCGGCATGGTGGAGCCCGAACATTGGAATTCAATCTGGAGGCTTCGCAGCAGCGCAGCCATTTTGAGCAAGCAATCTACGGTCCCGCCGGGGAAACTCTACCACTGTGGGTGGATCAGTTACTGGCCGATCCAGCCCAATGGCAGAGTGTTTTTGGCCGTCACACCTAATGGGTGTCGATCTGGCGCCTTACTCGTAGCTTTCGACGCGAATGCCTTGCATCTGATAGCCGGAATTTGCCAGCTCATGACTGGTTCTGGTGGTGTGTAAGGTGCCATAGACCCAAACCGCATCCCAGAGTTCATCCACCGCCACGGGTTCGCTCAGTGTCACGTAGATGATCTGGTTACTGGGTGGCGGTGGGACATGGATGCAAGCACCGAAGAATGGCACCAGTAAAAAGCTGCTGACGGTTTCCTCGTTCCCATCGACCGGGACTACATAGCCAGGGACGCGAACTTGCCGCTGATCCAGATCGGCCCTGACACTCCCTTCTTCCTGCAGGATGGCCTTGCCATTATGGTTAACCGCCGCTTCTGGACGTTTCGATTCGTTTGACTGTCCGGATGTCGGCAGCAAATCCGGCCACTTCAACGTCTGATACTCGATGGCAAGCGCCGATGTCGGCAGGGACAACAATATTGCCAGGAGCAGCAAGAGTCGCTTCATGTTCAGTTCCTCGGGGTCATGCCATCGTGAAGGGAAAAGCGTAGGGCTCGCCATGCCGGTAACGTCCCCACCAATAGGCCCGCCAACCAAATGCCCAGTAGCAGCTGTAACTCGGTGCTGGTCGGTATCTGCATTGGTAGTCGTAAGCCATAATGCAGCTGGATCCAGGGGATCAGGAGTATCAGTCCAAGGTAAAGGGCGGCGATGCCAAGCAGAATACCGCCAGAGACCAGTATCAGTGCTTCGAGTGTCAGCAGCCAGAACAGGTGAGCGGCCGTGGCTCCCAGGGAACGCAAGATCGCCAACTCTCTGCGGCGTTCATTGAGCCCGGCCAGCAAGGTGGTGAGCATGCCGGTCAGGCCCGCAATCACGACAAAGGCAGAGACAAAAGCCAATGCCTGTTCGGCAACCGACATCAACTGCCAGAGATCACGCAGTGCCACACCCGGCATGATGGCTTGCAGCGGCTCAGGCTGATAACTGTTGATGGCTCGTTGCAGACTAAAGGTCTGGATCTTACTGTGCAGACCGACCAGTGCTGCGGTAATACTCTGTGGCTGCAGGTTATGGCTCAGAGCCTGTTCCGCTGTCAGATGCTGGGCTTGCTGGCCCGAGTCCCAACCGACATGGATGGCTTCGATGCTCGCCAGTGAGACGAGCAACGAGCGATCGACAGGGGTTCCTGTGGGTTGCAGTATGCCGACGATGCGAAAGGGCAGATCCTCATGTCGGCTGAAGCCATGTTTTCCCGTGCCATGGGCGATGATGATGTCATCGTTGAGTTGATAGTGCAGGGCTTGAGCGACTTCGGCACCGATGACGACATCGAAGACTTTTGAAAACTCAGTACCGGCAGCAAATTGCAGTGGGAGGTGATCCCCATACTGATAATGCTGGAAGAACTCGCCCGAAGTACCGATGACCCTATATCCCTGATGGGAATCCCCCAATGACAACGGGATCGTCCAGGCCACGGCGGTTTGCTGCCGTAGAGCCTGATAGCTATCCCAGCCGATATTATTGGTGGCGTCTCCAAGATGAAAAATGGAATAGAGCAATAAGTTAAGTGGGCCGGTTCGAGCCCCGACGATCAAGTCGGTTCCGGAGATGGTGCGGGCAAAACTATCCTTGGCTTGCTCTTTGACCCGTTCGACACCCAGGAAGAGACAAACACTGATGGCAATGGCGATCAGAATCAGGCAAGCCGTCAGACGGCGCGACCATAGACTTTTAGCGGCGAGCATCAGCATACGGCTTCCTCCGGCTGGAGCTGATTCAGCTCACTGAGCGGGATGACGCGGGAAAAATGCGTCTCCAGGCTAGGGTCATGACTGACAAACAGCAGTGTGCTGCGTGCGCGGCGGCATTCGGCAAACAGCAGCTCCATGAAGGCGGCCCGGCTGCTCGAGTCCAGCGCCGAAGTGGGTTCATCGGCAATCACCAGTGCTGGTTGGCCAATGAAGGCTCGTGCGGCGGCTACCCGCTGCTGTTGACCTATGCTCAACTGATGCACCGGCCGTTGACGCAGGGAATCCGGTAACTGTAAGGCGTCCAGTAAGCGATGGGCTTCCTGAAGTGGTGTGTCTGACAGACGCTGCCGCTTGAGGTGAGAGAAAATCAGTGGCGAGGTGACGTTTTCGAGCACGGATAAAAACGGCAACAGGTTGAATTGCTGGAAGATATATCCCATATGATGCGCACGAAACTGATCCCGTTGCGAACTGCGCAAGGATTTTAACTCGTGGCCCAGCACGCAGAGCCTCCCCTGATTGACGATGTGGATCCCGGTCAGTAATCCGAGTAGTGTCGACTTGCCGCTGCCGCTTGCGCCCTTGATGAACAGGCTTTCACCGGCTTGAACCTGAAGGTTTGGGATGTTTAATAGGGCGTTATGACCAGGCCAGCCAAACTGGACCCCGGACATCGCAATCACCGGCGGTTCGAGATCCATCATTTCTGCAGTTCCACTTGGGGATTCTCTGGACTCAGCTCGCCGGCCCCCTGATGGCTTTGGGCCATGATCTGATAGTCAATGTCTTGTAATGATGCAAAATGCTTGAAGAGTGTCAGGGTGATGGCGTTCAGATCCTCCGGGCTCTGGCAGGAATAGGCATAACTGGCGTCAATATCGCCGTGTGCCGTGGACGCCTTGCCATCCAGGTGATGCTGCACCTTGACCTGCTGAAGCTGGCAACCTGCGCCTTTTTCCAGATCAACAAGATTATCGGCCTGGTGCAGTGTGGCCAGGGCCGCATCGAGTTGCTGCTTTTGCGCTGCGGTATGGGGTGCGTGTTCGAAGCCCACAATGTCGGCGGCTGGAACCTTGAGTTCCAATAATAGACTCGTCCCCTCGACGGCTATATTGAGCGTGGCATGTCCATGCTCATGTGCTTCATGTTCGGCATGCGGGGACAATTCGGCTGCGGATAGCATGCAGGAACCACCTAACCACAAACCGGCCAGGCTCCATTGAATAGCTTTACTCATCTGCCTCGGATCTCTTCTGTTGTACGGAATGATGCGGTGTTATGTGGCCAGCACCGCTGGGTTTTCTATCCTCCGAGGTGTTCATGACATGGGGATGACAAGAGCTCTGCCAAGGGGATTTCATGGTGGCGGCTGGTCCGTTTTGTATGGGGAGCCTGGACTCAGCGAGCGTCGAGAGTCGGACGAAAAGGGTCACTGGACCACTGAAATCAAGACTTGGGTGCCAAATTACTCCAAAGGTTGTTGCCTTCGTCTTATTCTATGAAAAATAACCATTTTTTACTTGATTTACCGTTTTGAGGAGTTTTTTAACCCGATAAAAACATGATTTTTCTTTCTTAAATGGGGCGAAATCCCGTGAAGTTGGGCTTGGAGGGTAATTATTGCTATAATGCCAACTTTGGTTTATTAAAGAATGGGCAATGACGGATCAGAAACAAGATCTGATAACTATCGGCGGTGATTTACAGCGCTCTTTGGATTCGGGGTTTCGTCTCGATCTGAAGGCTGTATTACGCGAAGGCTGGCAATTGACGTCGGGGGCTAAAACCGGCTTATTGTTGGCTGTGGCAACCGTCCTTGCCTTGATGTTTTTATTGATTCGGCTAGCGGCGTTTAGCGGCTGGCTGGAGACGGATAGCATCGTCATCAGCATGTTGTTTAGCATCATGCTGGCGGCGGTACTATCACCCGTGAGTAGCAGTCTGGATATGTTGGGGTTACGCCGCGCACTGGGATCCCGCGTGCGAGGCAGCATGGTGTTTGATTATCTTCGCCAGGCGCCTGTATTAATTCAGACGAGCTTGCTGCTTTCCGGGTGTAAAGGAGGGCTGGAGAGTTTGTCCATGCATTCGAGCATGGCAGAGTCTGTCAGCATGGCACTGCTGTTGTTATTCAGTGTCAGTATGCTGTTTACCATCCCTCTGATCTTGGAGCGGAGATTGTCCCCGGTGCGAGCCATGTGGACATCCTTCCGCTTGTTTCTGCGTGGTTGGCCACAGTTGTTGCTGTTATACGCTGTGCTGGCTGCGTTGTTTGTCCTAGCCATGTTGCCACTCGGCCTGGGGCTCATCTGGATGATACCGTTCTACTTAATCGTGAATGGCATCGTCTACCGTGATGTATGTGGTGTCCGGGTGCGGATTGAACTATCGCCCAAGGATGCTGCATCGCTCGATAAGGGGAGCTTTGTTGCATGAAGATGACCAGACTATGGACCTTGCTGTTACTCTGCGCCGTGATGCCGGCTGCTGTGGGTAATACTGGCGCGCCGGGGCCTGTGCCTCGTGACGTCCAGCGTGAGCTTGCCACTTCGGTGGCTATGGATCCGCCTGATTTCAAGGCTATTAAGGATCCTGTCGAGCGCAAGCAAGCTTTTGTCAATTACCTGCGTCCGTCTTATGAGACGGTTGCGGCCAACATACTGACTCAGCGCAGTAAACTTGAAAAACTGAAGTCACAGTTGAACCAGGGGATCCAGCTTGCTTCCGAACAGGAAGAGTGGCTGGCGAATATGGGACAACAGTATCGCCTGGATAATCTCCCGCTCAATGAGCAGGGGATTGATCAACTCCTGGTTCGGGTGGATATTCTTCCTCCAGAACTGGTGTTAAGCCAGGCGGCCACGGAATCAGGGTGGGGGACATCCCGAATGGCCCGCAAACTGAATAACTTCTTTGGCCACTATTGCTTTGAAAAAGGATGTGGTGTTTCGCCGTATCGCCGGAATGGCTCAGGAGAGGTCAAGTCGTTTGATTCCCCAGAGCTGGCAGTGCAGGCCTACATGCGGAATGTGAATACGCATCCGGCTTACAAGCAGGTGCGCCAGATGCGCGCCGATATGCGTGCGGAGGTAAAGCCGCTGGATGCGGTTGCGTTAGCCAAGGGCCTGAATCGTTATTCAACGATGGGTGATGGTTACGTACGCAAGATCCAGGGGATGATCCGCACCAATCAACGTTACTGGAGTGCCGCCAAGGCAAACTAACCCTTCAGTAACCACAGTGTGCCTATACAAAGGCCCCGTGTGAACACGGGCCTTTGTCGTATCTAGCGTTTGATCATTTGTGTCTGCTGGATGACTCGCGCTTATTGCAGTTCTACAATCTGCAAGCGTTCGAGATCATCATTTTCAAGCTCCAGAGCTGGAACAGGAGAGAAATCAGGCTTATCGAAGGCAATATCGCCGCCGTCAATGGGCCCCTGGCTTCGGTCCAGATTTTTGAAATCAAATAACTGATTGTCCAACAGGTGGCTGGGGACTACGTCTTGCAGCGACTTGAACATGATCTCGATCCGACCGGGGAAACGCTTGTCCCAGTCAGTGAGCATTTGTTTGATGGCTTGGCGCTGTAAATTTTCCTGCGAACCGCACAGATTACACGGGATGATCGGAAACGCCTTCCACTCGGCATAACGAATAAGATCCTTTTCCTTGCAGTAGGCTAGGGGGCGGATCACCACATGCTTGCCATCATCACTGACCAGCTTTGGCGGCATCGACTTCATCTTGCCACCGAAAAACATGTTTAAAAACAAGGTTTCAAGAATGTCATCCCGATGGTGACCCAAAGCGATTTTAGTTGCTCCCAACTCAGTTGCCGTCCGGTAGAGAATACCGCGACGCAGCCGGGAACAAAGCGAGCAGGTGGTTTTGCCTTCCGGAATTTTGTCTTTGACGATGGAGTAGGTATCTTCTTCGACAATCTTATAGGGGATACCCAATTGTTCCAGATAGGCGGGCAACACATCGGCCGGAAAGCCGGGTTGTTTTTGGTCGAGATTGACTGCGATGATATCGAAGTGGATCGGTGCACTAGCCCGTAAATTCAACAGAATATCCAATAGACCATAACTGTCCTTTCCACCGGAGAGGCAAACCATGATCCGGTCACCGTCCTCAATCATATTGAAGTCAGCGATGGCTTCTCCAACATGGCGGCGCAACCGCTTTTGAAGCTTATTCAGGTTATAGACTTGTTTGGAGTTTAATTCGTCAGACATCTAGCAGTCACCCGGGACAAAGTTGGCCGCATATTATAGCCACTGTCCCGGTGACGGCAAGATTTGACGTATTGTGTATGCGTCTTCCGGTTACGTTTGCGAGTCGGGCTTGAGAACCAACAGATCACAATGCAGACTATCGACAACCTGCTCGGCGGTATTGCCGATTAAGGCGGCCGACCAGCCGGTTCTTCCTAGGCTACCGAGTAGGATCAATTCGGCATCCAGTTGTTCAGCAATCTCCGGTAATACATCCTCTGGCAGCCCCTCAATGACATGAGTTTGTGCGCTTGGAACATGATGTTCCCGAGCAAATTCGTCCATCATGCTCTGATGATGTAACAAAATGGCCTCGTTATAGATCTCGGGGGTAAAGCCGGGAACCTCCAGCGCAATATTAACCGTAGGCGCGGGCACCGCATTCACCAGATGCACATTGGCTTTGACCAGTTTGGCAACATGGTTAGCCTCTTTGAACAGTTTTTGGTTGAGTGAATCCTGCTCTGGTTCACTACTAAAATTGAGGGCCACGACAATATTGCCATCCGCTGGCCAATCGTGTTCTTTGACTAGTAAAACGGGGAGGTGGCATTTGCGGATCAGTTGCCAATCCAGCGGAGTGAAAATAAAACTTTCCAGCAGGGAGTGCTGATGCGCGCTCTTGATGACCAGATCATGACCGTGCTGGTTGACCTCGTTGAGAATGCTCTCGGAAGGGCGACTATGCCAGACCACCTTGAGGGTCATATCTAGCCCTTCATCCAGATAGGGCTGGATCAGGCCTTCGAGCCAGGCGCGGCGTTGCGCCACCACACCTTCGCGCATCTCATCCCGCTCTTCAACGGAGAGGATGGAGGTGATTTCATAGGAGAAATCATAAATCGACATGAAGACTTTGATGGTCGCACTATCCTGCAGCCGAGCAACTTCGGCGGCACGATAGAGTGCGGGTTGAGCTTCCATATTGGGATCGATGACGACCAGAATATTGCGATATTTGATCATATGGCCCTCTCACAATTGTTGAACGCTTGAATAGCCTGTAAGCAGGTTAGCGCAAAAGCAATAAGCAGAGTGCTGTTTGGGTCAACAAATGAGGATGTTGACCCCGTGTGAGCCTAGCAACTGGAATGTGTGGGTAGGCCAGCCAATTCAGCCAGGGATGGACCATCAATAATCGTCACGTATTTACCTTTGACCCGGATCAGCTCCAGCTTTTGAAAGCGGCCGAGTAACCGACTAATCGTTTCTACGGTCAACCCGAGGTAGTTGCCGATATCGCCGCGAGTCATGGAGAGACGGAACTCGCGGGCAGAAAAACCACGCTCAGCAAAACGAGTTGAAAGACGATGCAGGAAAGCCGCCAGGCGTTCTTCGGCATTCTTTTTGGATAACAAGAGGATCATTTCTTGATCCCCCATAATTTCGTTACTCATCAGCCGCATGATTTGTTGACGAAGTTTCGGCATCTTGCCGGAGAGGTCGTCCAGTATCTCAAATGGGATCTCGCAGACCATGGACGTTTCCAGAGCCTGGGCAAATGATGGGTGATGCTGTTTATGGATGGCGTCAAAGCCTATCAGGTCACCTGCTAGATGAAAACCGGTGATCTGCTCATCCCCTTGTTCGGTGATGGTGTATGACTTGATCGTTCCAGAGCGAATGGCATAGAGGGATCTGAGCTCATCGCCTGCCTTGAATAAAGCCTCGCCTTTTTGGATCGGTTTTTTGCGCTCAATGATGTTATCGAGCTGATCCAGCTCATTGTCATTCAGACTGAATGGAATGCAGAGCTGACTGATGCTGCAGTCTTGGCAATGAATGGCACAGCCACCGGATTGCACTCTTTTTCCAAGTTTCTTGTCTGGGGTCATAGGCTCATTCGTTTAAAATTGATTTTTATCAAACAATTTTACCATCAAGCCTGCCTGCTTGAACAGATATTAAGAGGCCAACAGGCTAAAAACCCCGGATGACTCGGCTATGAAATTGAATAAATATGCTTGCTCATTGCCTCGATGAAAAAATTGATCGCCGATGCCATCTATCGCAATAGTGACTATTGCATCAGCCGATGGGATGTAAATGGATTGCATAAAAAAAGCCGCGCAAGCGCGGCTTTTTCGGTTACTGGTTTGCTCAGGGACGAGTCATAGGGGCTGACGCTACACTACGCAAATCGGTGATGCTAGCCTTGCGTCCTGATACTTGGACAGCCTGACGTTCAAACGGTGGATATTCCACATGCTTGGCTGGCAACTCAGGTGCTGACGGCGGCAAGGTCATCTCGGCTTGTGCAAAGTGAACATTCGAAACGATCCCGCTGCGGCGACGTGCCTTGCTTGGCTTGGTCACGACTACCTCGACCGGTTTCACTGCGGTGGCTGGTTCGCTATGAACCGGCTCAGGCTGTGCGATGACATCGGTGACGACAGTTGTCGCAACTTGGGCGGTAATGGCCGGAGCTGCGGGTTCTATGACCGACGCGATCTCTTCAGTCGGAGCTACAGTCTCAACGGGGGCTGCTGTCACTGGCGCTACGGTTTCTTCTGCTTCAACAACCGGAGCTACGAGTTGCTCAGGCACTTCGCGGGTAGCTGTGGTTTCGGTGATGACGGGGAATTCGACCCGATCACTCTCCTCATGAATGTCATGAGCAATGCCACCCTGCTCAGGAGCTTGCTCATCGCGAACCGCGCTGGTACGACGACGGCTACGACGAGGCTTGTCACCTTCGCTGGAGCCATGTTCTTCAGTGCCGGGCTGCTGGTTCTGTTCAGAGCTTTCGCTACGCGGCTGACGCTGACGACGCGCATCTTCATTGATGCGTTTACGGCGTTGCGGTGTCCGAACCTTTTGCTCATCAGTCGTAGCATCAGCGACGTCAGTGGCGAGTAGGTGCTCTTCGACAACGGCTGCAACCAGCGGGGTTTCAACTTGCTGGATATCGGCTGTCTTTAACTCGTCACGACTTGTCCAGTCATACTCTTGCTCACTGGCTGCAAATGGCAGTTGAGGCTGCTCTGTTACCGGCTCGCTAACGCGGACCTTCTTACGCATGTTGCGACGTTCACGACGTTCTGCAACTTTTTGCTCTTTTTCCTGACGCTGCTGCAGATCGGCCTCATTCACCACCACTGGCGCTTCTGCTACTACCGCTTCCCGATTGTCTCGTGGCTTACGTTCCGGACGCGGAGTCCGTTCACCACGGACTGGACGCTCTTGGCGTTCGGTGCGTTCCTGAGTATTACGCTCAGGACGCTCGGCTCGCTCCGTACGTTCTGGTCGCTCATTTCGCTGCCGACGAGCGGCTGGCTTTTCATCACCATTCCGGAAAGCTTTGTCATCGTTGGTCTTGGTGAACGACTCTTCTTTATCCTTTACCACGCGTTCTCGACGGGGTTCAGCTGGACGGCGACGATTGTTATCACGAGAAGCGCTATTGTCACGACGACGGCGATTATCACGGCGCTCGGCCGTCGGCTTGCTTGGCGCTTCCTCAGCGGGGGAGTCGCTACGGAACAAGGCAGTTAATGCAGCAAACAGACGCGAGAATAGACCTGGTTGTGGTTGCACGACGGCGACAGGAGCTTGTTGTGAGACTGGGGAGCTAAAGCCCTGGACGGCTGGCTCTGCTATGGCCGCTTTGGCTTCAACCAGTTTCGGTTCATAACCATCACGCACCAGTTCGTTTTTCAACTCATAGCTAGGCGCTTCGTTGGCCTCACCAGAGCGAACGCGCAGCACTTCAAAATGCGGTGTCTGCATCTGCTCGTTCGGAATAATAATGATCCGGACTTGATGACGCTGTTCCAGCTTCAGAATTGCCGTGCGTTTCTCATTTAACAGGAAGGCTGCGACATCTACCGGAACTTGGGCATGCACCTGATCGGTATTGTCCTTGAGCGCCTCTTCTTCGATCAGACGCAAAATAGCCAGTGCTAATGACTCATTATCCCGAATGGTGCCTTGCCCCATGCAACGCGGGCAGACATGAGTGCTGGACTCATTCAGCGAAGGACGTAGACGTTGGCGGGAAAGCTCCAGCAAACCAAAGCGAGAAATGCGGCCTAATTGAATACGAGCGCGATCCTGACGAACGGCATCTCGCAGGCGATTTTCCACTTCGCGTTGATGACGGACTGGCGTCATATCGATGAAGTCGATGACGATCAGGCCACCCAGATCGCGCAAACGCAACTGGCGGGCAATTTCATCGGCAGCTTCCAGATTGGTTTGTAGCGCTGTTTCTTCAATATCGCCGCCCTTGGTGGCACGAGCCGAGTTGATGTCGATCGAGGTCAGTGCTTCGGTCGGATCAATGACGATAGAGCCGCCGGAAGGCAGACGAACTTCGCGCTGGAAGGCGGATTCAATTTGGCTCTCAATCTGAAAATGGCTGAACAGCGGAATTTCACCGTTATACAATTTGACTCGATTGATGAAGTCAGGACGAACCAATTCGATATGTTGCTTGGCGCGCTCGAAAATCTTCGGGCTATCGATGAGAATTTCACCAATGTCGCGGCGCAAATAGTCACGGATAGCACGCACAATCACGTTACTTTCCTGATGGATCAAGAAAGGGGCTGCTTGCTGGTCAGAGGCGGTTTTGATGGTTTCCCAGTGCTTGAGCAGAACATTCAGATCCCACTCCAACTCTTCGCGGGATTTGCCTACGCCTGCGGTGCGCACGATAAGTCCCATGCCATCTGGAACTTCGAGACCATTGAGCGCCTCTTTGAGCTCGGTACGTTCATCGCCTTCGATTCGGCGGGAAATACCGCCCGCGCGTGGGTTATTGGGCATCAATACCAAATAACTCCCAGCCAGACTGATAAAAGTGGTCAACGCTGCACCCTTGGTGCCCCGTTCTTCTTTATCAATTTGGACGATGACCTCATGACCTTCCCGAATCACTTCTTTGATATTCGGACGACCGGAGAAGGAGTAGTTGGCAGGGAAATATTCGCGAGCTATTTCTTTGAGCGGTAAAAAGCCATGTCGTTCAGCTCCGTAGTCAACGAAAGCGGCCTCCAGACTGGGTTCTACGCGGGTGATTTTACCTTTGTAGATGTTGGCTTTCTTTTGTTCGTGCCCTGGACTTTCGATGTCCAGATCATAGATGCGTTGTCCATCGACGAGGGCAACGCGCAACTCTTCTTCTTGAGTTGCATTAATTAGCATTCTTTTCATTCAATTCTCTAAATAAATTCTTTCTGATGTGAAATGCAATCGCCATTTGAGGGATTGAAAAAGAGAACCGGCCTCGAGTCTGTAGCATGGTCGAGCAACCTCCCGGTTGGTCATGCATGAGGCGCACATGGGATTCGTCTTCGCATCCTTTACCCAGCTAGAAACGCAACTTCTGCGTAGTAGCATAGAACAATCTGGCGAAATCAGGATTTTGCGTAACTATCAGACTGCCACAGCAGGCTCAAAGAGGGTGTAAAGAAATTCACTGACACAGCATCCCTGACCTGTTGTTTTCGGTCGAGCCTGATCCAACCCGTTTTCCAGGCGGTTGGCTACATAAAATCGCACGCATTATTCCATTTTAACGCCAACCATAGCAAGGCAGCGTTTTGGCTTTGCGACAAAGCTCGCCATCTGATGTAGAATCAGCGCCATGAATACATCAACTCAACAAGTGCGGCTGCTGGTAATCGATGCTGAGCAGGAAGGGCAGCGCATAGATAATTATTTGAAGACTCAGCTAAAAGGTGTGCCAAAGAGCCTGATTTATCGGATCTTGCGCAAGGGCGAAGTGCGGGTAAATAAGAAGCGCATTAAGCCTGAGTACAAGCTGATTGCAGGTGACGAGGTACGTGTTCCGCCTGTGCGTGTGGCCGAGCCCAATGAATTGCCTTCGGCGAAGCTGTCCAGCATTCAGGCCTTAGAGGCCATGATCCTGTTTGAGGATGATGCGCTGATCGTTCTGAATAAGCCGGCGGGAATGGCGGTTCATGGCGGCAGTGGTCTGAGTTTCGGCGTCATTGAGGCCTTGCGTTCATTACGCCCAGAGTCCCGGTTCATGGAGCTGGTGCATCGTCTCGATCGCGACACGTCCGGCTGTTTACTCATTGCAAAAAAGCGCAGTGTGTTAAAAAGTCTGCATGAGCAGCTGCGTCTCAAAACGATGCGCAAGCAATATAGTGCCTTGGTGCGAGGCCAATGGCAGGCTCATGTCAAAGTGGTCAATGCCCCCTTATTAAAGAATGTGTTGCAATCGGGTGAACGTATTGTTCGCGTGAATCCGGAAGGTAAACCCTCAGAAACCCGCTTTCATATTCTCAAACGTTTTGCGGAAGCGACCTTGGTCGAGGCCAGCCCTATCACTGGGCGTACCCATCAAATTCGGGTGCATACCGCACATGCCGGTCATCCGATTGCATGCGACGACAAATATGGTGAAGCCACGTTTGATGGAAAAATGCGGGGGCTGGGTTTACAGCGTTTATTCCTGCACGCCAGTCGACTGACGTTTCGTCATCCAGTTGAGCAGAAAGATATGACGATGGAAGCGCCGCTCGATCCTCATTTACAGGCATTACTCAACAAGCTGGATAGCGATAAGTCATGAGTTTGCGTTATCAACTCCTGATCTTTGATTGGGATGGTACCTTGATGGATTCGGTGGCTCGTATTGTCTCTTGCATGCGACAGTCCGCCATCGACTGTTCATTGCCTGTCCCTGACACGAAGGCTGTCCACGATATCATTGGACTGAGTTTGCGTACGGCAATTCCGATGCTATTTCCTAGTGTGTCCGCTACAGGTGTAGAAGAGGTACTGGCGCGTTACCGCGAGCATTATCTGTATCTGGATACGACGCCAACTCCTTTGTTTCCGGGGGTGGAATTACAACTCCAGACTTGGCGTAACAGTGGCTATCAATTAGCTGTCGCGACAGGAAAGGCGCGGGCCGGGTTGGACCGAGTGCTGCTTGATACCGGGTTGGGGGCGTTGTTTGCGTCAACTCGAGGTGCAGATGAGGCTCGTTCTAAACCCGATCCCTTGATGCTGGAGCAGATCCTGGAACAACTGGATGTGCCCGTGAGTCAGGCGGTGATGGTAGGAGATTCCATTCACGATATGGCCATGGCACAAGCACTGGGCATGGATCGGATTGGAATTACCTGGGGTGTTCATGGGCCACAGCAACTGCAAGCCCATGAGCCGATCGTCATGGTTGATAATTTGGAACAATTGGCTCGCTACCTGTTGTCTATTCAGGACACCACGGTTACCGCTGAGGCAGAGTAGATCACTACTGTGGTAATTTAACTCCCCAACTCAGCAGCATATCGGTGAGGGCCATCAGCGGAAGACCGATCAAGGTATTGGGATCTCGCCCCTCAAAGCGTGTAAACAGACAGATCCCCATACCCTCGCTCTTGAAGCTACCGGCACAGTCGTAGGGTTGTTCTCGTTGTAAGTAGTTCTGGATGGTGACTTCATCCAGAGTGCGGAAATGAACGGTAAAAGGCTCCACGATCGATTGCTGCTGGCCTGTCTGGATGTCGTGCAGACATAAGCCGGTAAAAAAAGTGACGGCGTGGCCCGAGAGTTGCCGGAGTTGCGAGACCGCTTGTTCGTGGGTTCCTGGCTTCCCTAGAATGGTGCCGTCGATGGTGCATGCCTGATCAGAGCCGATGACCCAGCCTTGATCAAGACGGCTGCCAACATCACTCGCTTTTGCGATGGCTAAGCGCTTGACCAGCTGCTCGGCGGTTTCACCCAGCAGCACTGTCTCATCGGTATTTGGTGCCATGGCTATAAATGGCATACCCAGTTTACCCAGCAGTGTCTGGCGATATGGCGACGTGGATGCGAGAATAATAGGCGACATGGTTGCTTTATTTGGTAGGGGATGTGTGGCGATCATACCCAGCGCTTCTGAATTATTCACCGATTATTCAGCGCAATAGGTTTTTCCTTTGACTATCACTGGGACTGTCTATATCATGCGCGCCTTATGCAAAAGGTGAAGTTGCCCATTAAGATTGATCCGGTCCGTTGTGCCGTGAAGCGCCTCGATTATGTCGGGGTTGTTGAGCGTGCCCAGCTTGTGCGGCTGGCTGAATCTGTTATCGATATTCAAGATGATGTCGAAGCCGAATTGTCCTTTGGTACTGATGCCCAAGGCCTGACCATTATGCAAGGTACTGCCCATACCTTGGTCAAGCTTGAGTGCCAACGGTGCGGTGACGCATTTGATCATCATTGCGACGTCGAGTTCATCTACACTCCGCTATCTGCGAAGGTAGAGGAGGAGGAACTGCCGGAAGCTTATGAGCCCATTGAGTTGGATGAAAACGGCGAAATTGATCTCTACGAGCTGCTTGAGGATGAATTAATCCTCGCCCTGCCATTTGCGCCCATGCACGCCGAGCATGAGTGTAAACGAGGGGGTATGCAGATGACGTGGGGTAAAATTGAACCTGCTGATGAGCGTCCGAATCCGTTCGCAGTTCTTAACGGTTTGAAACATAAGTAAATGAATTAGGAGTTAGGTCAATGGCCGTACAACAGAACCGTAAAACCCGTTCCAGACGTGGTATGCGTCGTTCTCACGATGCACTGACTGCTTCTGCACTGACCGTGGATCCGACTTCTGGTGAAATTCACCGTCGTCACCACGTGACTGCAGACGGTTTTTACCGTGGTAAAAAGGTTATTGCTTAATTTATTTAAGCAGGATTAACTTTTGTCTTTTCTAACCCTGGCGTTAGATTTGATGGGGGGCGATCACGGCCCCTCTGAAACAGTGCCTGCCGCCGTGCAGGCACTGTCGCTTTTGCCTCATTTAAAATTGATATTGGTTGGTGACCTCACCAGTATTTATCCCTTGCTACAACAAAATGGCCTCTTGGGTCATTCTCGTGTCGATACAGTCCACGCCTCCCAAATCATTTCCATGTCTGAGCAACCGGCATTCGCTTTGCGTCATCTCAAAGATTCTTCGATGCGAGTGGCACTGGAGCTGGTGCAACAGGGAAAGGCGGATGCATGCGTCAGCGCCGGGAATACCGGGGCCTTGATGGCCATCGCCAAGCATGTGTTGAAAACCCTGCCTGGGGTGGAGCGACCCGCCTTGATGACCTGTGTGCCGACGAGTACAGGCGGCCGCTCGGTATTTCTGGATCTTGGGGCAAATGTCAATTGCAGTCCTGAAAATTTGCGACAATTTGCCATGTTGGGCAGTGTGGTAGCGCATTGTGTGCTCGGGATTGAAAATCCGGCGGTGGCGCTGTTGAATGTTGGAGCAGAAGCCAACAAGGGAAATGAACAAGTCCGCTGCGCTTCGGAACTAATCTCGGCTACTCCGGGTCTCAATTATCGCGGCTTTATCGAAGGTGATGCGTTATTCCAGGGGGTGGCGGATGTTATTGTTTGTGATGGTTTTGTCGGTAACATCGCCCTCAAAACGGCCGAGGGTATGGTCCGGTTATTATCTCAAGCCAGCCATCAACAGATGGATGGCATGTCTGGTTGGCTGCAAAGCTTCCTGACCCGGTTTTTCAAACGTCGCCTTTCTCACCTGAACCCCGACCAGTATAACGGGGCAAGTCTGCTAGGATTGCGCGGCATTGTTATCAAAAGTCATGGGCGTGCCGAGCGGCATGCTTTCTCCAATGCCATTCTGCAAGCAACCGTGGAAGTGCAACATCAACTTCCGGCTCGCATTGCCGAGCGGTTTGAAGCAGAACCAATAAACAGGCGCTAGTCGAACCTATGTTTAGTAAAATTCTTGGCACGGGCAGTTATGTGCCCGCGACGGTTCGTACCAATGCTGATCTTGAGCGTATGGTCGAAACCAGTGATGAGTGGATTGTTGAACGTACCGGTATCAAAGAACGCCGGATAGCCGGTGAAGACGAAACCGTTGTCACCATGGCTAAAGAGGCGGCTATTCAGGCGCTGTCGGCTGCTGGCATCCTAGCCACGGATTTGGACATGATAGTCCTGGCGACGACCAGTGCAGAGAATGCCTTTCCTTCCGCAGCTTGCGAATTGCAGGGTTTGCTGGATTGTCCTGGCATTCCGGCATTTGATATCGCCGCGGCATGTGCCGGTTTTAGCTATGCCTTGAGTGTTGCGGATCAATTTGTTCGTGGCGGTAGCGCAAAACGGGTTCTGGTGGTTGGTGCGGATGTTCTGGCTCGCACTTGTGACCCGGCTGATCGTGGCACCATCATCATTTTTGGAGATGGCGCTGGTGCCGTGGTCTTGGGGGCTTCTGAAGAGCCCGGCATCTTGTCGACCCACATGCATGCTGATGGTCGTTACGGTGAATTGCTCAAGTTACCGCAAGGTAAACGTGGCCCTGCTGCAGCTGATTTTCCCGCTTATATGTACATGAAAGGCAATGATGTCTTCAAAGTTGCGGTTACTCGTCTGAGCGAGATTGTCACCGAAACCCTTGCTGCTAACGGACTGGACAAGTCCGAGCTGGACTGGTTGGTGCCACACCAGGCCAACTACCGCATCATCAGTGCCACAGCCAAGAAATTGGGCATGTCGATGGACCAGGTTATCCTGACGTTGGAAAAGCATGGCAATACTTCCGCGGCATCTGTACCGCTGGCGCTGGATGAAGGGGTTCGCTCCGGGCGTATCCAGCGGGGACAACTGATTTTGCTCGAGGCCTTTGGGGGTGGTTTTACCTGGGGTTCGGCACTGATTCGTTTTTAATTGCACAGGAAAATGACACATGACTAAGTTCGCGATCGCATTTCCCGGTCAGGGCTCGCAAAGCGTTGGTATGTTGGCTGAAATTGCTAGCGTATATCCCGTGGTCAAAGCCACCTTTGACGAAGCCAGTCAGGTTCTCGGTTACGATCTATTCACTTTGGTGATGGAAGGCCCAGCGGAAGAGCTGAACAAAACCTGGCGTACTCAACCGGCCTTGCTGACCAGTTCCGTTGCCTTGTGGCGCGTCTGGCAAGAGTTGGGTGCACCAGCTCCTGCCGTAATGGCCGGTCATAGCCTGGGTGAGTATTCGGCACTGGTCTGCTCCGGTGCCATGGCTTTTACCGATGCGGTGAAGCTGGTTGAGTTGCGTGGTCTGGCGATGCAAGAGGCTGTTCCTGAAGGGGTCGGCGCCATGGCGGCCATCATCGGTCTGGACAATGAGAGCATTGCGGCTAACTGCGAAAAGGCAGCTCAGGGCCAAGTAGTTTCTCCGGTTAACTTCAACTCTCCGGGCCAGGTGGTCATCGCCGGTCATAAAGAGGCTGTTGAGCGTGCCAATGTGCTGATGAAAGAGTCAGGTGCCAAGCGTGCGCTGCCGTTGCCGGTGAGCGTGCCGTCTCACTGTGCCTTGATGCATCCTGCGGCCGAAAAACTGGCGGCGGCCTTGCAACTCGTCGAGATCCAGAACCCGTCTATTCCGGTGATCAATAACGTGGATGTAACCGCCGAAACTGACGCTGCCCGAATCAAGGATGCGCTGGTGCGTCAACTCTTCAGTCCGGTCCGCTGGACCGAGATTGTTGAGAATATGGCGAATACCGGCATTGAATTTGAAGTGGAAATGGGGCCGGGCAAGGTGCTGAGCGGTCTGGCAAAGCGTATCGACAAGCGTGTTGATGGCGCGGCTATTAATGATACCGCCTCGTTGCAAGAGATACTGGCCAAGCTGCAATAATCAGCGGCCCCGAATAATTAAGGACAACACATGAGTTTTGAAAACAAGATTGCTTTGGTAACCGGCGCCAGTCGCGGAATTGGTCGTGCGATTGCTGAAGCGTTTGTAGCCAAAGGCGCCAAAGTCGTGGGTACCGCAACCAGCCAGTCTGGTGCTGATGCTATCTCTGCCTACCTGGGTGATGCAGGCTGTGGTCTGGTGTTGAACGTCACCAGCAGCGAGTCTGTTGAAACGTTGTTTGCGACCATTAAGGAGCGTTTCGGGGATGTCGATATTCTGATCAATAACGCGGGGATCACCCGTGATAACCTGTTGATGCGGATGAAAGATGACGAGTGGCAGGACATCATTGATACCAATCTGACGTCACTGTACCGACTGAGCAAGCCTGTATTGCGCTCCATGATGAAAAAACGCCATGGACGCATCGTTAGCATAGGCTCCGTAGTGGGTACCATGGGGAACGCGGGTCAGACCAATTATGCTGCTGCGAAGGCCGGTTTGATTGGTTTTACCAAGTCGTTGGCCCGTGAAGTGGCCTCGCGCGGTATCACAGTCAATGCGGTTGCCCCGGGTTTTATTGAAACAGATATGACCCAGGCATTGAATGACGATCAACGTGCTGGCATTCTGAGCCAGGTGCCGGCGAATCGCCTTGGCGACCCCAAAGAGATTGCTGCCGCCGTGTTGTTCCTCGCATCGGATGAAGCGGCGTATGTGACGGGTGAGACTTTACATGTTAATGGCGGCATGTATATGGTCTAACCAGCAGGGCAAATAGTGGTCATATCTATGCAAATTTTTAGGCGATGTATGTCTAAAATCCTGGTTTGACCACGTCCAACAGTCTTGCAAACTATGAACAATCGAATAAACTACTGCAACGACACGCAATTGCGTATTTCTAAAGGAAAAATCAGGTCATGAGCAATATCGAAGAACGCGTTAAGAAAATCATCATCGAACAACTGGGCGTTAAGGAAGAAGACGTTAAGTCTGAAGCCTCGTTTGTCGATGATCTGGGCGCTGACTCTCTGGACACCGTTGAGCTGGTAATGGCCCTGGAAGAAGAATTCGACACTGAAATTCCTGATGAAGAAGCAGAGAAGATCACCACCGTTCAAGCTGCTATCGACTACATCAATTCCAACCAGGATTAATTTTCTGGTCAACAAGAGCGGCTTTTCAGCCGCTCTTGTTTCTTTTATTCCCTTTTTTAATTTTTACCTCGCGGAGGCAATCCTGTGTCAAAACGCAGAGTTGTGGTGACCGGTCTGGGTATGCTTTCTCCTGTTGGTCATTCTGCTGAAGCCTCATGGCAGGCATTACTGCAAGGCCAGAGTGGCATTACCAACATCGACCATTTCGATACAACCGATTTTCCAACTAAGTTTGCAGGTCTGATCCGGGATTTCGATCCTGAACAATTCGGTATTTCTCGCAAAGATGCCCGTAAGATGGACCTGTTCATTCAATACGGTGTGGCTGCGGGTCTGCAGGCGCTGGAAAACTCAGGTCTGGAAATTACCGAACAAAATGCAACTCGTGTCGGTGTTGCGATTGGTTCCGGTATCGGTGGTCTAGGATTGATTGAGCAGAACCATTACAGCTTGATAGCCGGCGGTCCACGTAAGTTGAGTCCTTTCTTTGTCCCGTCGACCATCATCAATATGGCTTCTGGGCATATCTCCATCATGAAAGGCTTACGTGGTCCGAATGTTGCGGTCACGACCGCTTGCACGACCGGTACTCATGCCATCGGGTTTGCCGCACGTATGATTGCCTATGGCGATGCTGATGTCATGGTATGCGGTGGCACTGAAAAAGCGTCAACCCCGATGGGGATGGGCGGCTTCGCGGCTGCCAAGGCGTTGTCGACTCGCAACGATGAGCCGCAGAAGGCGAGTCGTCCGTGGGATAAGGATCGTGATGGCTTTGTGCTGGGTGATGGTGCCGGTGTGTTGGTGCTCGAAGAGTATGAACATGCCAAGGCTCGTGGTGCGACCATTTATGCCGAGTTTGTCGGCTTTGGTATGAGTGCCGACGCTAATCACATGACAGCTCCGCCTGCCGATGGGGCCGGTGCTGCCTTGGCGATGCACAATGCGATCCTGGACGCCGGAATTGCGCCCAGCCAGATTGGTTATGTGAACGCCCATGGCACCTCGACGCCGCTGGGTGATCTCGCTGAGTTGCGCGCCATGAAAGCGACCTTTGGTGACCATGCGGGCAATCTGATGATTAGCTCCACCAAGTCCATGACCGGACACCTGTTGGGTGCTGCCGGAGCGATTGAGGCCATTATTACTGTGCTGGCGCTTCGCGATCAGGTGGCTCCGCCGACCATCAATCTGGATAATCCGGACGAAGAGTGCGATCTGGATCTGGTCCCGAATGTGCCGAAACAAGGCAATTTCGAATATGCCTTGTCCAATTCGTTTGGCTTTGGTGGCACCAACGGCTCCTTGATCTTCAAGCGCGTCTAGTTCTAGCTCTGGCTGCAGCCAGTAGAGGCCTGATACTCTGTATCGGGCCTTTTTTATGCGTAACATGGTGCTAAGGATCCTGCCAAACCTGGTTTTTGAAACCAAGGTTGCGCTCAGATAGGAAGTTGAATGATGCTGCTGAATGGTGAACCACAGAGTCAGATTGCTATGACCGACCGAGGTCTGACACTGGGCGATGGTTTTTTTACGACCCTGCAGATCAAGCAGCAACGGCCGTTACTATGGGCCTTGCATGTCGAACGGTTGCGTTGGTGTGCCGAGCGGCTGCATTTCTCGGAGCTGGATATCCCAAGGCTTTACGAGCGCCTGTGTAGTCAGTTGGTGGGTATCGAGCAGGGGTGCTGCAAAATTTTGTATACGCGTGGCTCTGGTGCCCGAGGCTATGGGATCCAGGGGTGTCAAGCTCCCAACGAGCTGATCAGTGTGCATGATTACCCGGATCTTTATCGAAAGTGGCAACAATCGGGGATCCAGTTGGCCGTATGTCAGGGGCGATTGGGTCTGACTCCGCTCTTGGCGGGGATCAAGAGCCTGAATCGTCTGGAGCAGGTTTTGCTTAAAGCTGAGCTTGAAAACCGCGGTATGCCGGAAGGATTGGTGCTGGATACCGAAGGCATGGTGGTCGAAACTGTCGCCGCAAATGTATTTTGGCGACAAGATTCCGTAGTATACACACCGGATTTGACGCTCAGTGGCGTCGCGGGTGTGATGCGCGCCTGGATCCTCGGTTATCTGGAGCAACAGGGGATCCGCTGCCAGCCCATCCGCGCCAATTTGGCTACGGTGAAGGCGGCCGATGAGGTCTGGATCAGTAATTCCCTGATGGAAGTCGTACCCGTTACTGGAATTGAAGATGTTACTTACCAAAATCATGCCATGGCTCGTCAACTGCAGGCTGCGTTTTTGTCGGCGGCGCAGGCGTAATATTGCCATTTTACTATCGCTGGTCAGCTTGCTCTGCGCGATCGCGTGGGGTCACTTTCAGCTCAATCGACTGGATCAGCTGACGATTAGTGGCGATGCAACAGGGGATCCGCTGCCAGCCCATCCGCGCCAATTTGGCTACGGTGAAGGCGGCCGATGAGGTCTGGATCAGTAATTCCCTGAT
>Ga0183099_1000575_pt1 | contig 25642 bp, 26 predicted proteins | sample Biomet1_FD_127788 | JGI IMG/M metagenome (GOLD analysis project Ga0183099, IMG submission 127788) | Microbial communities from bioreactor (seeded with anoxic lake sediment) at LBNL, California, USA - Biofuel metagenome 1 | ecosystem: Engineered > Bioreactor > Anaerobic > Unclassified ...
CGGTTCTGGAATTGAAAATTCAAGAAGAGCCATCAATAAAGAAACCATGGGAATTCCGGTCATTGCAATCGGCGTTCCTACTGTGGTTGATGCAGTCACTCTTGCGCTGGATCTGTTGGAGGAAGCAGCAAAGGACAATCCAAACACACTTCCCACAACCGATATTCTCTCCACCATCCTCCATCCACAAAACGCCAGTTATTTTGTTGCGCCTAAAGAAACCGATCATATTATCAAAGATACCGCTAAACTTCTTGGCTACGCCATCAACGCCGCACTGCACGAAAATTTAGGTTATGACGAAATGGATGACTTTTTGTCTTAACCATCTGCCGCATTTTTCTTCGCTTTTTTTCATATATATTATGTGAAAGGCAAACGCCTTGAACAGATGATTGAAAAGCGAAAGGAATCACCGATATGACTTATACAAAATTTTCGGTAAAAACCGGTTTGGCACCAGACAAGAAAGCGGAAGCGCCTATTTATTTGCTTCATCCCACCATTGAACCGGTCTGTATTCCTGCGGAACAGAAGAAGCAAGAAAATCATACAAAGACCACCGTCATCATCCCTATTTCACAGCGAACGCATAGAACGAAGAAGCGTAAAAGCACTGTGATATCTATGATTGCGTTTCTTTTGTGTACAGGAATCTGTTTCACATTTGGTTATCTATTGAATTATGCATGTAAAAAAGATGTTATTGCACCAAAACTCGTATGTGGCTTGACATATAGACTCGCTTATATCAGTAGTGGCGGCAATGCAGAAGCTGTTACTTTAGAAAAAAAGAGCTCGATCAAAAAACAAAGCCCCGTCTCGACGCAAAAAATCACTGCAAATGCCGCTGTCGAAGCACCGCTCGCAAAAGCAAGCCCAGTGATTCCGGCAGCATCCGATGTAAAAAGCAACAGTGTTGTTGAATCTCAAACCGCTCCATCTGAACCCGTTCCTGTTTCTTCGGAAAAAGGAGAAATGAAAAGCGAAAGCGGATCAACTGCATATCCTCTCATCAAGCAAAACCTTGCAAAAAGCTCTGATAAGCTATCTTTGAGCAATGAAACGTCATTCACACCAAATATTGAAGCGTTGATGAACGAAAGTATCCCCGCATTTGCAAGCGCCGACACACCTTTATCCATTGACAAACCTCTTGTGCTTGTACTGCATACGCATGGAACAGAAAGCTATCTGCCCACTGACAGCGACTATTATAGTGAAGACGACCCAACCCGTACCCAGGATACCACACGGAATGTAGTAAGAGTGGGAACCGAACTTAGCAATATTTTGAATTCATATGGAATTCCTACTTTACATTGCGAAATCATGCATGACAAAGACTCCTATGTTACCGCTTATAAAAATTCTATGAAAACCATGCAGGAATATCTGCAAAAATATCCTTCAATCAAATATGTCATTGATGTTCACCGCGATTCGATTTTTAAAGCAAATAAAGAACAAATCAAACCATATACAGTGATTAACGGCGAGCCGAGTGCGCAAATTTTAATGGTAATTGGAACCTCAGGGGGTGGTGCGGCACATCCCAATTGGGAAAAGAACTTAGGCCTTGCATTAAAGTTGGAAACAACCATGAACAAAACGTTTCCAACTCTTGCAAGACCAATTAATTTAAGAAATTCACGGTTCAATCAAAATGTGAGTGAGGGTGCATTCATTCTGGAAGTAGGCTCCTGCGGAAACACGATGGACGAAGCGCTCACCGCTGTAAAAATGTTCGCCCAGTGCTTTGCCAAAACGCTAAACAACAAATAATGCCGGCCAAACAATTCTTAAAATAGATTGTTTGAACGGCATCCGTTCCTCTTGTTACGATTCTATATTTTAATTATAGGAAGAAAAGAAAGGATTTGTAAAATGCATCGTACCGTTTCTTTTTTATATTCGCTTCTTTTAAGCCTTATTTTAATTGTTTCTATCGTCATTCTTCTTTCGGTTTCGGAAAGCAACAGTTCGTTTCCGAAGATTGCCAGTATTGACAAAGGCAATGGAAAGGTGATTGTTTTGGGAAACAGCCTTCCATTCAGCTTATCCAATTTGAAATCAGCCGGCACCGCAGCCTCTAAGATTGTTTCTTTCAATAAAACACTTTTTCCGAAACCGCTTTATGAAACAACGATTTTTGTGACAGCTGAAATCGGAGACTGTGCAAAAGAGATTCTATTTTCCTGCACAGGGCTGTTTGAAAAAATCATCACACAAAACGTATGATTGAACTGATTAAAGATCCATAAAACCGATATCTCCGGTCAGAACTGCCATCATGTTGTTTGAAATAACCTGTGGACGGGTTTCACAATTGTTGCGCGCATTGATTGCCGCTTCTCTGTTGTCAAAAAAAGCATTCGTCTCCAAAACAGGTTTTCCATTCAATGTAACTTTGTAATGAACCGTGAAACCACTTTCAGTCTGTTCCATATCGGTGTAATATCGGACACCTGTTTTTACCGCTTCATAATATCGAAGGGCAGCCTTGATCGCTTTTTCCCGTTCGGATTTCATCAGATATAATTTTTCTGCTTCAAGTGCTACTTCTCTGCCGTTTTCGGTAATCCCGAAAAAGACTGTTCCGTCTTTTTCGCGTTTATAAATCAGTTCAAGCAAAACGAGTTCGTCCAATATTCCGACATAATCCAACATATTTACCATCTCTGTTGCCGAAACGACACCGTCGGCAATGCTTTTTTCCATCTCTTCATCGATCGAAGAAAACAAATACAGAATCATTACTTTTATCTCATTGATATTACTCAACATAGCCGATTCCCCCGTACATTTTTTATCATTATAACACAAAAATGTTGATTTTTACAAGTTTTTTCATTTTGTGATTATTGTCGAAATAAGTTCGATTTTTGGTTATTATTCAAAAAAATCGCGACATAAAACACCATTCTATTAGGCATATTATAAAATTTATATGAATTTTTTTTTAAAAAACACTTGACAAAAATAAAATAACTGATATAATAACTTACAGCAGAACGAATTCATAAAATTTGGAAATTATCTTTATGATCGAGAAAAATCATTCTTTACAAAATGCGTCAACTGATGACAGCCAGAAGTATTCTGTTTCTTTTTCGAAAGTTGCAACGGAATACAGTGCACTTATCACAAAGCTTGCACATTCTTTTTCCATGAGCAGTGACAAAACGGATGATCTGTTTCAAGAAGGGTTAATTGCGCTCCATCGTGCATTTATTACCTACGACGGAAAATCGGCATCCTTTTCCACTTATGCTTCTTTATGTATTAAGCGAAGCATGATTTCCTGGCTAAAAAAGAATCGGGCTACGAATCTTTTGTCGCTTGATGATTTTCAGGAAAATGGTGATGTTGTTTTATCAAACGACAATCCGGAGCTCGAAGTCATTTCAAAGGATTTTTGTTTGCGCTTTTATGAATCTGCAAAAAACTCGTTATCTAATTATGAGTATCATGTGTTTGAACTTACTCTTCAAGATTTTCGCACCGGAGAAATTGCAAAAATCCTCTCCTGTTCGCCAAAATCCGTCGAGAATGCTCTTTACCGCATTAAGTCAAAGCTGCGGACAAGCAACTCATAGTTTGATTTTTATATGTCCGTTGTCCAATGGGACATCATCCAAAACAAGATGCTTGCGGGTCACACCCGTGACGGGCAAAATATTTTAACTATCCAAAGCGAGGGAATGTCATGTATCAAAACAAAACATTGGTCTGCAAAGACTGCGGCGAAGAATTCATCTTCACAGCCGGCGAACAGGAATTTTACGCATCCAGAGGTTTCCAGAACGAGCCCCAGAGATGTAAAACTTGCCGTGACTCAAGAAAGAACTCAAACAAGTCACAAAGAGAGCTTTTCACAACTACCTGCGCTAACTGCGGCAAGGAAGCTAAAGTTCCTTTCCAGCCCAGTAACGACAGACCAGTTTATTGCAGCGATTGTTTCGCAGCAATGAAAGAAGAGAAATAACCTCGAGAATTCCAAACTCGCATATCTATTTTTTTCTTTGCTTAACCTATGTTTCGTAGCTGTTTAGGCATGTCATTTAATTAATATATGTATTTTGAGTTTGATTTTTCTGTGGAAAAATTCGGGATAAAGAAGCTTTGTTTAACATTGCTTCTTTATTTTTTATTTTAGTACAACTTTTTCTGTGTTGATTCACAGCAATATATTTGATAATTCTTCTTATTATAAAGAATATTTACAATATTATGAGGAATGGGTAAAATTTCATATGTACAATCGTTGAAATATATGTTATAATGTGTCTATATGTTTCAATATAAGGAAGGTAAATTATGCCGAAAGACTATAATAACACGAACAATAAATATAAAAAAGACAATAAATCACCGAGCTTTCCAAGGAAACCCGGAAAATTCAACAGTGAAAGCAATCCTGTCAAAAAGGATGTTTCAAGACCGTATAAAGGTGGATTTTCAAAACCGCAGCATACTGACTTTAAAAAAACTTCAGAGTCCAGAAAACCGCAACCAGCGCCATCCGAAAAGCCTGAAGAAGTTAACAATGGAGCGGTTCCCGGCAGAAATGCTGTCAAGGAACTTCTAAAGTCAGGCCGTGATATCGAAAAGGTATTTGTAAGAGAAGGTGACCGTGAAGGTTCTATTACAGTCCTTGTTGCAGAGACACTAAAAAGAGGAATTCCTCTAATCGAAACGACAAAAGCAAAGCTTGATATTCTCTGCGACTATGAACAGCACCAGGGAATTGTTGCGATTGCATCGGAAATAAACTATGTTGATGTAGACGATATTCTTGCAATTGCCGCTGAAAGAGGAGAAGTTCCTCTTCTGATATTAGCAGATGGCATTACTGACCCACACAATCTTGGTGCTGTCATCCGCTGTGCTGAGGGTGCAGGCGCCCACGGGTTGGTTATCCCAAAAAGACGCGCCGCTGGTGTAACACCCGCTGTATCGAAGTCTTCAGCAGGTGCTGTGGAGCATCTTGCCATTGCAAAGTGCTCCAACATTGCCGATACCGTTAGAAAACTGAAAGAAAAAGGTCTTTGGATTTTTGCGGCGGAAGCAGAAGGCACAAGTTATAATAAAGCAGATTTCACCCTCCCCTGTGCAATTGTGCTTGGCAGCGAAGAAAACGGTGTTTCCGACATTGTTAAAAGGAATTGTGATTTTACAATCTCTATTCCAATGCTCGGTAAAGTCAATTCTTTAAACGTATCAACAGCATCTGCTGTAATATTGTATGAAGCGATAAGACAACGGGCAATTACAAAAGCGGAGGTATAAAAATGAGTGACGTGAAAAAGAAAAGCGGCGACAATGACGATATTTCTCTGGACAGCCTGTTAACTGAATTTTTAAGCAAAGAAAATACCGCCCCAAGATTCCGTGCAGCCAAAGATGAAAAAAATAATAACGCTGATTCTCTTTCAAGCACGAGAGCTTTTGATATTGCGAAAATTCCCGAAGAAGATCAAAATATTAAGGAAAATGTAAAGGAATTTGAGGAAAGCGTAAAAAAATATTTTTCCGAAAACCATGAAACAGATGTCGATAAAACGTTAACACAGCTGTACGACCCCGAAAGCGAAACCAACGAAGATTACATTGGGACAGAACCGGGTAATAATCCATCAAGATTCTCGGGCGAGGAAGAACCGCTGTCTGAAGATTTGGAACTGCCCGAAGAGCCCGAACGAGATAACATCGACAAAAGAATCGATCTTGCTTTTTCCGATCAGTATGAACTTTACGAAGGGGATAAAAAATCCTCGGCATCCTGTGATTGCGGCAAGTTCAAATTTGAATATACTTCTCCTTGTCAGGATATGGAAATCACAAAGACCCTGCAAAAATGCACATTAAGCGCTTTTAAATCAATGTCTGCTGTTCTGTTGTTTACTTTGATTTCAATTTATACAGAATTCGCTCCCATCTTAAATTTACCACATTTTCGATTTGTTGAGCCGGGAAAATACAGTTCTGTTTTTTCACTTATCTCTCTTCAACTTTTGTTTTTATGTGTCATTTTCAGCATGGATTCCATTTTTCTCGGAATTAAAAATTTGTTTTCCGGGCATCCTACCCCCGAAAGTGCAGCTTTTGTAATTGCGCTTGTTACTTCAATACAGGCAGTTGCCTCGGTTTTCATGAAATATGATTCATCCGATTTGACGGTTTACTGTTCATTGGGCTGTTTTTCAATCTTATTGATGTCCCTATACGAATATTGGAAATCCCGTTCCCTGCTGATGAGTTTTAAAGTTGTTTCTGTTAAGAAACCAAAATTCGGGACAGAGAAGCTCAACTTTGATTCCTCTGAAGGGGAAGCCTTCATGAAATATCTGTCGGACGGCTCCGAAATATTCACGACGAAACAAGAAGACTTTGTCAATCATTTTTTTGCCCGTTCACAAGCCCGTTCCAAGAGCGATAAAAAAATTGGCGGTCTTTTGATTACAGGATTTCTTTTTGGTCTTCTGTTCGGTGTATTGAATTATATTTTTAAAAAAGATGTTTATACTTCACTCAATATATTTACCGCTACCCTCTTAACGACTGTTCCGGCAAGTATTTATATGATCAGTTCCCTACCGTTTTTCATCGCATCAAAAAAAGCATTCCAACTACATTCTGCTTTTATTGGTCTTTCCGCAGGCGATTATTATGAAAAAGCTTCGGTTATTTCATTTGATGATACCGCAGTGTTCCCGCCAAAACAAGTGAAAGTGACAAGCATCAAAACATATGGAAAGAACCGTATTGACAATGTTATTATAACAATGGCTCGCATTTTTGGAAAACTCGGCGGACCCCTGTCTGATGTGTTTGAAAAATCCGTATCCAATCTCCGTTCCTCTGAAAGTTGCGTAACCCTTGTTGAAACTGCGCCGGACGGGTTAAGACTTTCCATAGACGAAGATGATTATTTGGTTGGGCTTGGAAGCTTTATGCAGTTCTACGGAATTGATACCCCACCGGATAGTATCGACGATTCCTTTATTCAGTCTTCGGGAAGCGTTCTGTATCTCGCTGTCAACAATGAGCTTGCCGCTAAATTTTACATAAAGTATACCATAAACAATCAATTTGAATCGTTGTTGCGTTCGCTTTATAATGCGGGCATCTGTACTGGCATTAAAACAATAGACCCCTGCATCAGCAATGAACTTGTGTGTGCAAACCTAAAGCATTCCAATTACCCGATTTCTGTATTAAAATGCAAAAATCCAGATCAGCTGACACAGGATGAAACCGAACCTTTTGATACCGGTGTTGTTTCTGCTTCCGGAATTTCCAATTTCTTAAAAGTCTTTGTGCTTGCAAACAAACTGCGTTTAACCATTAAATCAAATACTTTTATTAAATTTATCAGCATTATCATTGGGCTTGCTATATTAGGTTTCTTTGTCGCCACAGGCAATGTAACAGAAGCGAATGTCTCGTTTTTACTCCTGTTCCAGATATTCTGGCTATTGCCGGTCTCGGTAATCTCCTACCTTTCAAAATAACAAATACGAACGGAACGCATTTTGTAACTGCGTTCCGTTTTTTATTTTATTTTGACATGTTGTCGGATTATTCTTTATTTTTATTGTTTTTTAACATTGCCCTACCGCTTGTTTTAGTGCATTGTATACAAATTTTAAGCTAAATATATGAGGATTATTACGTATTGCATTCATAAAAGAAATGACTTATAATATTAGTAATAATCGGTGTAAAAAAACCATTAACTAATAAGTTACTGTTAAGTGTAATGAAACACTGATTGATCTCAGTTTCATTACGCTATTTTTTATAGTCACCGAAGAGGGGAGTAAGAATATTATGGCTAGTTTAACCGCATCAACAGAAAACATTAGAAATATTTGTTTACTCGGTCACGGAGGCAATGGAAAGACATCTCTCGCAGAGGCAATGTTGTATCTCGCTAAAGAACAGGACAGACTCGGAAAAATCATTGAGGGGAATACTGTTTGTGACTATGACCCGGAAGAAATAAAGCGAAAATTCACCCTTTCCACAGCAGTTGCTCCACTCAATTGGAACGGTAAAAAGATAAATATAATAGATACCCCCGGTTACCTCGATTTTTCAGGTGAGGTGATAGAAGGCTTACGTGTCGCAGGCTGTGCCATCATTGTGATTGATGCAAAAAGCGGCGTCGATGTCGGAAGTGAACTTGCATGGGATTATGCAACCGATGCGCAAGTGCCAAAAGCGTTCTTTATAAATAAAATGGATGAAGAAAACGCTAATTTCACTTCAGCAATCGAAAGTATGCGCGAAAAATTCGGTGTTGCAGTCTGTCCGGTCATCATGCCCTTAATTGAAGACAGAAAAGTGTTTGGTTTTGTAGATTTGATTACAAAAAAAGCCCGTGAATATGATGCATCGGGAAATGCAACTGAAATTGTTATTCCCGAAAAATTCAATGAAAAAATAAATTCTTTCCGCTCCATGTTGATGGAATCACTAGCAGAAACCTCCGATGTTTTGATGGAAAAATTCTTTGCAGAAGAAGAGTTCACCCTCGAAGAAATGCACGAGGCGTTAAACCACGGAATTATGCAGGGTATTTGTGCCCCGGTACTTCTCGGTTCGGCAACAACCCTCGCTGGAATTGCACCGTTTCTTGACATCATAGCGGCATCGTTCCCCAACCCCTTACAGCAAGGGAAGGAAAGAGATGAAGAGAACAATCCAATCGAGATTGAGATCGGTGGAACACCTTCCATATTTATATTTAAAACAATTGCCGATCCGTTTGGTAAAATATCAATGTTTAAAGTAATGAACGGCAAGTTAAAAAGGGATACACTGCTCAACAACATGACAAACAACACGCAGGAGAAGTTCTCGCATTTGTATGTCATCAAAGGCAAAAAACAAACCGAAGTCGATGAACTTGCGTGCGGTGATATCGGTGTTACGACAAAATTAGTCAGCACCAATACCAACGATACCTTAAGTGTTGGAAAAACGAAAAAATATGCACCGATTAAATTTCCGAAACCGTTTTTGTACATGGCCGTTGTGCCAAGGGCAAAGGGCGATGAGGATAAGATTTCGACCGGTATTGCAAGGCTTCTTGAAGAAGACCGCACCATCAAATATGAAAACAACGGAGAAACAAAGCAACTCCTGTTATATGGGCTCGGAGAACAACACCTTGATGTTGTATTATCCAAGCTGAAAAATCGTTTTGGAACCTCGGTCGATCTTGTCGTACCGAAAATCGCATATCGAGAAACCATTAAGAAGGCAGTGGATGCCGAAGGAAAACATAAAAAGCAATCGGGTGGACACGGACAATATGGACATGTAAAAATCCATTTTGAACCGGGTGAAGCTGCTGGACTTACCTTTACCGAAACAATTTTTGGTGGTTCGGTTCCGAAAAACTTCCACCCGGCAGTCGAAAAAGGATTGCAAGAATCCATGCAAAAAGGCGTTCTTGCAGGGTTTCCTGTTGTCCATCTCAAAGCGAACCTGTTTGACGGATCTTATCACGATGTTGACTCCTCGGAAATGTCCTTTAAACTCGCCGCACACATCGCTTTTAAAGAAGGGTTGCCGAAAGCAAGCCCAATTATATTAGAGCCAGTTGGTAGCCTTAAGGTTTACGTATCCGATGATTATACTGGTGATGTCTACGGAGACATCAGCAAACGTAGAGGCCACGTGCTCGGGATGAATCCTACCGAAAAGAAAGGCATCAACTGCATTGAAGCTGAAATTCCAAGTTCAGAGATGAGCAATTATACAATCGCCCTTCGCGCAATGACGCAAGGACGAGGACAATTTACCTTTGAATTTTCAAGGTACGATGAAGCTCCTACCATCATAGCACAAAAAATTATTGAAGAAGCAAAAAAGAATGCGGAAGCAGAAAAAGAAGCATAATTTAGTAAGAATTGGCGAGCTGTAACTAATTACAATATGATGCAATGCTGATAAACAATCAAATGAACTCTTTCACAAGATACAAAAGTGGCGAGAAGTGTAAAATCTTCTCGCCATTATTTTTTTATTGTATGCACCATGATATATTATTACAACATATTCGTTTATACTGTTTCCAATTAAAAAGCGACCAAAGATTTGCGAAGATTTTCCTTGTGGGGCAAGGTGAAAGTAGACTAAACTTCTGGCGAGGACAGAGGCGATGTCCCATAAGGAAAAGACCGCAAAGGATTGGATGGTTTTTATTGAAAGTAGTATTAATGAATCAATTTATACTTCACCCGCAAAAAGGCTCAGCCATGCTTTGTCTTGTTCTTCTGGTTTTGAGAGAATTCCCTCATTCACCGCTTCATACAACGAGCAAGTCACAAAGTTACTCAGATAATTTGACAAGAAATTACCCATTTGCCATTGAATGTGCTTTGGTACGTTGCCTGCATACTCGTTTACTATAATGTCATACGCTATCTTGAAATATTTTTTTGCAACTTCATAAAATCCATCTGCAATGTTTTCCAATGACTTCATTTCATTCCCCGCCACAAAATAATAGTTTTGCTGAAAACCATTTGCTGTTTTCATAAACAGATTTTTCTCAAGTGCAATACTGAATAAAAACTTTTGATTTTCATCTAGTTTATCGACAACTATTTTACCAAGAATGATTTCACGGCATAAAGCAAAAACGCCAACAGGGATGTCAAAGAAGACAGTGCTGTCAAGACCACTCCAAACATGGAAAAATCCTTGAGCAAAGTCATTTCCGATTTTATGAACAGGGCCATCAAACGGATGATATTTTTTCCATTCAGGTAATGTTTCATATAGAAACCTACTCTCAAATCCAAGCGCAATCCATTTCCCGCCGTTCGGACGATTTGGAATATCATGATACAGGTTGATTTTGCATTCTTCTCTTTTAAACACACCCAGATTATTGTCAGTTATGAGATGAATATAAACCCACAATAATCGTTCCCAGGAAAAGTTAGCTGTGTTGAATTTTGCGCTTACTAAAAGATCTTTATTCTGATTAAGTAATTTAATGAGTTCGATATAATAAGCCGGAAAACAAGTTTTATAAATTTCATCCGAAACCCTTAGATTTTCTCCCGGCAATATCACAAAGTCTGTTTGAAATTTACCAACCGAAACCTCTTTCATCAATTGGTTATCTACAAGATAGTTTACTTCGTCCTCGATATAGGGTGCAGATATTCCAAGTGCAACGCATAATTCCTCAATTGAGAGCGGTTTTTTATAAGCTGAAAGCAAGATGTTCTGAGCAGATTTTCTCTCAGCACACCTCATAGGCTCTTCATTTGCACCGGGCATACCTTGACAGGACATTCGCAAGGTTCCGGGTTTATAACTTCTTTCGCCATATTCCCGCATATTGGTCATTCCTCCCTTTATAAATTTTCTAGCATCGTAGAGCCACCATTTAACGGTACCAACACTTTTCCCTTGTAGAATCGCAATTTCTTCACAGGATTTACCATCAAAATAATGTAGTACAATTGCTTCCCGATATTTTTTCGATAAATGAGCAACTTCGCGACGCAACAAATTTTGTTGTTCGCGATAGATATAATCCTCTTCTGCATTTTCTTCTGAAGCATATAATTCGGTCAAATAAGCTGCCGTGTTGCGCTTTCTACTTCGCAACCATTTAAAAAATGTATGATTTGAAATGCTCCAAACCAAAGCGTTAAAATTCTCAATTTCTTTATTGGAATGAATATATTTTAACACTTGCAAGGTGATATCCTGCGCCAAATCCTCAGCTTCTTCTTTTGTATCGGTTTTCAAAAAACAAAACCCAAGAATCTTTGAAATATATTCTTCTTCCAATCGTTTTAGTGCTTCGCTTTTTTCCGTCATTTGGTCACCTCACTTTCTTAATTTTCTTCAATATTCTTTTCTCTATTAAGTACCTGAATTCTATTATTGGTTGGAAAATCTATAAAATTATTTTTATCTATAAAATTTGCTTGAAATTGTATTTAATATAACATATAAATGTGAAAAAAGATAACGTTCAAACAATGGCTTTCCTTTGCCTTATATCCTTAATTGGCTACAGCATTACATGAGAATAATCGCAAGCTAATGTGCCGGTTGCCAGAATTGTAAAAAGCATAAAAGAAAACACAGGCATATTGCAAAATAATGCAATACCCATGTCATTCACATTTAATCGAAAGAAAAGATAATATCAGAGGAAGTGTATTATGTTTAGCTTCAACCTTATTATTTAAGAAGGACAAAGCAATTTAATCATTTACAAATCGAAGTTAACGGTATAATATATATTTATTAACTACAAGAATTAGTCATGATATTTTGGGAGTCCATTTCGAACCGTCTGGTATGTTATTACGTCTGTTTACCGAAACGGGATACCGCCCGAAGAAAGGAAACGTCTGATGCAGGTATTGTGGAATCCATGGCATGGCTGTGATAAAATCAGTGCTGGTTGCCAGAACTGTTATGTATACCGTCGTGATGCAAGATACGAGAAAGATAGCTCGATCGTCACAAAAACAGCTTCGTTTGATCTTCCGATCAAACGAAGCCGCAACGGGGATTACAAAGTAAAAAGCGGAACTCTTGTCAACACCTGTTTCACGTCGGATTTTCTGTTAGAGAAAGCGGATGTTTGGAGAGAGGAAGCCTGGCGCATGATAAAGGAACGCTATGACTTGAATTTCTTCTTCATCACAAAGCGAATCGACCGTTTCTGGCATACGCTCCCGAATGACTGGGGGGACGGGTACGACAATGTGTGTATCGGTTGCACCGTCGAAAATACCGATCGTGCAAACTACCGCCTTCCTATTTTTCTGGCAGCCCCCATCAAACACCGATATATCATCTGTGAACCCCTTTTATCGGGAATTGATTTGACGGAATTTTTATGCACAGATGGAGCCATTCAAAAAGTAATTGCGGGAGGAGAATCGGGGTATAGTGCGAGGGTTTGTGAGTATGAATGGATTTTAAAAATCAGAGATGCCTGCGAAACAGCAAAGGTGCCATTCTGGTTTAAACAGACAGGCGCAAATTTCAAGAAAGATGGAAAACTGTATCCTATCTTGCGAAAAGATCAGCATACCCAGGCTCGAAAAGCAAATATCAATTTACTTTAATATTTTTCATTGACATAAACCGATAAAAACAAATAGGCACAAATAATGAGCAGAGAAAAATTATAATGCGTCACGGCAAGCACAAACAATGAAAAGAAGGTAAGGATTATAAAAAACACCGCAGAAACAAATTCGATAATTTTCAATGCCCGTTCGAGCGGAAGTTTCGCACATAATAAACATTCCAGTGCTTTTCCGCCATCAAGCGTTTTGATTGGAAGCATATTAATAAAACCGAAAGCTAGGTTGGCAAAAAAGAAAAACAACCCCGGTCTTGAAAAGTGAACAACCAACAATAAATAGGCAAAAAGTGCAGCAAACACATTCGCAGCAGGTCCTGTTAGTGCAATTGCAAGCTCTTCGTTATAGGTAAGCCTTGTGTTATTGATTCGGATATCAATGCCGAACGGATAAACAGAAACCTCCTGGATTCCGGTTTTTAAAAATCGCATGGCGAGATAGTGCCCTATTTCATGAATCAATGCTGAAACGAGCGCCAAAACCGTATATATGGAAAAATCAGCATAAAGCAGCGCTGCGGCAGCGATAACGGTAAAAACACTGATATTGAGCCGCAGAGCCTTTATTTGAAGCATACCGAAAATGACACTCACCTCAAAATCAATCGTTTATTCTAAAAAATGCTGTCCAAAATTCATTTCCTGATAAATTACTCTCTGTATCTGCGGCAAGGTCGGATAAGGTAAAACTTGTTACCGAATGGTTGTCACCGAAGTTTCCGGCAGGAACCGCCTCGTTTTTTTTCATATCTCTGATGAAAACAGCTGCAAAAACAAGCAGAATACAAAGACAAATCTGGAAAAATAAATTGAATAGCGGATTTTTTGTAACTTGTTTTTTATTCACTGTAACAGTCCGCCTCCATTTCTTTTTCTTACACTCTATTATATTTCGCAATTTTTAAAATATTCTGAAACAAAAAGGGAAACCTGTTGAAGGTTTCCCTTTTTCTATGAAACTATGTAATAACTTTTTATTGTTATTATTCGTTTTCTTCCGGCAATCTCGCAAAATACCCCTGTGGATAGGAGCAAACAGGGCACCTTTCGGGTGCAGTTCTTCCTTGATGCCGATATCCGCAGTTCGTACATACCCATACGGTGTCTGCAGAACCGGTAAACAGTGTTCCCGTTTCCATTTGGTTTAAATAATCGGAATAAATGTTGTTGTGCGTGCCTTCTATTTCGCCGACCATACGAAATTTATTTGAAATTTCATCAAATCCTTCTTCTTTCGCTGTCTTTGCAAAAGCAGGGTACATATTTGTCGACTCATATTCTTCTCCGGCGACTGCATATTCCAAGTTCGTTTTGGTATCCCCTATTTCACCGAGATAACGGAGCCACACCTCAGCATGTTCTCTTTCCTGCCCGGAGATGGTATCAAAGACATCTCCAATTACTTGATATCCTTCTTCATTTGCCACACCTGAAAATATTTTATATTTAGTAGATGCTTTTGATTCGCCGGTTGCTGCATCGTAAAGATTCTTTTCTGTTTTCGTTCCGGCAAGCCCTGACTGTATTTCATGCATAAATTCTAAATCCTTTCCGGTTTCAATTTACGTTTTGAGAGTTATCTTCTCAACAATATTATATGCAGCCTTATTTCTTTGTGATAGACCTGAGCAAGCAGAACAGAGCAATCCTTTGAAGGTGAGCCTTTCAAAACAATGTCCAAAAACTTCATAAATGGCAAAAATGCCTTTCTTTGCTTTTTCTATTGTTTATAATTTGTGCGTATAGGCAAAATGCAAGGCGCATTGCATTCTTTCGCAACACGCCCTCATCTTATTGAATTTTATTTTGAACTTAAATACAAAGGTCGGTGATAATATCACCCTTGATACCAGGGGTACAACCTGCCGCATTGGATTCGTCCGTATCAATATGCATTGCAGGTGCAAAGCTTTCATTGACACGAATGACAACATCACCGAAAATATTCTTTCTGCCGTTGGATTCCACTTTGACACAAACAATCTGCTTGTCCTTCAAGCCGAAATTCAGTGCTGTTTTCGGATCCAAATGAATATGTCTTTTTGCAACGATAACCCCTTCAGTGATTTCAACGCTTCCGTTCGGTCCTACGATTTTGCAGGGAGCACTGCCGCCAACATCGCCTGATTCGCGTACCGGAGCGTCGAGCCCAAGGGTACGAGCGTCGCTAAGAGAAACTTCAACCTGTGTCGCCTTGCGAGCAGGACCGAGTATAATTATGTTTTTGATTTCTTTTTTCGGGCCGATCACATCAACCCTCTCTTCGCAGGCAAATTGTCCCGGTTGGGATAATTCTTTCTTGAATTTTAATTCATAGCCTTTTCCGAAAAGAGTTTCAATGTCCTCTTGTTTTAAATGTACATGTCTTGCGGATGTTTCAATTAATATTTGGTTTGCCATGTTTCATTTCTCCTGTTTTTTATTTAAATTAGTCTTCGACCGGATAAGCAATGGTCGTCATTAACGCCATTTCAACTGCGGAAGTATCAAGACGGCTATATTGAACAACAATTTCAACATTGCTTTCCACTAAAATCGCATAGGGTGTATCGTAGGGAATTGGATCGCCTTTTTCGGAGCGGATTTTGTCCAACCGAATATGATGGGTCTTTCCCGCACCGCAGAAGGAAGAAAAATCGGTGATTTTTTCTCTGTCCTCGAAGTAAAGAGTCAGTGCAATTTTTGCATCGGTATCCGAGGTGTTCAGTACACAAATTGCTTCATGACTGACATTTTCATTCTTTGAGACCGAATGTAAGAAAGCATCAGGGATAAGCCAAGCCTTTTTGCCGTATGCTTTTGCCATATTGAGTTCCTCCATATTGAATTGTGATAGAATAAATATTCATTATAATAATATCACAGGAAAATTGTGAATTTTATAAGCTAATTGTGAATTTTTTGGTTTATCGTTCGTTTCATATTGACATTAAGAATCGGGACTTCTATAATGAAGTCAAACTATGGAAAAAGGAAGGAATTGTTTTCATGAAAATCAATACAAATCTTTATCCGAATGGAAAAAAATACGCTTTAACCATGAGTTACGATGATGGCAGAGATTACGACAGACGTGTCGTTGAGATATTTGACAAAAACGGCATCAAAGGTACCTTTCATTTAAACTCATCCCGTTTTGACAGTCCCGGCGCTGTCACCACACCGGAAATCCCGGATTTGTACAAGAACCACGAAGTATCCTGCCATACCCTTACCCACCCATTTCTACAACACTGCCCTGTCAATGTTGCTCTCGATGAAATCAGAAAAGACAGAGAACTTCTGGAAAAAGCATGCGGATATACGGTGCGGGGCATGAGCTACCCATTTGGTACATACAACGAGCAGGTGATTGATATTATGCGCATGTCCGGCATGAATTATAGCAGAACAACAATTGCAACAAACAATTTTAATCTTCCGTCGGAATTTCTTGCATGGCATCCAACCACACACCACAAAGGAGACTTAAAAGGACTTTATGAACGGTTGATCGCAAGCCGTCATTCCACCATGCAACTGCTCTATATCTGGGGTCACAGCTATGAATTTGAAAACGACAATAACTGGAATGTATTAGAAGATTTCTGCAAATTGGCTTCCGGGAATGACGATATCTGGTATGCAACCAATATTGAAATCTTTGATTATGTCATGGCAATCAAAGCACTACAATTCGGTGTCAATTATGATATGGTCTACAATCCGTCCTGTTGTTCTGTTTGGGTTGCAATTGACGGTGTTCCCGTTGAAATCAAACCCGGCGAAAACAAGCTTGTTTAATGGAAAAACTTTATACGGTAAATCTTGAACAGGGCATGCCCACAGTGCGGGATGCATTACATCATCTTGATTTATCGCTTTCTGGTGCCAAACCGCATGGAATCACTATATTGAAGTTGATTCACGGCTACGGCTCGACCGGATCGGGTGGTAAAATTAAAATTGAGATAATAAAAGCGCTTCGGGGAAAGAAAAACAAGAAACAAATTGTTGAATTCATTCCGGGAGAAGAATTTTCACCATTTGACCCGCGTGTCCAACAGCTCATCGGCAAATATCCGGAAATGCTGAAAGACAAGGACTACGCAAGAATGAATTACGGTATCACCATGGTCTTTCTATAAGAATTAGCAAGACTGCCACTGTCAAACATTGTTTGACAGTGGCAGTTTCCCCTTTATATAAAGTGCGTTCATTGCTTTCGGAATCCAAGACCGCTGATTTCTTCCGCCTCTCCCGAAATAATAAAGCAGTCAGGGTCAATGGAATAAGCAATGTCCTGCACCCGAACCAACTCATATCTACGGGTTGCACACATGATTACATTCATTTCTGTTCCGGTATATCCACCAGCTCCTTTGAGTAGGGTAATTCCTCTGCCAATATCCGTATTGATGGCAAGCGTGATTTCAGTGCTTTTCTGTGAAATAATAAAGACAAATTTTCCGCTGCCGACACCCGTTCCGTAAATGACCGCATCAATCACTTTTGCGGACAAAAAGATAACGATCATGCCGTACAGTGCGCTTTCAAGGCTATGATACACAATCATTGACGCACCGACAATTAACACATCAATAATAAAAATCAACCTACCGATGGAAATATGCCTAATGTGTCGTGCCACGATTGCCGCAGCAAGGTCACTGCCTCCTGTTGTGGCATTTCGAATCAACAAAAGTCCAAGTCCAAGTCCAGATAAAATACCGCCAAAAATACAAGCAAGCATTTTATCTCCGTCATACACAGGAAATATGTGTGTTGTAAAATCAATTGCCACACTGGATAGTACAGTGGCAATGGCGGATTTTAAAATAAATTTCAACCCGCCCTCAAAATATCCCCAAATAAAAAGTGGAATATTAAGCAATAATATCACCGTTCCGATCGGCGTCTTCGCAACATAATTTAGTAGAATGGCGATACCGGTAATACCGCCTCCTGTAATTTGATTCGGAGAAATAAACACCGTAACAGATATCGCAAACAGAATACTGCCTACCAGATAGCAGAGGGTATCAGTTGCTACCGCATAATAGCGCTTCATGAGAAAAATCGACCTCCAAGTCGGCAATCACAGGGTAATGGTCGGATGGATATATTCCGTCAACCTTGTTTCGTTCAATCAGAAGTTTTTTTGTGATAATGTCACTTGATGTAAAGATATAGTCAATCGGTGCTCCTTCGGTTGTTCCGTTGTAACCGTGATAACTTGCCCCTATTTCCTTTTTTTGCTGCTTCAAATAATCGTAACTGTTCTTTAGCTCCAAAACGCTTCGGATAACTGCGCTTTTCGGAGTGGCATTCATATCCCCTGTGAGAATAACCGGCAGTTTTTCTTTCTTATTATGCTCCAAAATCATTTTTCTTATTAATGCAAGTCCGTTCATTCTTGCAACAGAACTGAAACAGTCTAAATGAGTGTTATAGATTCTTATTTTTTTACCGGCAAATTCGCCGCTTTTTAGTTTTAAAACGCACCAGGTACAAACCCTTGGGAACACTGTATACCAGGAGATACTTGGTGTTTTCGGTGTCGTAGACAACCAAAACGTACCGTTTTCGCAGAGATCAAACATATTTTTTTTATAAAAGATCGCCGAATGTTCTCCAAAAATTCCGCCTCTTCTTCCAATTCCGCAAAAATCATACTCTGAAAGAATTCCGCACAACAACAAAATGTTCTCATAGGTTAACTCCTGCGTTCCGATGATATCGGGCGAAAGCGATTGAATCAACCTGCCGGAACTTTTATATCGCACTTGCCATGAAAACTTTCCGCTTTTTTTTCTGCTTCTTTTTAAATTAAAACTCATTGCACGTATTAACATTTTTTAATTTCCTTCCAACAGGTTTTTTTCAAATTCAAGCATACCTTTCAGCGAAGTGTCACATACATAGAACAAATAATTCTTGTGTCGTTCAAATAATGTTAAAATATCAGTGCTAAACTGTTAAAGTATGCAAATTTCATATCGGTCAATGTTTTTGACACGGAAAGGTACGACTTAATTATTATGATTGAAATAACAAATTTAGTCAAGCGCTATGGTGTAAATTATGCCGTCAATGATATCAGCTTCACGGTGGAAGATGGTGAAATCGTCGGCTTTCTCGGCCCGAACGGTGCGGGAAAAACTACAACCATGAACATTCTAACCGGTTATCTTTCTGCTTCGAGCGGAACCGCTAAAATAGCCGGAATCGACATTTTAGAGAACCCCCTTGCGGCAAAATCAAAAATCGGTTTTTTACCGGAACAACCTCCGCTTTATCTGGATATGACAGTAAGCGAATATTTAAACTTTGTTTATCAGTTAAAGCACTGTACACTGAATCGCAAAAAGCACATCGCCGAGATATGCGATGTTGTAAAAATCACGGATGTATCCGCACGGTTGATCAAGCATTTGTCAAAAGGATACCGCCAAAGAGTCGGAATAGCACAGGCACTCATCGGAAATCCGGAGGTTTTAATCTTCGATGAACCGACCGTAGGACTTGACCCAAAGCAAATCATCGAAATTCGTAATTTAATCCGAGCACTCGGTAAAAATCACACTATTATTTTAAGCACACATATCCTTCCAGAGGTACAAGCTGTCTGCGACCGGATTGTTGTCATCAATAAAGGAAAGATCGTTGCAAATGAGAAGACTGAGGACATTCAAAACGCCACAACAGGTCCCCGAAAACTCATTGCAAAAATATGCGGTCCCGAAAACGACATTTTAAAAGCGCTCAAAGAAAAACAAGGGATTATTTACGCCGAAATACTCGGAGAGAGAGACAGCGATAGTTTCAGCTATTTAATTGAGTCGGAAGAAAGCGTTGATATCCGAAAACCGCTCTTCCACATGCTTGCCGAAAAGAACTGGCCATTGATCGGACTTGAAAGCATGGGCGCAAACCTTGAGGATATCTTTATTTCACTTGTGAAGGAGAAACAATAATGTCTGCAATTTATAAACGCGAAATGCGAGCCTATTTCACTTCTCCGATCGGTTATATCTTTGTCGCTATCTTTTTTGCCCTGTCCGGATTTGTTTTTTCATTTACAACAATTTCAAACGGGACAACTGATTCCAGCAACTATTTTGCCACAATGATTGTATTCTTTGTTATATTAATTCCTCTATTGACCATGAAGCTACTTTCAGAGGAACGCAAATTAAAGACCGAACAAATTCTTCTTACCGCCCCCGTATCGCTCATTGGAATCATTGGTGCCAAATTTCTTGCGGCATACACTATCTTTGCGGGAAGTTTTCTCGGTTCCTCTTTGGTGAACTTTTCGGTACTCGGTGTAATTGCTTCCAAAGAAAAAGATGTCATTGATAAACTCAGTTTCCCAACCATTTTCGGAAATGTTGTTGGCATCCTACTGATTGGTGGTGCTTTTATTGCAATCGGTTTGTTTTTATCCGCCATTACCGAAAATCAATTGATTGCTGCAATCAGCGCAATCGGTGTGTTTGTCCTCATCTTTGTCCTTAGTATTCTGCCCAATAAAATCGGAAATGAAACATTGAGAATAGTTGTAAAATGGCTGTCTCTTTTCACCCGTTTCAATTCGTTTTCCTATGGCATTTTTGACTTAACCTCGATTATTTATTATTTCAGTATTATTGTTATTTTTCTCTTCATGACGGTTCGTGTCTATGAAAAACGCCGCTGGGCATAAAGCGGCAATCCTCTTTATATTTTTAAAAAACGGTTTAAGGAGAAAAAAATGAAGCAGAACAATCCATTTGCATCCCGCACCTTCAAATACGGTTCGATTGCTGTTATCTTTTCCGCTGTGTTCATCGCTGCAATCATCTTAATCAATGTCGTGATTTCGGCAGTCAATTCGAAAGTCGGGCTATATGTCGACCTTACAAGCGAAAAAATTTACGGAATAACCGATTCCACTACCAAGGCGCTTTCAAAAATAGATACCCCGGTTGAAATCATCTTCTGTCAGGTTGCCGATAAGCTCGATGACGACCTTTATTTGAGCAAAGTAAAAAAGCTGGCAGAAACCTATGTTGAGAAATTCCCGAATGTCTCAATCAAATATTATGACACCATTGCCGACCCGACCTTGGTCTATCAATATAAAACAACCAGCGCAACAAGTATTCCGAACACTTCCGTCATCGTCAGTTGTCCGTCTACGAAACAATATAAGGTATTTGCACGGGACGCCTTCTTTACCAAGGCGGAAAGTACCAATTCAGTATTCGGCTTTAACGGTGAAATGCGTTTCACATCGGCAATTCTTCAAACAGCACGTCCCGATTCCCCCATTGCTCTTTTCACCACCGGGCACGGTGAAACGGTATCTGCGCCATTGCAAGATTTGCTTGTAAATGCAGGATACGTCATTGAAACGGTGGATTTGAAAGCAGGGAAACTCGATTCAAAGGCAAAACTCATTGTTATCAGCAGCCCTCAAAATGATTTCACCGGTTTAAAAGCGCAGTCTGCCGGGCAGGTCAAGAATTTCGGAACTCAATGATTATTTAACAAACAGTTACGGAAATTTGATGGTATTTATTAGTCCGACCACACCTGCTCTCCCCGAATTATCCGAATTCCTCTCAACAGACTGGGGCGTCGGCTATACGAGCGGACAGGTGATTGTTGAAAGCAAAGATCATTCCCTTTCCTCCGACGGATATGCGGTAATCGGGCAATATAGCACTGCCGATGATTATGCATATAATCTGCACAAGCAGATGTCCGAAAAAGAAACCGCTCCCAAAACCATTTCTTATTATACGACACCACTTTCCATTTTATTTACTGAAAAAAATTACAGAAGCGTTTCATCCGCTCTCTTTTCTTCCGCCAATTCTGAAACCCGTATTGGCGAAAAGGTCATCAGCAACGGTGCTTCCCCAATGGTGGTTCTTTCCACCTATACGAAAATGGTTGAAAACGTTGAAAAATATGCAAGGGTGCTTGTCTTTGGTTCGGAATATTTCACAAATGACTTTTTCATCAGTGGTGAAACTTCTTCCTCCTACGGAAATTCCGATATGATTTACAGTGCTTTAAAATTAATGGGGAATGAGAATGCGCCTATTAACATTCCATTCAAACCGTTTAATGATACCGCACTGACAGTAGACCAAACCACTTCCACAAACATAACTGCTATGCTGTCCTTATTGGTCCCTGCACTTGTGCTCCTCATCGGAACGATCGTGTGGTTTAAGAGGAAACGATTATGATAAAACAGCAGCGGAAGTTCATATTAATTCTCGTGGCAGTGATTGTTCTGCTGGCTGGGCTTTATCTTTTTGCCCTTCAGCCACTGCTTGCAGATCAGGGCAAAAAATCAGAAAAGTTAAAATATGATAAAGATGGCGATGTTTTAAATGAATCCGGTCAACCATTTATCTACCCATCCATCGAGAAAGATAATGTTTCTAAAATCAAGGTAAGTAACAGCTTTGGCTCCTATACCATGTACCGTGACAATACAACAAACGAATTTGTCTTTGAAGGAGCGGAATCTCTGCTTTATAATAAAACATTGATTTCTTCCCTGTATGTACAGGCTTGTTATATGCTCTCCATACAGAAACTGCAACATCCGAAGAAGGATTTAACCCTATATGGACTTTCGGAGGCAGATCATCCCGCAACGGTCGAAATTGAAACAAAAGACGGTCAATATCATAAAGTCTTCATCGGCAAAAAGTTAGTAACCGGCGGTGCGTATTATGCCAAGTATTACAACAAGCCCTATATTTATGCTGTATCTACTGGGCTTGAAAAAACATTGCTTGCAGATGTTCGCGACTTCTTCACTCCACTGCTTGCTGCACCCGTCAGTGAAAATGATTATGCCAGCATCGATGACTTCAGACTTTATAAAAACAGAAATTTATTTGTAGAATGTTTGCTTGTCCCTGAAAAAGAAAAAACAGCAACCGGTGCTTTGAACACCCACCGCATGGTTTTTCCCGCCGAGTATGTGCCATCCACCGACAATTACTTGAAGGTTTTGGAAAGTTTTGTTGACTTTTCTGGAAACAAGGTTGTTGAATATGGTGTCTCGAAAAAAGAGAATTATACTGATGTTCTGTTAAAATACGGGATCAACAATCCCACTTATGAAATCAAATACAAATACAGTGGAAAAGAACACTATATCCTGATTGGAAACAAGCTTGATACAGAGGATTCCTTTTATGCCTATTCTCCCGAAATGGATATCATTGCAGTGCTTCCCCATGAGAAAGTTTCCTTCATTGACTGGAATATTATCGATTTTGTCGATCGGAATATTTTTCAGCGCAATATCAACGATATTGCAAGTATTCATCTTGAAACCCCCGAATTAAGCCATGATTTTTTAATTAACGGCGAGGGGCAAACCGTTTCAATCACCGAAAATGGAACTGCGGTAGATGCAAAAAATTTCCGTCAGTTTTATATTATGTTGTTGAATATTACGATGCAGGATTACTCCGATACAAAGGATGAAACACTCCCGTGGCTTCTGACTATGACTGTCACCACAGATTACGGAGAGAAATTCGACTATAAATTCTATTCCCTTTCCACAAGACGTGTGTATTATACGGTAAACGGAAAAGGGGAATTCTATGTCAACCGTGACAATATAGATACCGTCATTGCAAACCTGAAAAAAGTTGTTGCCGGTGAAACGGTAAACGCTGGTATTTCGTAAATAAAAAAATAAAAACACTGCAACAACCCTCTTGATATCTGTCGAATTTTGCGTCGATTTACTGTCAGATGGTGCGAAAAAATCGGATGCTGTACCGCTGTACTGCTCCGATTATTTCGTTCTACATGGTGGGAAATTAAGCAAGGATGGTGGGTTTGTTGTCATGTAAATGGAAACGGAGCGAGTTATGGCATCACCCCTTGCCGACAAAATACGTCCAAAAACACTTGCCGATGTGGTCGGTCAAGAGCATCTGTTGTCAGAAAAAGCATTGTTCCGCCGTGTTGTCGAAAGCGGAAACATCCCAAATATGGTGTTTTTCGGCAATTCCGGAACAGGCAAGACAACCGTAGCCGAAATCGTTGCAAAAAGCGCCGGAAAAACGATGCGCAAACTCAACGCCACCACCGCAACCCTTTCCGACATCAAGGATATCTGTGCCGAAACGGGTACGGTTTTCGGCAGCGGAGGAATCCTTCTTTATCTGGATGAAATCCAATATTTCAATAAAAAGCAACAACAATCGCTTTTGGAATTTATGGAGGATGGACGCATCACCCTTATTTGTTCGACGACCGAAAATCCATATTTTTCAATATATCCGGCACTGCTGTCCCGTTCCAGTGTGTTTGAATTCAAACCTGTTAAGGCAGAAGACATCAAAAAAGCATTGACGCGCGCGCTTGACATTTTAGATGCAGAATATGAAAAAGAGCATGTTGACAGAAGCGAAGCGGTGGGCTATCTCGCAAACTGTTGTGGTGGCGATGTGAGAAAGGCAATCGGCGCATTGGAGCTGTGCTATTTTGCGACAAACGGAGCGGTTTCCGTTGACTCTGCAGAGGAAAGCCTGAACGGTTTTGCCTTGAAATTGGACCGTGACGGAAACGAACATTACGACCTTGTATCGGCATTGCAAAAATCCATACGGGGCTCGGATGAAAACGCAGCGCTCTTTTACCTTGCAAGATTATTGGAGGGTGGCGATCTGCTTTCCCCCATAAGAAGACTTCTTGTGATCGCCTCAGAGGACATTGGGCTTGCTTATCCGATGGCGGCAGTGATCACAAAGGCCTGTGTTGATAATGCGCTGACATTAGGGCTTCCCGAAGCAAGAATCCCACTTGCCGAAGCAGTTTTATTTCTTGCAACACTACCGAAGTCCAATTCTGCATATGAGGCTTATTCCAAAGCCACACAGGATATTGCAACCGGCAAAGGGCAGGCAATGCCGAATTACCTCCGGGACGGAATGCATCCGTCCTCTCATAAAAACAAAGACTACATTTATCCCCACCCTTATCCAAATCATTATGTCGAGCAGCAATATCTCCCCGATGACATCAAAGACCGAATTTATTATGAGTATGCCGACAACAAACAGGAAAAAGCTGCTAAACAATATTGGGATAAAATCAAGAAAAAGACTGAAACTGGCAATTAATTCGGATTCTCGACTTATGCAATGACAAGCTATTTCTATTTTTGCTGTCATTGGTGAGAATTTGTTTGAATTTATTTTGGTCTTTTAGATGGAATTATGTAGAAATAAAGAAGGAATGCAATTCGGCATTCCTTTTGGTTTTTCGGAAAAAATCAAATAAACAAAAAATATACAAAATATATTTCAAAAACTATTGACAATATATCCTTTTTGTGCTATTATTATATACTGCATTATAATCGAGTAGAAGACTGCTTTTTCATGAAAATAAGCAAGAAATACTCGAAATAGAGCGGAAATTTCTATAAAAACAGAATTTTCGCACAGAGAGAAAATGACCGGAAATTGAATGGAGTGA
>Ga0183099_1000576_pt1 | contig 25634 bp, 31 predicted proteins | sample Biomet1_FD_127788 | JGI IMG/M metagenome (GOLD analysis project Ga0183099, IMG submission 127788) | Microbial communities from bioreactor (seeded with anoxic lake sediment) at LBNL, California, USA - Biofuel metagenome 1 | ecosystem: Engineered > Bioreactor > Anaerobic > Unclassified ...
TTATAATTGGTCGTAAAGGGGCAGGGAAAAGTGCACTTCGGCAAAAGCTGTCTTCAATATTTGACAGTTATACAGATCAAACGTTTATTACAATTTTACCAACTTATGGTCATATGAGAAGTATTTTAAATAATCAAGAAATAAAAAATTTATATAATGAACCTTTGTTTTATCAGTACTTCTGGCTGTCGCTCTTGTATCAAGAAGCATTAGTTAAATTAGATGAAAAAGGTTTTGTTCCAAGGGATAGTAGAATAAAACCTTTAGTTAATGATTTTAATAGGACAAGACGAAATATACCCGAAATAATTGCTGATTTTATCAATCGTTTACGTATACATGCAGGATCGTTTGGGGAAATAGGAGGAAGTATTGATGTTTCTTTAAAAACCGATTCATCTGTGGGAAAAACTAGAGAGTTGCCTTCTTGAAATAATAAGATTAGGGTATAAGGTAACTTGGATGGTTGACGATTTAGATATTTGTTGGGATAATTCTACAATATCAAATAATTTGATTTTAGGATTGATGTTGACAATAAATTACTTAAAAGCTGTATCTCCGGCTTTTCATTTATTTATTTGTCTAAGGGAGGATATTTATCAAATATTGTTGCAGTCATATCAACACAGTGATAAATTGAGAAGTGTAGAAAAAATAAGATGGACAAGCGAGAGCCTTTATGAATTATTAAAAACAAGAATTGAATATAATCTTCGTGCTGCAGGAGAGGATACGAATAATGCGTTTCTGAAAGTATTTCCTGAAACTGTAGGAACTTCAAATACTATGAATTGGTTGTATGAAAGAACTTTATCAAGACCAAGAGAACTCCTACAGCTTGCTAGAATATATACGGAATCGAATTTATCTATAACTCCTAATAGTGATTTATTAAAAGAGGCGGAAATTGCATATTCAAACTGGAAACTTGATGATCTTTGCTCTGAGTTTTCTAACGAATACCCTGAACTTGATAGAGTATTTACAGTGTGGAAAACAAAATTTTATAGATCAAAATATCACTTATCAAATATAGAATTTAGTGATATTTGTTTAGAAATATTACTAAATGCAAATATTAATCAGCAATGGTTTGAAAATATTTATAGAAATACAGATATCCGTGAGTTAGGAAAAATCCTTTATAGAATAGGTTTTATTGGTGACTTTATTCAGGGAGGTGATGGCGGTAGTAAAACTATATATAGCTTTACAGAAAGTCACGATCCGTTACTAAATGAGGTTCAGGTACATCCATGTTTTCGGAAAGCAGTTGGTACAGTTGAAAGGATAAGGTAAAAGTAAAAAGGAGATGTTTTGTCATAATTTATTTTCGAAAAACTATTTTATATAAGGTCAATAATTTAGAAATATGATAATATATTCATTTAAGCAATAAATTATTTTAGAATATCAAATCAGCTATCCGAGTATGGTCATTTGGGTAACGTCTGATGTTAGGAATCATGATATGCAGATGAAATATCTGTGCAGTAGCGTTCAAGTATTGCAGAATTAAAAAACAGTCTTCCAAATACAGTGTCGTTGAACCAGACGGAATATACAAGTTCGTTGAGCTGAACGGCTTAGGAAACGTATACATCTTAAAATTTGAGATATGCATCATCTGAATCTTGAATCTCGTATGATAACTCTTTTTTACGAGCGAAGAAGCTCTGTCTTTGCTTTTATTTTACATTCACTTACATAGGCTATATAAAAAGAATATTCACTATCCGCTGTGTTAGCAATACCTTTATTAATCATGTCATATTCATCGTCGACGGAGTACTTCTGCCGGATAAGCTCAACGACGCGTGCTTTGTACTGTGCCCGCCGCAGAGTGTCATACTCTTCCTGCGTGATTTCTCCGTCCGCCAGTTTTTCAGCCGCTGTCTTTTCAACAACACTGCCGCCGTCGATTTTATATCCGGCCGGAAGCGTTTCAAGACCGGCGTCTATCCTCTCTGCCTGCGACATTTCAACAAGCGCGGTACCGTCACTGTTCAACCGGTATCCGGCCGGGACAGCGGCAATGTTCTCTCTGTACAACTCCATGTCACTTTTCCGGCACCAGTCAGCGTTATAGTACGTAACCGGTTCCCCGACGATACCGCCAAAACCGTCCACTTCAACGGCGCCGTCCGGCAGTACCGGACCGCAGCAGTGATCCTTTATCATCCCGTCTTCAATAATCAGATATTCCATGTTCGTACTCCTATAATATTCGTTTCCAGATACGGACCGTGTAGTTCACCGGCCGTGTCTCCGTACTGCCGTATGCGTCGGTATTCCAGATTCCGTTTCCGTCACCTTCACGCTGCATTACCCTCGTTCCATTGCTCGACAGTCCCGAAAGCCTGTAATTTGTGGTATCCTTACCGATTGTATGGCTGTGGGACTGTATGCTCATCGCCTGCTGCCCGCTGGCAAAAGCGGAAGCGCTGCCGCCTTCCGCGCGGAAAAAAGCTCCGGCGAAAGCAGACGAAATATTGCTCCATGTTCCGCCGAAAAGTGACGCCGGGTCTGACTGGCCGCTCATCTGTATATACACAGAACCGACCGGCATAACATTATCAACCAATATCCTGTGGAAGTATCTTGAATTAGAGACCGAATAGGACGGTTTTAAAATATAATAATACAGATTATCATTGACATGGTCAAAAAATAAAGCGCCCCCGTAACCGTCTGTTCTCCTTACTGCAATCAAGGGACAGCTGTTAGTTCCTAACAGGCTGTTTTTAAAACCTGCTTTCAACCCCGGGTCCCCTGCAGCATCATCATCAAACTCCGAATCGGTAATGAACCTGATTTTATCGGCTGTTTCTGCCGTGTCTGCGCTGCCGTGCAGGGGCCCTGTAAAAGATGAGGCTTTCACATTTCCTGAGATATTCACTGTTTTTGCAGGTGTGCCTGTTGCTGCATCTGCGGTGTCCGAAGGATTCACCGTCATAAAACTGCCCGTGTCGGCCGCGCCTTTCATCTTTACCCGGAACACGCCGAGAATGACGGACGATACGGCGGAAACAATGAAGTTCTTTATCTTCATGTAAATACCGGGCGCGCGCTTCAAACCGGTAGTTTCTGATTTGCTGAGGTAATGGAAATATTCCCCGTCATCGCTGCCGCTGTTTTCTAGTTCCCTTGAGTTGCCGACACGGAATTCAGCGGCCGCCGAATCAAGGTTCCACATACTGTCGGCTCCGGAAAGCCCGGCGTTAAGTCCGTTTCCCGAGACCTTTCCTATCGTGACATTTGCCGCCGCAAGGTCCGTCGCCGCCATCTGGTCGGCAGTGATCGAGTGTCCGTGAATGTTCTCTGCATACACGCAGCCTTCCGTGAGCTTGTTGTGCGTAATGGCTGCGTCAACGATATCCTCTGCGGAAGTTGCAAGGGCAATGACACTGACCGTATTCACCGGTGAAGTCCCTGCTTCATTCTGTGCCGTGATCTGGAACGAGTACGACGTATCGGCCGGAGACGGAAGCGGGTTCCCGGATGAGTCTTTATTGTTCTGTCCGTACAGCGGCATTGTCTGCTGGTACATATCCTGAGCAGTCACGTATCCGGTACCGTCCCTGTAATTGTCAGCCGCAGCCTTCGGATCGGCTGAAATGGACGGCTTATAAAACTGCGTGTCGGATGAAGGGTTCAGGCGCTTCACCTGAACGCGGTTACTGACAGTACCGTATACGGTACGTCCGTCGGAGCGGGCAGGCTGGGAGAAAAACAGCGTGACCGCACGGCCGGAAACGCGTGCAGTTATGTCCGGCTTCTGCAGCAGCCAGGTGCCGTATGAAGAAACCGAGACGGGAACTGCTGCGCTCCATGCAGAACTTTTGCCGTATATGTTCACCGCCTGTGCGCGCACCGACCATACGGCAAGCGCGGCCGCTTCCGGGTACCCGTCTGACGTCCTGCTGAATGTATACAACGAAGAGGTTCCCGCAGTACTGCCGATGTTCTGCCATGCTCCGGCAGCCGTCTTTCTTATCTGCCAGACGACGGCTTTCAGCGTGTTCGACAGCCCGTTTCCGAACGGACTGCATGAGATTTCTATACTGTCCTGACCGGCTGCTGCGGTGATCCCCGCCGGAACGTCCGGGGACGGGACGGCGGTTGTGCCGCCTGCAAGTTCCGACAGCGCGTCATGCAGCCGGGAATTTGTTACGTAGTCTGCCGGAAGCGCCTCCTGCTTTACAACAGGTTTTTCGGTTATATTGCTCTGATATGCGGGGATAGTTCCCGTTTCATAGCAGGCTGTATTGTAGTCGGAGAGCGTGAGCGTCCAGCCGTTTCCGCTCCGTGAGATATCGGAGACAAGGTACGGGCTTGTTATCTTTGTGAACTCTCCGCTGCCGTCAAGCTCGCCGAAACTGAATGTGTCGCCTGCGGCCGGGATGTTCGCCGCAGAACAGTCAAGCGCTGCTGCGAACGTAACTGTATCCGTCCGTCCGGTACCGGTTATCTTTACCGGAAGCACGGTGTTTCCGTCATCCGTGACATGGTTAATAATAAGGCCGTACTTTTTTCCGCTTTCAAACGTCACAGCTCCGCGGAGAAGAAGGCCGGTGATGTTTTTCCCGTCATTGAGCACGGAGCGGATAACGCCGGATGAAAGCCCTGTTTTAAGCGAATCGTCCTGCAGGAGAATCTTCGAGAGCGGGGTATAGTAGATACCTTCGTTTCCGATCTTTATGGTCGTTGTCTTCGGGTGCAGTATGAGGTTCGCCATATAGCGGCGGCAGTATTTTACGATCTGCCCGTACGTTGTGATACCGTCGACCGTGACCGATTTAAGGATACTGTCTTCATCCAGCGTACAGCCGTCACGCATGACAAGCACCGAATCTTCCTTATACAGATCATCTGCGCTGCTGATATATTTGACGCGGATACCGTCAATGCGCCGGGAAAATGACTTCCTGTTTTCGATGCTCGTAATGTTCTGGCTGTTGAAAACAGCGATGGCGTTTTCCTTGTACGTATCCACAGCAACGGCAAGTTTCCCGTAAATATTCCGGTATATCGAAGCGTCCCCGGCCGACGTGAGTTTCTGGAGCAGGCTTTCCTTTGTTGCACCGGTCGTGACGGTGTAATCGAACTTATACGAGTTCTTTTCACAGTACTCATACCAGTCGCCGAACGAGTCAAGATCGATCTCGGAATCGCTGCAGCGGCTTGCCGGATGGCTGGAAGAGGTGAGCACTTCAAGCGCAAGGGCCGCGTTGTTCCGGGTCGCTGTCTTTCCGGCCGTCCAGTCCTTTCCGGTCCATGTACGGGCAATGCTCTGCGTGATGATATTGATCTTTGTCAGCTTGTCCTGATTCAGTTCGCTTGCCTTTATGCGGATACCGAGCATGGTACAGTATGCACGTTCACGGTCTTCAACTGTTCTGCAGAAGACAAGGCCGGAATTTCCCGCATCATCAATGATACCGGCGGGCGCGCTTGATCTGTTCGGATCGTAGCACTGTGACTGTACGAAAAGGACCGCAGACGCGTTGCACGTTTTGCTGTCCTTTTCCGACGTGCATCGTATACGGACCGTAATGCATGTCTGTCCGTTTGCCTTCAGTGAAATATAATCGGAAAGCGTAAAGTCACAGTGCGCAGTGTAGCGTATCTCTTTTTCCGATTCGGTTTCAAAATACGTACCGGGCGTTCCGTTTATGTCGAATGCAAAGGCAGTATATGTTTTTCCGCCGTCAACGGAGTATTCGGGGATCACCCCTGCCGACGCTGTCACCTTGTTGTTGCTGTCGTCATACCGGTAGAATCCGTTCGGAAATGAAATTGCGATATCAACGTTTTTTGCATATCTGTCGAGCGTGTAGGTAAGGTATTCCTTGTCACCGTTCGTGATCTCGTCGTAATACGGTACTGCATTATTATACGTCTTGGACACGGTGCGGATATTGAGCACGGACAGCTCCGAAAGTTCTTTCCCGTCCTGTGCAAGTTCCAGGCGGCCGCCGTCGTAGAACACAGAGTCCGTATTGAAGCTGAATGCTCCCTCCTGCGGTGCGGTATCCGTGAAATCCTTCAGTTTCAGGTCGTCGGCTTTTACCGCCTGCAGAATCTGTGAATTGAAGCCGCATTCGAGTATCTCATAGAGGTACTGGTCTTTCCCGTCCGTACCGCTGAGCGCATAGAAGCGGTCCTGCAGCAGGTACGGCGTGAAAAGGTTCCGGCCGCAGATATACGGCTGCGACTGGCCGGTAGCGACACCGTTCGAAGAACCGGCGATGAAAGGCCGGTTGTCTATATCCGTGCCGGTGAGCTTCTTGAGCTTTTCAACCTCTTTGTTGAGCTTTGCGGTCTGGTCGTTTATGTAGAGTCCCGTAAAAAGGCCGGGAAGGACAAGCAGGCCCCACCAGTTTTTTCCGACCGAATTCCAGTCAATGTTATTCCAGAATGAATCCCATTCCTGCTTTGCATTCTCAGACGGAAGCTGCCGTATCATGATAACGTCAGAGGGCAGGGGAACATACGACGCGTTCTGTTCGCGCCCGTTCACGATCACAACGGCATTATTAAAATCAATGCCGCTGCACGTACGGTACAGCGGTTCGTGTTCCGCGATTTCGCGTATTTCGCTTCTGTCGGTAAGCGTTCTGAAAACTGTTATCTTCATATCTTTGTCACCCGGTAAAAATTCTTTATGCGGCACATTCCGGCGGGAGCCGTATGTACGCCTTCCGTCGTTGTCTGAAGCACCGTGTCACGGTCGAGCATAAAGCCCATGTGAAGGTGCCCGTTGTACTCCATTTCCGCGACGCAGTATTTATCGGGCCTGTCTATGCGCTCGAGATTAAGGCCTGCGTACATCATGCCCGCATATATATAGTTGTTCTGCAGTTCCGGCGGTACAAGGTCCTTCATTCCGTACAGATCAACAAGAGGTGTACCAGTCCGGGCGCAGCACTCGATCACAAGCCCGTAGCAGTCGTAGCCGTTTTTGTCCCGTCCGTGTTCCTTGTACGGGATATTGAGAAGGTCGTCGAATGTCATGAATTCCCCCGGTTGTTGTATGTTGTCCAGATCAGGGCGGGGAAGGTCATGCCGAGCCGGTCGTCCTTCTCGAATGTGATCTTCGCTTTTCCGCCGCTCCACGTCGCCGTTCCGTACCTGTGGTGATACGCCTTTATCTCCTGAACCATACCGTTTTCAAGCAGGACACCCGTAATATCGGCAGTGAATGTATAATTATTTTCAAACAGATTAATAATCGTACTGCCTGCATCCACCGTTTCAACTTCAAGTGTGCTGTCCCCGTCGTCCTGCGGTGAGTAGGTGAACGTGCCTGCAAGATAGGTATGCCCGTTCCATGTGCACGGTTTTGTGTCGTTTATAAGATAGATATCGGTACCGCTTTCATCATGAAGGCGGAGCAGGTAGGGCAGACTGTACGGTCCGCCTTCCGCAAGTTTTCTGAAAAGACTGCTCATGCTTCCTCCAGTTTCAGTGATACTTCCTTCGTCTTCTGTCCTTTCCATGAAGGCGGGGATGCGAGCTTGTATTCCCTCGTTCCCGTATGCGTTACGACGTCGGGAAGATAGAATGAGAGCGAACCGGAAAGGATCACATTTTCATACCAGTACAGAAACCACTGGAATTCCGTCCGTCCTCCCGCCTGTACCGAATCGTCGGCCCTGAGCATGAGCGTATGGGTTTTAACCGGCGTACTGTTTTTCAGGTATTCGACGGTGCGCCCGCTCTGGTATGTGATACGTTCGACATTGTCGTTGTAGGTACTGTCCGCTCCGTAAAATTTTGTGTTTACATGACTGTTCCATGCCTGCGCCATTGCTGATCCCCTTATACTTCGTAAGCAGTACCGCTCATGCCGGAGTTTGCCGCGGCGAGCGCACTGTTGTATTTTCCTTTTGCAAGACTCTGTTTCACCCGGGTGTCGATCATGATATCGATCGTATTCCCGTCCATCTGCGGAGAAGCCGAAACGACATTTGAGGCGCTGTTGTTGATATTAACAACGGTGCCCCGTCCGCCCTGTCCGTTCGCCATGCGCCACAGTTCGAGCTGCTGGCGGTCGTTGAGCACAAGCTCGCGGCTGTTCAGGTTTGCCTTTACATGGTCTCCGGAGTAGCTCGTACCGGGTACAATGCCGCCGGACGCGAACGACGGTTCAACCGGCTTAGCAGAAGCGATCGCGGCGATCTGGACCGTTCCTGCTGCTGCGATAACGGCAGCAAGCGGGATACCTGCATAGCCCATCTTGAGCGCGCTCGTGATGCCGACTGCCGTGTTTGCCGTTGCCCCGAGAAGATTTGATATCCACGTCATCATATCGATCTGGTACTGCCGCTTTGCCGCCTGCTTCTTTATCTCCGTTTTTTCTTTTTCATAGTCCTCGTCGCTCTTGAGTCCCTTCTCATGGGCGGTCTCGAGTTCGGTAAGTTTCTTTTCCTCTTCGGTTTCATTGAGCTTTGTTGCAAGGCTTCCGGCATTCTGTATAACTTCACTGCTTCTTTCTGCATATGACTGTATTTCCGTCAGTATGTCATTCAGGTTTTCAAGTTTCGTTTTCACCGTTTCGTCATCGATCGCCTGTATCTTTGCAGCCTTTTCTTCTTCGGTCATGACTTCATCGTCCGCGACTTTCTTCCTGAGGTCTGCAAGCGCCGTGAGTTCTTCCGCCCTCCGGTCGTATTCTGATTTGCCTGAGTCAGCGACCCTGTCTGCTTCGTCCTTTATTTTCTCATGCTCTTTTTCTTTTCTGATCTGCTCTTTCAGTGCATCCGTTTCGGCATTGATCGACTTGAGCCGGTTCTCACTTTCAGTCTTTGCACGGCTGCCGACGTTCTGCACAAGGTCGACGTATGAATCCACTTCTGCATTCAGGATGCTCTGTTTCACCGTGGTGTCGTCAAGAGACTTTCCTTCGATCTGTGCGCGTATCTTTATTGCTTCGATCTGTTTTTCAAGCGCTTCACGGTTGGCGATGATCGCGTCCGTCGCCGTTTTCTGCGCACCGGCTTCCTTCTGTGCCGCTGCCGCTTTGTCGCTTTTTCCTTTTCGGCCTTCTTTACCGCATCTTCCGACGCTTTCAGCGTGTCGTAATTCTTTGCTATGCTCGTGACTTTCTGTCCGACAAGATCAAGCTGCCGGCGGTAATATTCCATTGTGGACGTGTCCCAGAGCCCTTTTCCGATATACGTGTCAGGGTCGGAGAGCATATTCTGTATATCCTGATATTCTTCCTTTGCGGCGTCGAGCTTCCGTTTGTAGTCCGCCGACGTTGCCGTCCCGCTGTTCATGCGGCCGGAAGAATCACCGTCTGCGTTCGTCTGACTTCTGGCGGTATTAATATCGGCAAGTATTTTTGTTAATTCCCTGCGTACGGGATCAAGGGCCTTGTCCCAGCCCTTTCCGACGTTTTCGCGGAAATCGCCCCAGGCATTCGACAGCTGTTCGGTCGTATTCGCCGTTTCCTTAGCCATGCCTGCGTATGCTTTTGCAACAGCCTTTACTGCATCCCCGTTTTTCAGTTCTGCTTCCGTCAGGTCTTTCACGGACGACAGCTGGCGGCCGAGAGTGCCTGCCATGCCTGAATATGTCATGTTGAGCTGTTCGACTGCAGAGGCTATGTCCGTATTGGTTCCTGCCGCATAGTCTGCGGCGGCCGACATGATCTCCATGATCTGGGCCTGTGTGCGCCCGGCGCCTGCAAGCTGTGCCATGAGCTGAATGCTTGTTTCGTCCCCGATCTCGCTGACTGACTGGAGCTGTGACGCGTAGTCTTTCAGCGCTTCCACGGCGGATCCGTCAAGATACGGACTGTTTTTTGCGGCAACAGTGAGCGCCGTTTCCGCGTCTTCCTGTATTCTCCACGCATCGGCACAGTCATTAAGGACACTGACGAGTTTTCCCACCGCAGCGGCCGCAGCTCCGGCGAATCCGGCGGCGGCGAGCTTTGATATATTCAGGTCCGGCGCAATTTTGTTTATTGCGTCACCGAGCTTTCCGAATTTCTTTGACGCGCCGGTACCCGCAGTTTCAAGTTTCTGTGAAAGGTCCTTTACCTGTTTTTCGAGATCATCTACTTTGAGCTTCGTGTCAATGATAACGCTGCCGTCTGCATCTGCCATTTTTCAGTTTCCTTATTTTAATAACGCGTCGAATGCGTCAAGTTCAGCCTGTTCACTACCGGACAGCTCGCAGTCAAGCGCCCATGCACGGCGGAGCGCCTGCAGGTCTTTGTCCTTTCCGGTGTAGGAACGGTAGTACATAATGTCCGTCAGCTTTGTTTCCCGCAGGCCGTGAAGCAGCGCACGGAACACGTGCCAGTGCATATCCGTACCGGCAAGGTCAATGCAGTACTGCATCCGGAATGCGGCATATATGAGGTCGGCGTCGAGCGTGCAGTCAAGGACACGTTCACCCCGGCCGCCCGCCGGATGCGGCAGCGGATCGGACGGAGCATAGAACTTTACCAGTTCATCTATGCCTTTCTGTCTGTCTTCCGGTACTTTGTTTTTCATGGTGCTGTCATCGAACTCGTAGAGATAGTCGAAATCAGTGACAAGAGCCGTACCGCAGATGAGCTGTTCGAAGCGGAGCCAGAAACGGAAGTCGGTTTTTATCCGGTACTGTCTGCCCCCAACCGTAACGGAAGAGGGCAGTACCTTTTTTGTCAGGTCAAGCATTATGCAGCCGGTTCCGTATACGTTCCTTCGGTGAATACCGGGACGCCGTCGGTAACGGTGACATACCCTTTTCTGATATCGCTCAGATAGTTCTCGAACGTGATCGTTGAATCAACGGAGTTAAGATCATTGACCGCGATAACCGTTTTGCTCATCCATGCCTTGAATACTTTGTGTACTGCGGCACTTGTATCAAGCGGTTCCTGAAAGAAGACGAGCAGGAAGTTTGTTTTTGCATCGTCGCCTACCTGCAGGTTGTAGAATTTGTTGAACACAAATTCATAATCCTTCTCACCCTTGTACATCGTGAGCGGCTGCGACAGCGTCGGCTTGTAATGGTCGAGTTCCGTCGTCGGCGTTTCGTCCGCAATGTAGTCAAAGTCGGATGTTGAAGGATTCATCGCAAGATCGAACGCCGTAGCTTTTTTGATGCGTGCCCATTCGGGTTTTTTCGTATCCGCGTTCGGAGACGCCTCGATATCCAGAAACGGAGCTACTTTCCATTTCTTAACAATTCCGTCACCCATTCATTTCCCCCTTTGCCGTTTCCGTGTATTCGCACTGAACGGCGATCGTATAAACTGTATTCTTCTTGTCATCCATAGAGACGAACTGCGGAAGTGTCACCGCTTCGCAGTCAATTTCCGCGCCGTCCGAATCACGGACGACGTGTTCCGTATCGATCGTATCGATGATCCACTGCAGAACATCCCGGCACCACGTACCGCCGGGACTCCGTGCATAGTACGCAAGGTTCTGCACGCACCGGCGCGAACCGTCGTTGTACTGTCTGTCCTTTGCAGAGGACGGATCATACCGGCAGATCACCCCCGGCGATGTTTCATCCGGCCAGACGTCGGTATATATCTGCTTTACGGGACATCCGTCCGCGGCTTTCAGATAATCAGAGACCAGCTTCTTTGTATCCTTCATTTGTCAGCTTCTCCCACATTTTCAGAAACCGCATTTTTGCGGCTTCAAACCATTTCGTACAGGCGTTCGGATTTTTCTGCGTGCTCTTGTACGGGTGTTCGTAGTACTGCGACGCTGCATACGGCGACTGCCACCGCAGACAGCCGCTCCCGATCTTTGTACCCAGAATAACTGACTGCTGCAGTTTGCTTGTGTCCTCGGGACAGAAATAGTTGCTGTCCTTCATCACCTGTACGTCAAGCTGCGCCTGTACCTTTTTCAGCCTTCCTTCTATCCGGGACGCGATCTGCGCCGGATTGATCTCAACTTTTACACTCATACAAGAGACACCTCGTAATGATGAACCGTACTGCTTCCGTCGCAGCACGGCGTAACATCCCTGACCGTATAGTCCTGTCCGCCGGAAGTAATGGTCATATTTTTCAGCGGAACGAAACCTGCCGGTTCCGAGTTCACGCAGTCGAATATGAGCGTCATTTTGTCGGCCGACTGTACGCCCAGCGATGTATACGAATTCTGTCTGAACGCCGTACAGCGTACGTGTTTCAGCGTGATACGTTCTCCGTATACAGGCTTCCTGTCTTCATCGAATCCCGTGACGGTTCTTGCTTCCGCCGTATGCGGCAGCAGCCGCAGGCTTACGAGGCGCCGCCATTACAGCACCGCCGTATTAACAAAACAGTACAGATTGAGCCAGTACATCTTTTTGTCGAAGAGCGTCCTTACGCCCGTCACGTCGAACGACTGGGAAAAGCCCGAGACGCTTTCGCTCGTTACTTTCCGGCCGTCTTCCCCGGCTTTGTCGTTCCTGTACTGTTCCTCGGTCATCATGCACACCGCATTGTCGATCCCGTCTTCTCCGCGTCCGGCAAGGAACGGAAGCAGCGTGCGGACGTATGCTTTCTGTTCCAGTGCGAGCGCGTTGAACGTCTTTTCATCGGGAACGGCCGAGCGTCCGAGTACATCGCTGTACTGCATGTAAGTTACTTTCTCAAACATTCCCGGTTGCTCCTTATGCAGCGTTCTTTTTGATGATAACGGCGGCAGCCTTCGTCACTTTGTGTGCGTAGATCATGCGCCCCTTTACTGCAGAAGCTCCGACGAATTTGTCGCTGTTTTTCAGGTCGGCGATATACGGCGGAACTTCCCATTCCTTTACGCGTGTGCACCAGTTCGAATGACCGGCGATATAGTCGACGGCTGCCGGGAGTGTAACGTCTTCGTATACCGTGAACCCTGCGATCTGTCCGACTGCGCCGGTCTGTACGATCATGTCGCCGAGATTCGACGCCTTGATGAACTCCGGGGATTTCAGGAGCAGCGCATAGATCACCGGTGTCACAAGCACCCAGCGTCCGGTTGTCGGAATTTTATTTACCGACAGCGTCGTGCGGGTATCAACAAGACAGTCATACACGGATGTTTTGGACAGGGCCGTCGTATCAGCAAGGATCGTACCGCCTTTCAGAAGCTCCGCCGTGCTGTCGCTGTTCATCTGCAGGCCGAGCGAATAACCGGCGGAATCGAGCCGGTCGGCTACCAGATTGTCGGGTACTGCTTCGGCGTCGAATCCGTCGATGATCTCATTGACCGCATAATCCTTGTCGATCGCCACGGGGAGGAATGTTCCCTTTGCCTGTGACGCGGCAATGCCGTTTACCTTGTCGTACACGGATACTGCAACTTCCGTATCGCGTACGGGAATCTTTACAAGACCGGCCTTCGGGTTTCCTTCGTACCGGTTGTTCCAGATAATTCCGTCTTTCTGAACGATAGTGGCGCGGAGCTTTGCGTCAACGAGCGCGCTGTACCGCTCCTGCTTTTCTACATTTTCTGCCATAAAAAATATCTCCTGTTAGATTTTGAGGTTCGGGTTGAGCTTCAAGAATGCAGCTTCAACACCGTCCGCCGTTTTTGCGGATGTGTCCGTCATGCTGCCCTGTACGGGCGGCTTCGGTGCCCTGTCGTCGGCGAGTATGTTCGTCTGGTCTTTGGTAAGTACCCCGAAAATGTCGTCGAGCGATTTTCCCTTGCTGTCGTCACCGGAAAGGCTTTCGGCCATTTTCGAAGCGATTGCATCGTGCGTAAGGCTGTTCACGAATTTCTTCCCGGAAAGGTAATCCGTTACCCTTGCCGTTGTCTCCATCTGCGCGATCTTTGCCGCAGATTCCTTTTTCGCTGTTTCCAGTTCGCTTTTATACTTTTCGATCTCGGTTTTTGCCTGTTCCGGGGAGAAGTCTTTGACTTTTTCCAGAGCTTCATTCGCCTTGTCGAGCTGCGCTTTCAGGTCGTCACGGTCGGCGTTCTTCGTTTTCTCTCTTTCAATGTCTTTGCCGTTCTCTGCCATGACCCTGTCGATCGTATCGGCGTCAAGTTTCAAGCCTTCCAGAAATTCTCTTTTCATTGTGTCCTCTACGCAGATTATTAAGCTGTTGCGGGCAGCTGGTGAGTTAGGAGTGTTTTACGCGTATCTCCGCCGCTATATATATAGTCGTTTTAGGATTTTTGACATAAAAAAAGGCGGTTGTTACACCGCCTTCTGCTTTTTAGAACGGGAACTTTCCCATGGTCTTTAGAATGATACTCAGAATACTACGAAGCACCATGACTCCGAGTGGTATAATCAGACGAATGTTTTTCTCTGGCTATATTTACTTAATCGCTTCAGGTGTTTCCTTATTTAAGGTTTTATAAAAACCTCTCCATATAGCTTGACAATACGTATTATTACGTATATATTTGATACGTAAATGATTTTGGTATAGGAGGTCTATCTGTTGGAGGATAAATAAAAAATGACAGCAGAACAACTAAAAAAGCTTTTAAAAAAAGCTGGTTGGCGGATTGAACCGGGTGCAAAACATGATTTGGCTATTAATGACAACAGACAAAGAATAGCTATACCAAGGCATAAAGGGGATATCCCTATTGGAACTGTGCAAAGTATTTTGAAAGAAGCGGGTTTAAAGTAAAGTATGGCGAGAAAAAAACTTACATATTCTTAATCATGGAATATGTAAGTAGATTAGCTAATTTTTCATTATAGGAGATAAATAATGAAGTATGTTTACCCGGTTATCTTTGAAAAAGATGAAGATAAAATCGGTGTAAAAGTTCCCGACGTAAAGGGATGTTATACATTCGGTGACGATTTACCGGATGCAATGGAAATGGCTGCTGACGCCCTTTCTCAATTTCTTGCTTCTATGGAAGATCATAAAGAAGCAATTCCTGTTCCTTCAGAATTGGATAAAATTAATACGACTGGTATTGTAACGTTAATACTGGCCGACACGGATGAATGGAGAAAACAGTTTGATAATAAAGCTGTTAAAAAAACTTTATCCATTCCTTCATGGTTAAATAAAAAGGCAGAATCAGCAGGAGTAAATTTTAGTCAGATTTTACAAGATGCTCTAAAAGATGCAATAGCTTGAATAAAAAGGTGTGTATTTTATTACACACCTTTTTTTGATGAATATTCAATGATTGAACCTAAATAAACTTTCTTATGAAAAAAAATGCAATAATTAAAGTAACTCCTGCTAATGCTATGCCGAGCCGCCAGTTCCACCGTACGGATACTTTCAGCTGTGCAGCCAGTTTGTTCAGCTGTTCGGACTGTTTTACAAGCGCGGTACCGGAAGCGGTTTTATAATCAGTGTAATTCACCTGAGCCGCTGCCGCTGCTGTACGTTCCGCTTTTCTGTTGTCGGCTTCCTGTTTTGCCAGTACGTCAAGCCGCTTTATCTGCGCGGTAAGTTCCGGGTCTTTTATCCGTTCGGCCGTAACGTTCAGGTTTTGCGCTGTGTCCTGTAAAGCCTGCGTTGTTTCGGCGCTCTCTGCCTGCTGCGTCTGGAGCTGTGACAGCGACGTATCTACCGCCGCGGCTTTTGTTACGATATCATCTGTCAGTGAGCCGGTCGTAGCACAGCCGCCGAACAGCAGGGATATACCGGAAAGAACAAGCGCGGTGACCAGTGCAAAGCACCAGTATTTCAGTTCTGCTTTCATTCGCCGCCGCCTATCTTTATATCCCGTATCTTGTCGAGCAGTATCGAAAAATACGTCGGTGTCCAGACTGCGGCTATTGCGATCCCGCTGTAAATGATTTCTTGTATGGTAAGGCTGATTTTTCCTGCACCCTTGAGAAGCGTCAGTCCTGCGATCCAGACACCGGAGAAGAGCATGGAACCTTTGCTCATGTTTTTGGCTCCGAACTTTTTCTTTTCAGAAACGCCGGTACTGTCTGTTGTGTTTGCTCTGCCGCTCATGCTTCTTCTCCCGGAATATAGGCGTAAATCACCGTGTAAATGATCCCCAGTTTTGCGATTGGCGGGTCGTGCGGGTCCTCGATAAGCGCTCCGTCCGTACTGACAAGCCGGAAATGCGTACCCTGCGGGCCGCCCTGTTTAATCTTCTGTATACAGGCGTCCATGCGGCGGTTCTTTTCTGATATTGCCGGATACCGCGATACGGCGCCGTTTCTGACCGTTCCGACTTCGGCAAAACGTCCGTTGTCGCCGAGTTCCCGGAGGAATCGCGTAGCAATACTCGCTCCGTCTTTCTCGCAGTTGAATTTACAGTCGGACCAGTGCGGGCACTTCGGGCATTTCGGATTGAAAGCCTCATTACGTTTTACGCCGCAGTTTACCGGCTGTTCGCTGCCGATCCTGTTTGTATCCTGCGCCCATATCCATACAGCGTTCAGCTGTGCCGCAGTAAGTGCGCGGCCTGTACGGTACTCTGCCGCCAGCCCGTCGCACCGGAACCGGCAGCCGCTTGTCTGTATGACCGGCAGGCAGTCTTTGTCATTCTGTTTGATATGATTCATTATTCTGTGTCTCCTTTTCCGTATGATTTTTCTATGAGCCGGTCGAGCTTGCTGTCCATTTTCTGCATGGTCGTAGACATACTGCTCATTCCTGCCGTCAGGGAGGCGAGAGCTGCGTCATGTCCGGCAGTCCGGTTGTACAATTCAGAAAATTTCGTGCTTGTATGTTCTCTTTCCCGTTCATCCTGTTTTTCGTTATTATCAAGCCGCTGCTGCATTTTTCCGAACTCCGTTGATATGCCTGATGTAGTTTTAATTATGCCTATGATAAATCCGGCGATTGCAATGCCGAGTGTAATTCCTGCTGCGATTGCTGCTGTGTTCACGGTTCTTTTTCCTCTGTATATATAGTCATTTCAGCAGGAGGAAATAAAAAAGGGCAGGCACCCTGAAAAAGAATGCCTGCCCGGAGGTGTAACTAAATCTCTTTACGTAAAATAAGGAGGAAAAAAAAGAAAAATAGTCATATATAATATACTGTTTTCACGGCCCGAAAAAAACTACATTCCGGTAGGAATATTCTGTGTATTTTTTATTATTCCGGTTTCAGTGCCTTCGGCTGCCCGTTACCCGATCCGATGTATTCCCTTGAGTAGTCGCGGCGCAGTCCCGTCTGTTTCACAAAGTCTCTCGCCGCCGCCTGCCAGCTGCCGAGTTTCTGCCGTGTATCATCCGATTTTATTCCTGCCGTGTTCTCAGCATGAACGATCCGCTTGTATTTCCTGATCTGCCGTTCGATATACCGCTGCTGCTGTTCACCTTCATACTGTGTCATTTCCCGTCCGTTGTACGTCACCTTCGGTTCTTTCATTTCGTCAAGTTCGCCCGCCGGGTAGTGTGCATCCATTCCTTCAAAATACGGATAGTAGCTGTGGCGGCAGTTCACGCCGCATATTCCGTCAGCTTCTCCCGGGCGGCAGACAGAGAAGGGCGGATACTTTCTGCTTGTACCCGAGAGGCTGTATATCTTTCCCTGCCACTCAGCATGGGACGGCCGCGCGCCGAGATGAGCAGACACTTCTACGAGATCACAGCCGAGTTCCGTGCAGTTGTTCTGCGTGATCTGTTGTGCGGTCTGGTTTATTCCGGTCATGATATTTGTACGGAGCGCGCCTTCGATCGTACGCTTCAAAAGTTTTCCGCTGTCGGTATACTGTACGGTCCAGACGCCTTTTTCAGCCATCGCGTCAACGCCCTGCCTGAGCGCGGTCTTATAGTCGAAAGCTCCGGTGACGACCTTCATATACGCTTCGTTGCACTGACTGACAAATTCACTGCTGGCGCTGTCCGCAATGGTCATTGTTGCGCGCTGAACACCCGAAAACACTTTTATGAAGCCGTTCTGAGCTTCCTGCCGTACCTTCTTTGAACCGGCAATAATGCCGGCGCCTGCGGTCTTTTTTACCGTCGCTTCAAGAATCTGCTGCTGGGCTTCCGACAGGTGAGCCTTTGAGAATACGGACGCGTCGCCTTCAGCGCTTTTCCGGAGTGCTTCATCGAACAGCGCAGCAAGTTTTTTACGCACCGGTTCATTATACTTTTTCAGCTTCGACTGTATATCTTCCTGCAGGCCTCCGGTCTCGCGGTATATACCGGCCTGCCATACCGTTGCGTCGGTCACTTCGCCGAGCTTCGCCATCCGGCGGGCCATATCAGCGACAATGTCCGTTTCAAGCTGCGAGTACAGTTCTACAAGTTCGTCGGAGCACCCGGCTAAATAACGCGGAGAGAGCATTTACATATTCCCGAACATATCTGATTCTTCCTGCTGCGGTACGTTCGCCTTTGCTGTTTCCTCGTCCTCTCCGTACCACTTCATACGATATTCATATTTATTCATAAGCCCTGCGGCGACATCCGCTTTGTCGAGCTGCCGTTCCTGTACCGGGTCCTTCCGCAGTCCGTCCGCCCATGAAACTTCTATCGTGTCGTTGAACGGAACGCCCGTATATGCCGAAGCCATGTAAGCGAATACGTAAGCGCAGCGTGTGTACTTTTCTTCAAGCTCGCTTTCGTACGTGTCTACCTTGCTGTAGAAAGCCTTCCGTCCGCCCGAGAACTGCGTCGCCGTCTGCTGTACCTGTTCAAGTTCCGACAGCGTGCCCTTGCCGACATTCACGGCAAGCTCGATACGTTTCAGTATCTCCTGCATAGCCGATTTCTGCGAGTCGGTGCGAAGGGCCGGCGCATACGGTGTTATTTTCTGGCCGCTGTCCGTCGTATCACCGTTGAGCTTAACAAAAACATTCCTGAGCTTCGGATCGACCGTAACGTTTTCCGCTTCGTTGTCCTTGCCCTGCCGGGTACGGAAGAGGTCCTGATCTGCAAACACGCGCATTTTCCCTGCTTCCTGTTCCCATATCATGCGCGTGTACTGTTCGTCCGCGTCCTTTATAAGGCCCTCTGCTCCCGAGATAAGCGCAACAGGTACATTGCTGCCGTCGATCCGGTTTGTTTCACGGTTGCGGAATTCGATGATGAACGGCCGTTCGACGCCTTCCCAGGTGAATGATTCTGTGAGCTGCGCGGTCTGCGGTGTTGCCGTGAGCGGGACCGCTTTCAGGATCGAGCCGTTTCCTTCCTGCTCGTACAGCTTCTCGGTCACGCTGTGGTTCCCGTTACTGTATTCGTGCTGCTCGACGAGAAGGTATTTCTTTTTTCCGGCGTCAATATGCTTCGTGATCGCCGCTCCGGTGAGCGTACCGTCAATGTCGTAAGACGTCGGCAGGTAGTTGCCGAGCGGGATCAGTTCATATTGCAGGCGGCCTGCACTGAACATCGGACGGAGCACGCATGAACCGAACGACGTGAAGTATTCGATGATTTTGTACGATTCCTCGTTGAGCTTCATCATTGCTTCTTCGATCGGTTTGCCGTAAACCTTGAGCCGGAGTTCCTGTCCGACAGGCATTGAAAGCGCACCGGCGAGCGACTTTTCCACGCCGCACTGTACGCTGTCCTTGTGCCACGGTGCGCAGCCTGCATACATTTCGGCCCACTTTTCAACAGCCGTACGCATTTCAGCGGAAAGCAGGGTGGTAAGCCCTGTTGCTTCTTCGATCGTTTCGATATTAAGCAGCTTCATAAAGAATTTCCTCACTGTGTTTACTAAATCCATTACATACCCCGCCTTGACCACACCTGTTCAAGTGCATAACGTGTCAGTGCCATATAATGATCCGGCTGTCCCTGCGGATAACCGGTCATGATTTCGCCTGTCTTCTTGTCGTAGTCGTATTCGTACAATGAGAACTCGTCGGCAGCATTCGGGCAGCGCTCCGGGTCTATGATTATTTCGCTGAGCGACTGCATCCATTTGAACCCTGCTTCGAGCGAGCCTTTGCCCTTAACGGCGCCGCATATGTTCCAGCCCCATTCGTGAAAGTCCGCTACGGATTTCGGTTCGGCCGAGTCTGCCGTTATGAGGTCGTTCATTGCAGGATGTTTCTTTTTCAGCGCTTCGCTTGCTTCCCAGTTGCCGTGCTTTAATAATTTCAGTTCGTCATAAATAAACAGCCTGTTGTTCTTCGAGTCGTATGCAACGTTTCCCCACATGAACGGATCAGGATAGTAGCCCCAGTCGATCCCGTAGTACGGCCAGTCGAATGCCTTTATTTCGTCGGCAGTGATAGCGCGCTGTTTTACATTCTCGAAAATGTTCTTTCCCGTTCCGGTCGCTTCGCCTAAGAATACGTTCCGATACATACGCTCGTTCGTCTTCCGCATGGTTTCGATCTCTTCGAACAGCGCATCGCCGAGCCAGTCGTGAGGTACGGAACGGTAGTCGGAAAAATGGAACATCCGGTTTCCGGTGCATACGATACCCGGTTCACCGGTGAGCGCGTCCTTGTTCTTCCAGTTCCGGCGGCTGGCAGGCGGGTTGTAGCTGTCGAATACCCAGAATACGCCGCTGCCGCGCATTGTCGTTGCTTTCACGTCGGCCATGTCCTTAGCCGTCATTTCCGTCGACTCTTCGAACCATGTGATACGGATGCGGCCGAAAGGCGGGTTGAGTCCTTTTATTTTTTCCGGATCATCGAGTCCGCGGAAATAGATTTTCTGGCCGGTTTTCCTGAGCGTGATCTCCATCGGTGACTTGCCGATATGGAAACGGTCTGCGACTCCGAGCTGATTTATCGCCCAGACGAGCTGGTTGTATACGCTGTCCTTGAGCGTGTCCTTTACCTTGCGTGCCGCAAGAACGAAAATGTCGGAATGTTCGAGCATGAGAATAATAATGAGTTCTGCAATAGTGGAAGATTTGCACGAGCCGCGTCCGCCTGCGCACGTATAGACGGTATGTCCGTGGGAGAGTACATCACGCATGAGAGGTACGAAGTTGTCGGGACACAGTTTACTTTTCAATTGTCGCCTCGGTACCGCTGATAACGATCTTGATCGGAGAGCCTGAACCGCTGCCGTCGTCCTTTTCTTCGGGAGCTTCGAGCAGTCCGTTGATCCGTGCCAGCAGTTCCGTTGCTTTCATGCGCGTTGTGTTGTCTTCACAGTCGGTAACTTTCTTTCCCTGATAGAACTCTGTTGTAAGTGAATTGAGCCGCTTCTCAAGCTCCTCGAATACACGGCTGCGGCCGAGATTGCGCAGTTCGAGTTCTTCGGATTTTGACAGTTTGCCGCGGACACGGCGGAAGAACGCAGAGGCCGCTTTCTGCGCGGTCAGCTTGCCTGCGTTCGGATGAGTGAGTCTGTATGCCTGTACGTCGGATTTCCCGGAGAAGGTAAGCCGCAGGGCTTCCCATTCTACTGCTGTGATTTTCGCCATAACTCCATAAAAACGCAATAAAGTTCCTGCTTTTGCGTCATATATATAGTCATTTTTATGTTTTTGTTTATAACATGAATGAACAAGTGCACTAATATACTAGGTGATAATGAAAGAAGAGCGGTATACGATGTTTAAATTATCGAATTTGCTTAAATAAATTTGACATTATGAAATGAAGTTATTAAATTCAGCTTATAAAACACCGCCTGTTTGCGCAGGCGGTATAAATGTAGGACACATTTCCGTCGTTCAACGTTGGTAGCCGGAAATGATATAAATGGTAAATTGTCAGTTGTCTTTCTAAGACAATGCCAACCTTTTTTAAGATACTCAATTCGAATTTGAGCGTCAAGAAAAAAGTTTCTGACAACAAAAGGAGGAAACTGCCTAGTGAGCAAAATATACTCTAAAAAGGAATTAGAAATTATAGCATTTTTAATAGGTAAATACGGTCATTTAACCTATGCCAGCGTGAGTGTAGAACACCTTGAAGAGGAATACTTCAAATTGACAGGTATACACCGTGCTGGTGGTGCCATTTATATGGTTGCATGGCGCTATGAACATGGCCGCTATAATCGTCTGATGGCCTCGGCGTAGACCTGTCTGGAAAATCTAATCAACGCTACCTTGAATAAGATTTCGTCCTGAAGTACTCGTAATACTTCAGGACGTTTTTATTATCGGTAAATTATATAAAAAATTACAGAATGTTTGCTCTCTAAACGAAAAGTAACCTGTTCTATCCAATTTCTTCCTCTTCAAACTTCGCCTTTGATCTTTTCCCTGTCCTGTCCGCTCAGTGAGAACAGGTTTACGCCGTTCTCTTCGCACCAGTGCTCAAGCCGTTCGCCTTTTGTCTGGGCGTAGAGTACCTTGCGTACCTGCAGGTACAGATACGCGGTGAAGCTCTTCGTTACGACAAGCTGATTCTTTGAGTACTGCTCGATAACCAGAGCTGCCGCATCTGTCGCCTTGTCGTTTATCATGTACCTGTCCATGAAAAACTTTTTCTTGTCACGCTCGAGAGCTATCATTTTGACCGCTATACGCCGGAGTTCAAGAAACATGAAACCAAGCGCAGCCTTGCTGCCGCTGTAATAGTCTGCCTGCATATTGTTCAGCTTCTCGTTGTCTGTCTGCGGGTCCGCTATCCTCACCGGTACAAAGACCGGTTCTTTTTCTTCCTGCATGAAGTAAAACTCTGTCTGCCCGTCATTATGCTTTTTCATATGCGCCAGCTCTCCATGCCGTCCGTGCCGATGAACAGTGCCGTCGGGTTCAGCCGGTCCATGACCGCCGTGTCCACGTAGTCCGCAAACGCTTCACCTTTTTTCTGGCTTATGATAACTGTCGATTTCTGCCGCTGGTCTATAATGTCGAACAATGCCTGCTGTTCGTATTTGCTTTCGTAGCGGCCGACCTCGTCGACAACAAGCAGATCCGCGAGCGTGTATTCCTGTGCTATCTGTTCCCGTGTTTCATGCGCATGGTAGCCGTCGGCCGTCTTGTAACGTCCGGAGAGCACGGAGCCGGTAGTGTAGCTGCATGACCAGTACACCGGCATATCGCCTCCTGTCAGCCTCGGAGTCATGAGCGCTTCGTGAATCATCCAGCAGGATAAAAAACTTTTGCCGATCCCTGAATCGCCGAGCAGAATGAGCGTGATTATTTTTCCGGTTTTCATCTGCTCCCATGCGTGCAATGCCTGGGCATAGAATGTCTGCCGTGCTGAGCTTCCTGCTGTGTTCAGTTTCCGGCTCATATCCCGGTACTTCACCGGTACAATGTTCCGGTACGTTCCTTCCGCCTGTATTGCGTGTATTTTTGCCATTCCTTCCGCAGCTGCCCGTTCCGCTTCGCGTGCTTTTTCAGGATTGTTTTTTAGCTCTGCGATGATCGCCGAGAAATCAGGCATAGAATCCGAAAGTCTATGAATCTGTATCGTGTCCGCCGTCATTGCTGTAATCCTCCTGCGCTTCTGTTTATGATGTTCTGCATGATCTGCCCTGCTTTATTGTGCTGCTGTCTGTCTCCGTCCATGCCCTGAAACTGCGGTGAACTTTTCGGCAGCGAGTAGTTGTTGTGCTCCCACGTTCTGACTGCTGCCTGCCAGTCTTTCATGTGTGAGTTCGCGCCGATCCGCCATCCGTTGCTTTCGTAGTGGTCTAACCACGCCTGCGGGTTTACGCCGTTATGCCGGGAGAGACAGTATTCCTGTACCTGGCTGAGAGTGGGTTTGACAAATTTTTTCCGGGAAGGTGGATCAGACGGAACCTCAGGGCCGGGCGGGGAAGGATGCTCTGCATCCGTGCGCGCTTGCGCGCTCTCCGTAACATTAACAGGGACACTTACAGGTACATGAACAGGGACAGGAACAGGAACAGGAACAGTTATGTTTGTTATCCCGTCCATAGCTTTGTTATTTTTGTTATCGCCTGTTATGTCTGTTATAACAGTGTTATCTTTGTTATCGTCTGTTATACCGGTACTTCCGCTATCTGCGCCCGGTACCGGTCCCTGTTCCGTAACATTGTTATTTTTGTTATGCCAGCGCGCTTCCATGCCTTTTTTCCCTGCTTCCGAACGGCTGTCCGTCTTTTCAACCCATTTGTCGGAATTCCGGTCAAGCGTATCTTTTATAACCATAAAAAAAGCGGCGGCCATTCCGTCAAGCCGTATCGTTTCCTCGTGACGCTTTTCGTAGGCGAAAATTGCCATGAGCAGTTTATACCCGTCTTCGGGTGCAAGCGCTGAAAAGTATTTTTCATATTCGTAGTAGATCAGAAAAGCGTCTTTTTTATTCATCGTATTGTTGTCCTGCATATGTCGTGTTCCCGTATCCGGTTTATAAGCTGCGTACATTTCCCCGGATTGAAGCCGATGTTCATACCGTCGTTGCACCGTCCGGCGTGTGTCATGGCGATATTCTCGTACGCGTCCACGATATCGTTCCCGTACTTCCGGCGGTTGCTCTTTGTGTCCGCTATCCGGTGTGCCGCCTGCGCTGTCATGACGTCAAGCGGACGTCCGCAGTATGCGCACAGCCAGCGCTGTTCATTGAGCTTCATAATTCTCTGTTCACCTGTCAGCATTCCAAGCCTCCGTAAGTGCTATACCGTTTTCCGCCGCGATCACGTGCGCGGCTTCTATCAATTTTGAACATTCTTCCGTATTGCAGTCCTTCTCATGCTTCGGTACGATCTGGCCGAGAACCGTGCCGTACGGGTATCCCATGTTCTCAACGGCCAGCAGCTTTACCGCGGTTTTTACGTCCTCGTAGCTGTTGCCGGTCGCGTTGCAGATATCAATAATGTGGCCGTTCAGGTGATGATTCTGGCTGAACGGCCCCGTACTTCTGATTTTATAGGGCGGCTGGATCGTGATACGGACCATGCCGCCGTACCGTTTCAGGCAGCTGCGGATCACACCGGATACGCTTTCCTGTACGGCGCTGCTCTGGTCTGATATTTTGAAACCGAGTATGCCGCGCATAATGTCCGTGATGTTTACGTATTTCAGTGTGATTTCGCATTTCATATCCGGTACTCCTAGAAAATAGGCATTGTGCTCTGTTCTTTACAGGACTTGCTGTCGAGCCGTGTCATGTATTCCTTGCGGACCTGCCAGAGCAGATCGGTTGCTGCGATTTCCCCGTTGTTATATGCATTGAAATACGCCGTTGCTTCTTCCTGCGTAAAGACGCCGCTGTCGAACATCTTGTTAAGTTCGTCCGCTTCTGCTGTTGTCATAGGCGACGGCTTGCCCGGCTTTTTGTCGAACGCTGCGGAAGCACCGGCTGTTTCTGCCTGGGTCGGTGCTGTCTGCCGTGCTGCCGGTTCCGCTGTCCGATACTGTTCATCTGCGGACGAATCTTTTCCCGGAACGGCGAGATACTGCATGCGTGCCTTGTTGACTGTTTTTTCCACGCCGTCTTTTCCGGTAAACGTTTCTTCCTTGTGTATGAAGTGACCTGTCGCCTGTTTCCCGAACCAGCTCTTGAAATTGAAGTTTCCGCGCTCGATCCCGAATGCGTCGAAGAACCGTGTTATGATCTTGTTGAAGTATTCATTGTCGGTGTACCGTTCAACGTACGGAACGCTGATATTGTCGACCTTGAAGGATACCTCGATCATGTCGTTGTTGTTCTTGCTCTGCTTCGGCTCGACTTTTGTAATCGTCAGTGTGTGGTCGCCGTCAGTGCATTCAAATACCGTTTCGTAATCTTCCGGTGCGTAGTTGTTCCAGAATCCCATAGTTTAATCTCCTGTTATTTAGTGCCGAATCTCGGCTTATTGGTGCCTGCGTTTTGGTGTCCGTGCGTATATTCCAGAACGTACGGATCGTCTCATCTACCGCTTTCAGGTCGTTCGGTATGAACTGCTTCCCGAACATACCCATCGGACTT
>Ga0183099_1000577_pt1 | contig 25602 bp, 23 predicted proteins | sample Biomet1_FD_127788 | JGI IMG/M metagenome (GOLD analysis project Ga0183099, IMG submission 127788) | Microbial communities from bioreactor (seeded with anoxic lake sediment) at LBNL, California, USA - Biofuel metagenome 1 | ecosystem: Engineered > Bioreactor > Anaerobic > Unclassified ...
TTTACATCCGGAACAGGAACCTCGCTTATTGAAAGTTCTTCCGGTGCACATGTTTTATATAATACAACAGCTTTCATATTTCTCCTTATATCAAACAGCGCCGTCACGGTAATCTGTTGATCGTTTCCGGCAACTTCCAGCTTCAGCCGGTCAGTCACCGCCATGGCAGACGCGAAAAGCACCGGTTCGTCACCGCCGTAGGGGGCCACGGACACGAATTGCTGCCCGGCGTAATATTCCGCCAGAGCGTCCCGCAACTCCGGACCGGACAGCTTTTTCGAAAGCAACTCCCGATGGAGCATGATGGTCGTCGCCATACCCTTGTAAAAGTCTCCCACCACCGGGGAAAATACCGGCGTGCGGCTCAGTCCGCACACTTTCACCATTTCGGGCAGATGCTTGTGGGTCTGGGGCAGGCCGTAGATCCTCTCGGAATCCAACCGCGCGTCCCGATTCTCTGCCTCATACTCCGCGATCATCTTCTTGCCGCCGCCGGAATAGCCGGTGAGCGAATAGCAGGTGAGCGGATAGTCCGCCGGAAGAATGCCCATCCGCACCAGCGGGGCAGCAGATGAGATCAAGCCGGTGGCGTGGCAGCCGGGGTTTGCAATGCGCTTGCTGTTTTTGATGGCGGCTCGCTGTTCTTTGGATAGCTCCGGGTATCCGTAAACCCAGCCCTCCGCGGTGCGGTGGGCGGTCGAGGCGTCGATGATGCAGGTATGGAGATTTTCGACCAGCGCCACGGCCTCCCGCGCTCCGTCATCCGGCAAACACAGGAATGCCACATCTGCCACGTTCAAAAGCTTCTTGCGCTCCGCGCTGTCGTGACGCTTCTTCTCGTCGATGCGGAGCAGCTCAATGTCGTTCCGTGTTTCCAGCCGCTCCCATATCTGAAGTCCGGTGGTGCCGGACTGTCCGTCGATATAGACCTTCGGTTTCATAAAGCACCCTCCTCACTGCGCGCTGTGGGCTTTCACAAAGTCCTCCACGGCCTTAATCTGCCGGCTGGTCTCCGTCACGGCGGGTCCGCCGTAGCTGGACCTCTGACCCATGCAGGTCTCCAGACTCAGCGCGTCATATACATCGTCCCCAAACAGGGGTGAGACGGTTTTCAGCTCTTCAAGGCTCAGCTCCTCCAGCGTTTTCCCCTGTTTTCCGCACAGGGCCACCAGATGTCCCACCACGGTGTACGCATCCCGGAAGGGCATCCCCTTTTTGGTCAGATAATCGGCGCAGTCCGTGGCGTTGATGAAACCGCGGCCCGCCGCGGTGCGCATGTTCTCCGGGTGGACCGTCATTGTGCCGATCATTGCGGTAAACACGGGAAGGCACATCTCAACCGTGTCGATGGCGTCGAACACCGGCTCTTTATCCTCCTGCATATCCTTGTTATAGGCCAGCGGCAGACCCTTCATGGCGGTCAGCAGCCCCATCAGGTCGCCGTATACCCGCCCGGTCTTTCCCCGCACCAGCTCCGCCACATCCGGATTCTTTTTCTGGGGCATGATGCTGGATCCGGTGGCATAGGCGTCGTCCAGATCGATGAACTTGAACTCCCAGCTGCACCAGAGGATGACCTCCTCGGAAAAGCGGGAGAGGTGCATCATTAGAATCGACAGGGCGGAGAGCAGCTCCAGTGCGTAATCCCGGTCAGAGACGCTGTCCAGGGAGTTTCCCATGGGAGCGTCGAAGTTCAGCTCCTTTGCGGTCTCCCAGCGGTCGATCGGGTACGTCGTTCCCGCCAGTGCACCGGAGCCGAGGGGACACTCGTTGAGACGCTTTTTGCAGTCCTCCAGTCGGGTCACATCCCGGGAGAACATCGCCGCGTAAGCCAGCAGATGCTGGGCAAAGCTGATGGGCTGCGCCCGCTGCAAATGGGTATAGCCGGGCATGACCGCCGTCTGGTACTTTCCCGCCTGCTCTGCCAGAACGGTTTGGAACTCCAGAAGCTGCGCAAGGATGGTGGGAATCTCCCGCCGGACATACATCCGGAAGTCCAGCGCCACCTGATCGTTGCGGCTGCGGGCGGTGTGGAGCCGCTTTCCTGCGTCGCCAATGCGGGCGGTGAGCAGCGCCTCGACATTCATGTGGATATCCTCGTTGTCGGCGGTAAACTCCACCTTCCCGGCCTCCACGTCTGCCAAAATGCTTTTCAGCCCTTCAATGATGGCGGCAGCGTCCTCCCGGGAGATCACGCCGCAGTCGCCCAGCATTTTCGCGTGAGCCAGGCTGCCGGTGATATCCTCTCTGTAAAGCCGCTGGTCGAATTGGATGGAGGCGTTGAAGTCGTTCACCAGCGCGTCGGTTTCTTTTCCAAACCGTCCGGACCAGAGTTTCATACAGTTTTCTCCTTAATAGAAATCGGGGGGAGTCGAGGCTCCCGCCCGATTTCCGTGATTTAAGAGGGGTCCGCCGGGCCGGGGGACCGTCCCGGTGGTTCCCGGCGGAGTGTAATTTTCGCCGAGGCCGGCAAAAATATACCAATGGGAAGGATATCTCTTTATCAAAGCTTATTCTGCTCTCTCAATGCCTGCACAGTATCCGGCAGGCCCCAGAGGTTGATAAAGCCCGTGGCGTCGTTCTGGTTATAGTCGCTCTCCTCGAAGGTCACCAGATTCTCGGAATACAAGCTGTGGGGAGAGGTAATTCCCGCGTTGATGATGTTGCCCTTGTAGAGCTTCAGCTTCACTTCGCCGGTAACGTACTCCTGGGTCTTGTCGGCAAAGGCGCTGAGGGCCTCCCGCAGGGGGCTGAACCACTTGCCGTTGTAAATAAGGTCTGCAAAGTCCACCGCCAGCTTGGATTTCATATGGGCGGTGTCCTTGTCCACGGTGATCATTTCAAGAGCCGCGTGGGCGTGGTAGAGAATGGTGCCGCCCGGAGTCTCATAGACGCCGCGGTCCTTCATGCCGACCAAACGGTTTTCCACAATATCCAGCAATCCGATGCCGTTCTTGCCGCCCAGCTCGTTTAGCTTGCGAACGATGTCGCTGCCCTTCATCTTCGCGCCTTCCACAGAAACGGGAACGCCCTTCTCAAAACCGATGGTCACATAGGTGGGCGCGTCGGGGGCGTCCACAGGACTGACACCCATCTCCAGGAAGCCGGGCTTTTCATATTTGGGCTCGTTGGCAGGGTCCTCCAGGTCCAATCCCTCATGGCTCAGATGCCACAGGTTTTTGTCCTTGGAATAGTTGGTCTCGCGGCTGATCTTGAGGGGAACATTGTGTGCCTCCGCATAGTCGATCTCCTCGTCACGGCCTTTGATGTCCCACTCGCGCCAGGGCGCGATGATGGTCATATCCGGTGCAAAGCGCTTGATGGCAAGCTCGAATCGTACCTGATCGTTCCCCTTGCCGGTGCAGCCGTGGCAGACGGCGTCGGCGTTTTCCTTTTTGGCGATCTCCACCAGCCGCTTACCGATGATAGGGCGGGCAAACGCGGTGCCCAGCAGATACTGCTCATAACTGGCGCCCATCTTCATGGATGGGAAGATCACCTCGTCAACCATCTCGTCGGTCAAATCCTCTATGTACAGCTTGGACGCGCCGGTCTTTTTCGCCTTTTCCTCCAGACCGTCCAGCTCGCTGCCCTGTCCCACGTCGGCGGACACGGCGATAATCTCCGGATCGTTGTAGTTCTCCTTCAGCCAGGGAATGATGATGGATGTGTCCAGACCGCCGGAGTAGGCCAGCACGATCTTCTTGATGTCTTTTTTATCTTTCATGATGGGAATTCCTCCATACATTATTTTTGATGGGTTTATTATACATCTATTTCGTATTTTTATTCAAGTGTGAACCTGCACAAAATTTTTAACTGACTTTGGGCGCTTTTTTGCTTTATGCTGTAATATCTGCATATTTTATATGTATATGCATTATGTAGCGGTTGTTTATGTGCACTTAACGCTACATGCAAATATGCACGCAGACATGAATCATTCACGTCTGCGTGCATATTTAAAATTGATTCTCTCTCGCCGCTCAGTCCAGGGATTTCCACGCCGTCTCCAGCGCAATCTCCATCATCTCATGGAAGGAGTCCTGCCGTTCCTCTGAGGAGAGGGACTCGCCGGTAAAAATATGGTCGGAGATGGTCAGGATGGACAGCGCCTGCTTGCCGGCCCGCTGCGCGGTCCAGTAAAGACCCGCTGTCTCCATTTCCAGCGCCAGAATACCGAATTTGCGATACATCTCACCCGCGGCAGCGTTGTCGTTGTAAAACTGGTCGGCGGTGAACACCTGGCCCACGTCCGCCCGGACGCCCAGCTCCTCCGCCGCCGCCACCGCGTTTTTCAGCAGCGGATAACTGGCCGTGGGGGCCAGCTGGCCGGGAAACCCGTACTGGTCGGCAAAATGAGAGTTGGTAGATGCGCCCAGCGCGATCACCACATCCCGGACACGAACACGCTCGCCCACACCCCCGGCGGAACCGATGCGGATGATGGAATCCACGTCATACTTATGATAGAGCTCATACGTATAAAGGCCGATTGAGGGGACGCCCATGCCATGACCCATAACGGAGAGGCGCTTACCTTTATAAGTGCCGGTATAACCCAGCATACCGCGGACAGCGTTGAAGCAGACCGGGTTTTCCAGATAGTGTTCCGCCACATATTTGGCCCGCAGGGGATCGCCGGGCATCAGAACTGCCTTTGCGATCTCACCGGGCTTTGCCTCGTTGCAGGCGGAGGGAGTCGCCACAACCGATTCCTCCTTGTATTTTTAGGTGTTGGATATTCCGTTTTGTTGTCGAATTTTTTAAAATACATAAAAAACTTACGCTTTTTCCCCGAACAGCGCCGCCAGCGATTTCGTATACGGCGGACGGCAGATACCTTTTTCTGTGACGATTCCGGAAATCAGCTCGTGGTCCGTCACGTCAAAAGCCGGGTTGTAGCACTTCACCTCCGGCAGGGCCATGGGCTTTTCGTACCACATGGTCTTGATCTCCTCCGGGTCCCGCAGCTCAATGGGAATATGTTCCCCGTCCGGGCAGTCCGGATCGACGGTGGAGGTGGGGCCCAGAACATAAACCGGGATGCCGTAATGCTTCGCCAGAATCGCCACGCCGGAAGTCCCGATCTTGTTGGCGGTGTCGCCGTTGGCGGCGATCCGGTCGCAGCCCACGAAGCAGGCCTGCACCCAGCCGTTTTTCATGACAATGGAGGCCATGTTGTCGCAGATCAGCGTCACATCCACGCCCGCTCGCTGCAATTCATAGCTGGTGAGCCGGGCACCCTGTAAAAGCGGACGGGTCTCGTCAGAGAAGACTCGAAACTTCATGCCCTGTTCCGTCCCCAGCAGAATGGGGCCCAACGCCGTTCCATACCGGGAGGTGGCAAGGGGACCGGCATTACAGTGGGTCAGGATACCGTCTCCATTCTTTACAAGGGTCAAGCCATACTCAGAGATCGCTTTGCACTTGGCGATGTCGTCCTCGTGGATGGCCACCGCCTTTTCATACAGCGCGTCCAGCATCCGGCCCCGGGTGCTGCCCACGTTTTCCAAAGCGGTGCGGAGCATCAGCCGGATGGCCCAGTTCAGGTTTACCGCCGTGGGGCGGGAGGAATTCAGATACTCCCCATAATCGCTGAGTTTTTTTAAAAACGCCTGCTGGTCCTCTCCCCGGATGGACTTTGCCAGCACATACATGCAGTAGCCCGCACAGATGCCGATGGCGGGCGCGCCCCGGACCTTCAAGGACCGGATCGCTTCGTACATCTCCTCCGCCGTTTGGAGGCGGATCTCCTTCTCCTCGTTTGGAAGCAAGGTCTGATCAATAATGTAAAGTGCTTCCGCATTCCGGTCGTAACGGATGTTCTGTGCGTGCGTAACTCTCTGAATATCAGCCATTTTCGTCCCTCAAGCCCGGATGACGCGGCCGTCTTTGCGGGGTGCGGGCGCACCCACCGCGCCATCGGCATAGCCCAGAACGCAGTTTCCCACGCCGATTAAGGTCTCCGGCAGACCCCACTTTTTCAGCAGCGCCTTGCCCTCGGGCTGTTCAAAGGTCTCTTTTGCCCGGTTGATCCAGCAGGAACCCACACCCATAGCAGCAGCGGCGTTCATCAGGTTACCCATGACCAAAGCTCCGTCGCACCGGGCGTTGGCCTCGCCAATCCGGGCGTCTGCCAGCACCACCGCCACGGTGGGCGCACCGTAGAACGGGTCCGTGCCGGGCTTGCCCATAATCTCCGCGTTTAAGCGGGACAGCTCCGCGATGGTCTCCCGATCCTGCACCAGGACGATCAAAGCGGACTGTCTGCCCATGGCGCTGGGGGCATAGAGTCCGGCCTCCAAAATTTCATTCAGCACTGCGTCTTCTACCTGTCTCGGTTGGTATTTGCGGATGCTTCTACGCTCCAGCACGGTCTTCATTGTCTCATTCAAGTTGATCTTCCTTTCTGTTATGGTACCCGCACTCCGCAAAGCGCAGGCGTACGACGGTTTAAAGCAAGCTGGATCCAGCAGACCCCCGCATCAGCGAAGCTTGAATTTTCGCACCAGCTCCAACAGTATTTGCGACTGGCGCAGCAAATCGTCGCTGGTGGCGGCGCTCTCCTCCGCCGTGGCAGAGTTGGTCTGCACCACGCCCGATATCTGCTCAATGCCCTGATTGACCTGGACGGCGGACGCTGCCTGCTGCGCGGCGCTGTCTGAAATTTCAGCCACGGCCTTGTTGACCCGATTCACACCGTTCACCACACGCAGCAGAGACTGCGCGGTCTCGTCCGCGATGCCGGTACCGTGGTGCACAGCGTTCAGTGCATTTTCGATCAGCGCCGCCGTGTCCTTGGATGCCTCCGCGCTCTTTCCTGCGAGGTTGCGCACCTCATCCGCCACAACGGCAAAGCCCTTACCCGCGCTGCCCGCACGGGCGGCCTCCACAGCGGCGTTCAGCGCAAGAATATTCGTCTGGAACGCGATGTCCTCAATCGTCTTGATGATCTTGTCGATCTGATCGGACGCCGTCTTGATGTCCCCCATGGCCTTGAGCATCTCACTCATCTGGCGGTTGCTCTCCTCCGCCCCCTGACCCACGGTGTGCATATGATCGTTGGCTTCCGCCGCACTGCGGGCATTGGAGGAGATCGCAGCGCTGATCTCGCTGATGGTGGCCGCCAGCTCCTCCACGGAGGATGCCTGCTCCGTCGCGCCCTGACTCAGTGCCTGAGCCCCGGAGGAAAACTGTGCAGCGCTGCCGGACACCTGAGAAGTTCCATCCAGGATTTGCTTAAATGTCTCATTCAAGGAATCCAGAATCTGATCCATGGATTTGCGAATTTCTGTAAATTCGCCGCGAAAATCCGCCTGCGGCGCCACTTGCAGGTTCCCCTGGGAAATCTCCCGCAGGACGTTTTCAATGTCTTTAATATAGGATTTCAGAGACTCCACCGTCTCACTGAACGCTCCTGTGAGGATTCCGATCTCATCCTTGCGCTGAGAAACCTTGACCTCGCTGCTCAAATCGCCCTGGGCCAGCAGACGCATCCGTTCCGTCACGCCGCGGATGGGATTGGTCACGCTGGTGACATACCGCCCCACCAGCAGCACGCCCAGTACCATACACACCAAAGAACAGGCCAGCAGCGCCGCAATGATATACAGAACCGACGCGGTCATCTCCCGGGTGGGCGCCACCGCCCCTACAGACCAGCCATCAGACGCCGTCACCGGGCGGAACGCGCAGATGCGACTACCCGTGCTGTAAGAATACTCATCCACGCCAGTCTCTCCGCTTATCATACGGGTATACACTGCAGCAGCACCCGCATAGGCCTGATCTGTTTTGCCATTTTCGATGAAATTCTGCTGGTCATCCACCAGTTGAGCGTTCTTACTGGCGATCATGACTCCGGTAGAGTCGATCACAAAAACATTGCCGCTGCTTCCAATGACCACATCCTTAATCATATTGCTGAAGTACTGCGCATCCAGCGTCAGGACCACGCAGCCGGTGATGGTTGGTGTCGCCACAAAAAACCGCACCGATCCATCATCCATTTGCCGTGTACTGGTCAGAACCGTCCCGCCGCGTGTCGCCGCCTGCTCGCTTGCTTCCGTAAACAGGCTGCTGTCCGCGATGGATCCTTTGGTCTTCATCACCTGTTGCTTGCTAATAACGGCCACGTCTAAAAAGCCGTAATCCGCAAGCGCCTTTTTCACCTGTATAAACGCGGACATCTCTCCGTCTGTCAGCGCCGCATTATAGATCCGCGCCATGGACTCCGCATTGGCTTTTATATTTTCAATTTTACAGGAAACCGCCGTTTCTGCCATCTGACTCATGGAACTCATGTCCTTGCGGACGTTTCCCTTGATGGCATATGTACTGGAAATAATCCCCGCCGCCACAGTCAGGACAATAGTGACAACAAAAATGGACGTCACCGCAAAAATCATCTGTCTGCGTAACGTCGTCGTTTTTTTCCTCCTACTCTTGGGGGTACCCTTTCCATCCGAAGTATTGACTTCCTTCTGCTTTTTCATGCGCTTTTTCATGTATTGCTTCCTCCCACTGGCGAATCTTTATATATGTCGCCGCCAAAGTATGCTGGACATGTGACTTCACAAGTTATCGGCACAAGTGAACAAAAGCTTAAGTAGCTTTTGTTCACTTGTGTAAAAAAGTCATATTCGCTCTGCGACTTCATGCTCAAAAATCCGCCCCGTCTTCCGTCCGCTTCCCTGTTTTCTCCCGGCGGCGGTATTCCTCCCGGAATTTGGCAAGCTCCTCCGCGTCCCGGTCATCCAGTCCGTGAAGGCCGCTAAGTCCCTCCATGTGGTGCGTCAGTTCATGGGACAGCGTCGTCCATAGCTCGTCGGCCCAATCCTCCTCAGTCCAGTCTTCCTTTTTCGCCAGAGCGGCAAAGGAGCCGTAATAGAGATTGATATACTTTCCCAGACAGTCGTCACAGAATTCGCCCATGATATACATTTCGCCGCCGGGAAAGTCGGCGTCCTCCACGGCGTCCTCCAACAGGTTTACTCCACCGTTGAGTCCACGGAACAGGACCTTGGGAAACTGCTCCGCGATGTCGTCCAGCGCGTCCCCCACTTCGTCAAAGGTAAGCATCTTCACGGAAAAACCGCCTCCTGTCCGTCACTTTGCCTGCTTCATAGAGAGGGAAATGCGTTTTTTCTTCTCGTCTACTTCCAGGACAATCACCTTCACCACATCCCCGACGGACACAGCCTCAGAGGGATGCTTGATAAACCGGTCGCACACCTGGGAAACGTGTACCAGTCCGTCCTGATGGACGCCGATATCCACAAACACGCCGAAATCAATGACGTTGCGCACCGTGCCGATGAGGACCATGCCGGGCCGCAGGTCCTTCATGTCCATGACGTCGGTTCGAAGAATCGGCTTTGGCAGCTCGTCCCGGGGGTCCCGTCCCGGCTTTTGCAGCTCCGCCGCCACGTCCAAAAGCGTAGGTACGCCCACGCCGCACTCCGCGGCGGCCTTTTTCTCGCCATAGGTCTTCAGGCGGTCCGGAAGGCCCTGAAGCTTTCCGGCTTTCACGTCGGCCATGGTATAGCCGGTCAGCTCCAGCAGTCTTTCCGCCGCGGCATAGCTCTCCGGGTGGACGGCGGTGTTGTCCAGCACATTTCCGCTCTCCGGCACCCGCAAAAAGCCCGCGCACTGTTCAAAGGCCTTGGGTCCCAGCTTTGGCACCTTTAAAATCTGCTTGCGGGCGGTAAACGCGCCGTTTTCCTCCCGGTATTTGACCACGTTCTTGGCGGTGGTACCGTTCAGCCCCGCCACATAACCCAAAAGGGACGGCGACGCCGTGTTCACGTCCACGCCCACGGCGTTAACACAATCCTCCACCACGCCGCCCAGAGCCTCGTCCAGACGCTTTTGCGGGCAGTCATGCTGATACTGCCCAACGCCGATGGCCTTGGGATCGATCTTCACCAGCTCCGCCAGCGGGTCCTGCAGCCGCCGGGCGATGGACACGGCGGAGCGCAGGTTCACGTCGTACTGCGGAAATTCCTCCGCCGCCAGCTTGGATGCCGAATACACCGAGGCTCCGGCCTCGGAGACGATCATATAGCTGAGCTTCCGGCCCATGGCCGCAAGCTTTTGAATCAGCTCGACAGCCATTTGTTCCGTCTCCCGGCTGGCGGTGCCGTTTCCGATGGCGATATGCTCCACATCATGGCTCACCGCCATGCCCGCCAGCTTGTTGATGGCCTCGTTTTTCTGCCGCTCGCCATAGGTGGGATACACCACGGCGGTGTCCAGCACCTTGCCGGTCCCGTCTACCACCGCCACTTTGCAGCCGTTACGGTAACCGGGGTCCAAGCCCATGGTGACTTTGCCCTTCACCGGCGGTTGCATCAAAAGCGGTTTCAGGTTCAGAGCGAACTGGCCGATGGCCCCCTCGCTGGCGGTGTCGGTCATCTGATTTCGTATCTCCCGCTCCAGCGAGGGAAACAGCAGCCGGTCCCAGGCGTCGTCCGCCGCCGCCCTCACAAAGGCGTTGGCCGCGGAACCGGGGCGCAGTACCTGACGGCGCAGGGTCACCAGCGCCGCTTCCCGGTCCAGCTCAAGGCTGACCTTCAGCTTTCCTTCCCGTTCGCCCCGGTTGATCGCCAGAATCTGATGGCCCTGCATCCGGGAGACGGACTGGGAAAAATCATAGTACAGGCGGTAAACCGTGTCCTCATCGGTAGCCGCTTCGCTGCGCAGCTTCACCTGCCGCAGCAGAAAGCCCCGCAGATTTTTGCGCACCTCCGCGTCGTCGCTGACGGTCTCCGCCACAATGTCCGACGCACCCGCCAAAGCGTCCTCCGCCGTCTCCACGCCCTTTTCCGCGTCCACGTACTTCGCCGCCGCCGCCAGCGGGTCCGGACAGTCCTGCTCCTGGGCGTAAAGCAGCAGTGCCAGCGGCTCCAAGCCCTTTTCCTTTGCGATGGTGGCCCGTGTCCGGCGTTTTTGCTTATAGGGTCTGTACAGGTCCTCCACCTCCGCCAGCGTCTTCGCCCCGTCAATGGCGGCGGCCAGCTCTTCGGTCATCTTGCCCTGTTCGCATATTGCGGCTTTCACCGTCGCCCGCCGCTCCTCCAGCCCCCGGAGATAGGAAAGCCGTTCGTCCAGCGTCCGAAGGACCGTGTCGTCCATGGCCCCGTGGAGCTCCTTACGGTAACGTGCAATGAAAGGGATGGTATTCCCCTCGTCGATCAGCCTTACCACGTTTTCCACATACTGCGGATTCTGGTTCAGTTCCTCGGCTAAAAGTTGAATGATGGTCTCCATAGAGTTTCCTTTCATAAATCGATCTCAGGCAGGTCACGTCAAATTTGCAGTGCAAAAATGTCTTCCGCGTCCGCCTGTCTCGTCATTCCAATGGGGTAAATATCTCACGCAGTCAAACCCGGCGGTTTTTATAACGCGCGTCTTCTCATGCATATTTCAGGAAATTTACATTAAATTGTATTTTATCACAAATACTGTCTTTTGAAAAGCGCCGACTCTGCTTTTCCGCAAGAAAGCACGGCGGGACGGTTGACTTCCCAACGGGAGCCGGATACAATTATAATATTAGGTTGCCTTGTCCCATCAGGCTGCGGGCCACCGCGGCAATGCAATATCTGTAAAATTGATACCAATCATTAAAAATGAATCCTTTACTTATGCCCGTTTCACCTGTATAATTAGAAAGGTTGCGGGTCTTCATCAGAAGAATCCTCGACCAAGACGAATGAAACTGTTTTTTGGGAGGCTGGCGCTATGGCTAACTGCGCAATTGTAGGCATCAACTGGGGCGACGAGGGCAAGGGCCGGATGGTGGACCTCATCACCGACCACTACGATGTGGTCATCCGCTATCAGGGTGGCGGCAATGCCGGACATACCGTGGTGAACGAGTATGGCAAATTTGCGCTGCATCTGCTGCCCTCGGGTATTTTCCGCAAGGGCGTGGTCAACATTCTGGGCAACGGCGTGGCCGTGGACTGCGAGAGTCTGTGGACGGAAATGGAAGACGTCAGGAGCAAGGGCGTATCCATTACTCCTGAAAACCTGAAGATCAGCGACCGGGCCTCCTTACTGCTGCCGTGGCACCGCCTGCTGGACGGACTGGAGGAGCAGCGTCTTGCGGACAAGAAATATGGCTCCACCAAACAGGGCATCGCCCCCTTTTACTCCGACAAATTTCAGAAAAAGACTGTGCAGGCCGGCGAATTGCTGTATCCGAGTCATTTTCAAGCACATCTTAAGGACCTTTTGGAGTGGAAGAACCTGACCATTGAGAAGGTCTATGGCGCAAAGCCCTATACCATGGACGATCTGATGGCGTGGGTGGCGGACTACGGCGAAAAGCTCAAGCCCTTTATCTGCGACACCGGCGCGTTTTTGCGCAAGGCTCAGGAGGAGGGAAAGAAGTTTCTCTTTGAGGCCCAGCTGGGCTCCCTCCGGGATCTGGACTACGGCATCTACCCCTATACCACCTCCTCCAACGCCATTGCGGCTTACGCCCCTGTGGGCTCCGGCGCGCCCTGGGCAAAGATCGACGAGATCGTGGGGGTTGTAAAGGCCTATTCCTCCTGTGTGGGCGAAGGGCCGTTTACCTGCGAGTGGTTCGGCGAGGAAGCTGAAAAGCTCCGGGAAGCCGGAAATGAATACGGCGCGAAAACAGGCCGTCCGCGCCGGGTGGGTCCCATCGATCTGGTGGCCACAAGATACGGCGTGGAAGTTCAGGGCGCCACCAACATCGCCCTGACAAAGCTGGACGTGCTGAGTTATCTCGACAAAATCCCCGTCTGCGCCCACTATGAGCTGGACGGCAAAAAGACCGACGCGTTCCCCTTCCCCGCAGTCCTGTCCGAGGCAAAGCCGGTGATGGAATACATGGACGGCTGGAAGTGCGACATCTCCGGCGTGCGCAAGTGGGAAGACCTGCCCCAAGCCGCGCAGGATTTCGTGCTGATGGTGGAAAAAGCCATTGGCTGCCACATCGGCTATATCTCCGTGGGACCGGAGCGGGATTCCATCATCATCCGCTGATGCCTCGCGGAATCCGCGTTTCGCCGCTCCGGCGACGGAATTCCGAAAGTTCTTTTCGCCTCCGGCGAAAATCCGCACAACGAACGGAGGCGCCCTATGGGCGCCTCCCACTTTATTCTGAAAGGTTGACCTTACTATGAGCAAGGATCGCTATGAATCCCCTCTGGCGTCGCGGTACGCCTCCGACTATATGCTGCGCCTGTTTTCTCCCGACACCCGCTATCAGACGTGGCGGAAGCTGTGGGTGGAGCTGGCCCGGGCGGAACACGCACTGGGCCTTCCGGTAACGCAGTCGCAGGTGGATGATCTGGCCGCCCACATCGCGGACATCGACTATGACTGCGCGGCGAAGCGGGAAAAGGAAGTTCGCCACGATGTGATGGCCCACGTATATACCTTCGGACAGGCCGCGCCCTCCGCCGCGGGCATCATCCATTTGGGGGCCACCAGCTGCTACGTTACCGACAACGCCGACCTCATCCTCTACCGGGACGGACTGAAGTACCTCCGGGGCGAGCTTTGCGCGGTCCTGCGGAATCTGGGCCGGTTTGCGGAGGAATACAAAGCTATGCCCACGCTGGGTTACACCCACTATCAGCCCGCGCAGCTGGTGACGGTGGGCAAGCGGGCAACGCTTTGGATGCAGGATCTGCTGGCGGACCTTGAGGAGCTGGATTTTGTCCTGAGCAACATGAAATTCCTGGGCTGTCGGGGCACCACGGGCACTGAGGCCAGTTTTATGGACCTTTTCGAGGGCGACGGCGAGAAGATCGACGAGATGAACCATATGCTCGCCGACGCGTTTGGATTCGACCGGTGCTTTGCCGTGTGCGGTCAGACCTACCCCAGAAAATTTGACAGCCGGGTGCTGAACGTTTTGTCCTCCATTGCCCAGAGCTGCTACCGCTTTGCGAATGACCTGCGCCTTTTGCAGCACGACCGGCAACTGGAGGAACCCTTTGAGAAGAATCAGATTGGCTCCTCCGCCATGCCCTACAAACGCAATCCCATGCGCTCCGAACGCATCTGCTCCCTTGCCCGCTATCTGATGGCCGACGCCATGAATGCCCCCATGACCGCAAGCGTCCAATGGCTGGAGCGGACACTGGACGACTCCGCCAACCGGAGACTGTCCCTGCCGGAAGGCTTTCTCTGCGCCGACGCGATTCTGCGCCTGATGGCAAACGTCACCGACGGGCTCCACGTCAACGAGAAGATCGTGGACCGGACGGTGCGGGAGTACCTGCCCTTTATCTCCACGGAAAACCTGATGATGGAGGCGGTGAAGCGGGGCGGTGACCGCCAGCAGCTCCACGAGATCATCCGGGAGAACTCCATGGCCGCCACTGCGAAGATGAAACAGGGCGAACCCTGCGATTTGATGGAGCGGCTGACGAAGGAACCGGCATTTAAAATGACCCCGGAGGAAATTGCGGCGGTGCTGGACCCGAAGCTCTATATCGGTCGTTGCCCGTCGCAGGTGGATGCGTTCCTGGCGAAAGCCCGGCCCGCGCTTGCCGGGGCATCTGAGGAAAACGTGGAAATCAGTTTGTAACCGGCTTGGCCATAGGCGGCCCAGACGGTTCCGAGAAGCTTAAAATACCGGGGGGCGGACTGCGCCGCCCTCCGCTGCTTCTCCCCCGGTCAGGAAACTTTCCACGCTGCAATTGCACAAAGTTTGCAGTTCAAAAACATCCGTCCGCCGCTCGACGTATTTTTTTGTGGATTCTGACACACAATTTAGAAAAATTGCAGAACTCCGCCCTTGATATTCGTTTATTTTGACGTTGACAGCAGGCTCCGCGAATGATAAACTTTCACCATCGAACCTAAAGAGGTCCGTACCTGAAAATTGAAGACATCAGCAAAGGCGTTGATGGAGAAAAGTACCGCGGAAGATCGGTCTAAGTGAGCAGGTGGCAGTGGAAAGCCTGTACAAGAGTCCGCGCGAAGAACACTCCGGAGCTGCGATTTGAACGCGGAGTCCCCGCTAGTAGGAAAGACGAGTTGCGATCGTTATATCGCACGGGCTTGTTGGAGCCTTGAAGGTGACTGTTTTTACAGTAAGTTAGGTGGCACCGCGGATTGCAGCTATTCGTCCTAAAATTTAGGATATAGCTGCGTTTTTATACCCTCTTCCAACGAGAGGTAAAAAAATCCGGAGGTGCTTTTATTTATGTGTTCTATTATGGGTTTTTCCAGCAAGGCGCTGACAAAGGAAGAATTGGAAGTCTATTTTGACCGCACCATCTCCCGCGGTCCCGACATGAGCCGCATCATCGAAACAAAATCCGGTTATCTCTGCTTTCACCGGCTGGCCATCATGGGGCTGAACGAGGCCGGAATGCAGCCCTTTGAGCTGGAGGGCGACTGTGTGGTCTGCAACGGCGAGATCTATGGATTTCGCCCCATCCGCCGCCAGCTCAGCGAGCACTATGAGTTCAAGAGCGAGAGCGACTGCGAGATTCTGCTCCCCATGTTCCACGAATACGGCCTGTCCATGTTCTCCCGTCTGGACGCGGAGTTCGCCCTGATCATCTACGATTCCATGACCGACTCCCTGATCGCGGCCCGGGACCCGATCGGTATCCGCCCCCTGTTCTACGGGTATGACGCCACCGGCTCCATCGTCTTTGCCAGCGAGGCGAAGAACCTGATCGGGCTGTGCGCCGAGGTCTGCCCTTTCCCTCCGGGCTACTACTATGCCTATGGCAAGTTTATCCGGTATGCCGACCTCACAAGCGTGAAATCCTACACCCGGGACAATCTGGAGACCACCTGCCGCAACATCCGCAACAAGCTGATTGCCGCCGTAGATAAGCGGCTGGACGCGGATGCCCCTCTGGGTTTTCTCCTCTCCGGCGGATTGGACTCCTCTTTGGTATGTGCCATAAGCTCCGTGGTCCTTGGCAAAAAAATCCGCACCTTTGCCATCGGCATGGATGAGGACGCCATTGATCTCAAGTACGCCCGAGAGGTTGCAGACTTCATCGGCGCGGACCACACTGAGGTCTACATGACGCGGGACGACGTCATCAAGGCACTGCCTGAGGTCGTGGCGCTTTTGGGTACCTGGGACATCACCACCATCCGTGCCAGCATAGGTATGTACCTCTGCTGTAAGGCAATCCACGAGCAGACGGACGTTCGGGTCCTGTTGACCGGCGAGATTTCCGACGAGCTGTTTGGTTACAAATATACGGATTTTGCCCCTTCCGCCGCAGCGTTTCAGCAAGAGTCCAAAAAGCGGGTGGATGAGCTCTATATGTACGATGTGCTCCGGGCTGACCGCTGCATCGGCGACAATTCCATTGAAGCCCGCGTTCCCTTCGGCGATCTGGACTTTGTAAAATACGTCATGGGCATCGACCCCGCCATGAAGCTCAACACATACAACATGGGCAAGTATCTCCTTCGCCACGCCTTTGAAAACGACCATCTGCTGCCGGATGACATCCTGTGGCGGCAGAAAGCAGCTTTTTCCGATGCCGTGGGCCACTCCATGGTGGACGACCTGAAGGCCTATGCCGAGACGGTATACACCGACGAGGAATTTGATTGTAAGCGCCGCAAGTACGATTATTGTATGCCTTTTACCAAGGAGAGCCTGCTGTATCGGGAGCTGTTCGAGCAGCATTACCCCGGTCAGGCCAAAATGATCGCGGATTTCTGGATGCCCAATAAATCCTGGGAGGGCTGCAACGTGAGCGATCCCTCCGCCCGGGTTCTCTCCAATTACGGGCAAAGCGGCAAGTAAGCATGTTCCGGGAAGTCCGATTCCCGATTTTCATTAAAAAACGTCATCACACACAAAACAGGAGGATGAATGATATGACTACCACCCCAACTACCATGCCCGAGCTGTTCGGCAGCCTCGTCTTTACCGAAGAGACCATGCAGCAGCGCCTGTCTCCCGCATCCTACAAGGCCTGGAAAAAGTGCATCACCGACGGTACCTCTTTGGACATTTCCATTGCCAACGAGATTGCCCAGGCCATGAAGCAGTGGGCCGTGGAGCACGGCGCGACCCACTTTACTCATTGGTTCCAGCCCATGACCGGTGTAACCGCTGAAAAGCACGACAGCTTTATCTCCCCCATCGGCGGCGGTAAGATCGTGATGGAATTTTCTGGCAAGGAGCTGGTCCGGGGCGAGCCGGATGCATCCTCCTTCCCCTCCGGCGGTCTGCGCGCCACCTTTGAGGCCCGCGGCTATACCGCCTGGGACCCCACTGCCTTTGCTTTCATCAAGGACAGCAGCCTCTGTATCCCCACGATTTTCTGCTCCTATTCCGGCGAGGCACTGGACAAAAAGATGCCTCTGCTTCGCTCCATGAATGAGGTCAGCCGTCAGGCAATCCGCATCCTGCGCCTGTTCGGAGACACGGAGACCAAACGCGTCGTCGCTCAGGTTGGCCCGGAGCAGGAGTATTTTCTGATCGACAAAAAGGGATATGTCCAGCGCGAGGACCTGCGGTTTTGCGGGCGGACGCTGTTCGGTGCAAAGCCTCCCAAGGGTCAGGAGCTGGAAGACCACTATTTCGGTGCCATCCGTCCCCGCGTGGCCTCTTTCATGGCAGATCTGGATGAAGAGCTGTGGAAGGTGGGCGTCCTCTCCAAGACCAAGCACAACGAGGTTGCCCCCTGCCAGCACGAGATGGCCCCTATTTACTCAGACGCCAACACCGCCTGCGACCACAACCAGTTGGCCATGGAGCTGATGAAGAAGGTGGCCGACCGCCATGATCTGGTCTGTCTGCTCCACGAAAAGCCCTTCGCCGGTGTCAACGGCTCCGGCAAGCATGACAACTGGTCCCTGGGTACGGACACCGGCAAAAACCTTCTGAAGCCCGGCTCCACTCCCAGCCAGAATGCCCAGTTCCTGCTGTTCCTGGCCGCCTTTATCAAGGGCGTGGATGAATATCAGGACTTTCTGCGGGCCACCGTGGCCTTTGCAGGCAACGATCACCGTCTGGGCGCGCAGGAGGCGCCTCCCGCGGTTCTGTCCGTCTTCTTGGGTGATGAGCTGAACGCCGTGGTGGAGTCGATCATCAACGGAACCGCGTACACCGACACCGGAAAGCGGACACTGGAGGTGGGCGTAGACGTACTCCCCTCCATCCCTCAGGACAACACAGATCGGAACCGCACCTCTCCCATGGCCTTTACCGGCAACAAGTTCGAATTCCGCATGCTGGGATCCTCCCAGTCGATTTCCGGACCCAACATCGCGCTGAACACCATGATGGCAGATGAGCTGGAGCAGTTTGCCGACCAGCTGGAAAAGGCCAAGGACTTTACCAGCGAGATGCAGACCCTGATCCGCAAAACTTTCTCCGAGCACCAGCGCATTATCTTCAATGGCAACGGCTATGACGACGCCTGGATTAAGGAGGCCGAAAAGCGCGGCCTTTCCAACCTGACCTCCACAGCGGACGCCCTGCCTGCTTACACGGACAAGAAGAACGTGGCTTTGTTTACCAAGCATGGCATCTACACCAAGAGTGAGATCGAGGCCCGCGCCGAGATCCACATTGAGAACTACACCACCACCATCTCCATCGAGGCCAACACCATGCTGGATATGATTCAGCACCAGATTCTCCCCGCCGTCTCCGGCTATGCCACCGACCTGTGCGAGCGGGCGGATGCCAAGGCCGCCGCTGGAGCGGCCTGCAAGTATGAGACTATCACCGCCAAGAAGATCAGTGATCTGACCGACAAGCTGCAGGACGCTGCGGAGAAGCTGGAGCAGGATTTGGGCAAGGTTCCCGCCGATTCCAGAAAGGCCATGGAATTTACTCATAAGACCATCCTCAGCGACATGGCCGCAGCCCGGAAGTTTGCCGACGAGCTGGAAACGCTCACCGCCAAAGATTACTGGCCCTTCCCCGTGTACAGCGATCTGTTATTCTATATTTGATGTCCGCTTAAGCAGGTGCGAAATACGCCGGATTTGCATGACGCTCTGTCGAGACGCACAGCAAAACGCGGTGCAGCACACCGAAAAGTCCGTTGACAGACTATTAGACTCCGCATTACGACCACGCAAAGGAGCGCGTGCCTTTTGGTACGCGCTCCTTTGTTTTTATTTTTGGGCGCCGCTCGAATAAGAAGTGCGATCTCGGCGTTTCACCGGGTAGTCCGGCAACTCATTTCCCGTTAAGTCCGGCCATGCAGCCGATCATATATGCCGGAGCGGACAGACCGTCCGCCCGAATCTGAAAGGAGTTTTATTTATGTTCCAATTTACACAGTCCATGAAGTATTCCACCATGCGCGATGCGGGCGTCGCCAGCTTTGGCGTCGCATTGGTCAGCGCCGTACTGCTGTTCTCCGGTCTCTTCTCCGGCGTGGCAACCGGGGTTCTGACCGTTCTGCTGCTGGCTTCCGGAGGCTTTACCGCCTGTATGATGGATTCCTACATCCTGCGTCTCAAGGCCAGTCAGGAAGCCGCCTTTTCGAAAACGGCAGAGACTTCCTCTCACGCCACCGTCGAAAAGACGGCGGCGTGAGAGGAGAAACAAGCTGAAAAGCGAGCTCCGCGGCAAAGCCGCGGGCCCGCTTTTCAGCTTGTCTTCAAGGCAGCAGATCGAACAGCAGGGCAAAAGGGACGTAATCAGGCCGCAGAGGCCGATGGCAAGACCGCTCATGGCTCCCTCCGTCTCCCCCCAGCTCCAGGGCCTTGGCGGTGCCCATGGCGTGGCTGCACGCGCCGATGCCCAGCCCCGCCGCAAGCGGTTCCCGGATGCGGAACAGCCGAATCATCAGCGGCGCGCACAGGTTCCCCATAATTCCGGTAAAGCACACCGCCGCCACCGCAACAGAGACGATACCGCCGTGTCCTCCCGCCACCGCCGCAGCGATGGGCGTAGTGACGGATTTTGGCAGCAGGGACATGGTCATCTCCCGATCCAGACCGAACAGGTGGCACAGGCCATATACGCAGCCGATGGAAGTAACCGCTCCCGTCGTACACCCCACAACCACCGGCAGCCAATACTTTTTCAGCAGGTCGATCTTTGAATAGATGGACACAGCGAGACAAGCTGTGGCGGGACCCAGGAACAGATTGATGAGGCTCCCGCCCGCATAATAATTTTCATAGGGAATGCGGAAAGTCACCAACGTCAAAATCACCAGCCCCACAGCGATCAGCATCCCGTTGCAAATCACTTTGTTCGCTTTTTTCTGGATTGCCATGCCGATCCAGTAGGCTACGATGGTCAGCGTTACGCCGAAGAGCGGAGAAGCAGTCAGCTCTGTCATTTCCGGTTCCTCCTGTCGATCAGTCTCATAGTCAGCTGGACAGCCCAGGCGGTAACGGCGAAGGTTATCACCATACTGACCACGCAGATCACCAAAAATGCCGTGCCGTTTCTAAGAAAAGTTTCCTTATACTGAATAATTCCCGTTGTGGCAGGGATAAAGAAAAAGGGCAGGTTTCCCAGCAGAAAATCGGACTTCTCCCGCACATGATCCACCTTTACCACCCGAATCAGCAGTAAAATCAACAGTATAATCAGCGCAATGACACTGGAGGGGAAGGTGAAGGGCAGAAGCTTTTCAATATACATGCTGACCCAGCACAGGCCGAACAGGATGCCCACCTGTTTCAATATTTTCATAGGAACCGACCTTTCTCTTTTAATAAGTGATTGCAGTGCTTCCATTTTACGGTCGGTTTCATGGGAATGTCAATCAAAACCCGGCACACTCTCTCATTTTCAGCGGAAGGCACAGAGCCCTTCCGCCCCGGCAGAGAGGCTCTGTACTGTTTGACACAGTCAAAAAATTGCGGCTCACCGAACTTCACACTTTTTTTACTCTTTAGCGCTTGCAATACAGGCAGCGGCCATGATATAGTAAAAGCAATTTTAGGAAGCGCGGCATTTCCGGCGCTATCCCAAATCGGAGGTGCACTTTGCAGAAGCGCAGTCATAAGCTCCTGGCTTCCAGGCTGCTCGAGGCTCAGAACGGTTTTCAATGCAGACGTTTTGAGTTTGCTTTCCTGTTCGGCTCCTTTCAGCCAGACTGCAACCCCCTCTCCTATCTGAAGGGTTCCATCCGCAGCTATAAGTTTCGCGGACATAATTATACAAATTCCGACCAGTATATCGCCTGCCGCATCGGCCGTCTCCAGCACCGGGAAAAGGGATGGACCTGCTGGCAGTATTACACACTGGGAAAGCTCACCCACTATCTGGCAGATGCATTTACCTATCCGCACAATGAAAACTACCCCAATTCTCTGATGGATCACCGGCGGTATGAGAACGCGCTGCGGGAATACCTCAGCTCCTATCTGGAGATCTGGGGCCTATGCCCCGCTCTCCCCGCTGGCGAGGATCTGAACGACAGCCTGCGGGACCTGCACCAGCAGTATATGGACGCTCAGGCGGACATGCGCCGGGATGTACGGTATATCATCGAGGCCACCTCGCTGCTGATGAACGGCGTTCTTGCGGCACCGGCTCTGGCAGAAGTTTGATGAATCCGTCAAATTTTATGGAGTATTTTTTTGATTGTTTGGCTGTTTTCCCTCTGTTCTTTTTGCGGAGGGCATGGTATGATTTCAGTAATTTAAAGTATGATAGCAAGGAGACAATTGATGTCCGCTTTCACCTTTGCAGCTGAATACCGTTACTTTAGCTTTACCTATTATTTTGGTAAGGCTTATTTCGGTTGGGCTGAAAACGAGTGTGTGTGCGACTGATATTGTCAGGAATATCCGTACATGACGACCCGCAGCCAGCCGGCTGCGGGTCTTTTTTGTACCAATTTAAGGAGGAAAACGTCATGATCGTCATTCTCAAGAGCAATCCCAACCGTGAACAGCTGGAAAGCCTTATCAGCTGGCTTCAGGATAAGGGCATCACCATCCATACCAGCATCGGCCAGTCTCACACCATTCTAGGGCTGGTAGGAGACACCTCTCAGCTGGACATTGACCTGATCGCCGCGCTTGACATTGTGGACGACGTCAAGCGGGTGCAGGAACCTTATAAAAATGCAAACCGCAAGTTTCATCCGGAAGACACCGTGGTCAAGATCCGGGACACCCAGATCGGCGGGGGCACACTGACGATCATGGCAGGTCCCTGCTCCGTGGAGAGCGAGGATCAGGTGGTGGGCATCGCCAAAGCCGTGAAGGCCAGCGGCGCCACCATGCTTCGGGGCGGCGCATTCAAGCCCCGCACCTCCCCCTACTCCTTTCAGGGGCTGGGCGCTCAGGGCCTTGAATTTTTGAAGGTTGCCCGGGAGGAGACGGGTCTTCCCATTGTCTCCGAGCTGATGGACATTTCCCAAATTCCTCTGTTCGGCGACGTGGACGTCATTCAGATTGGCGCACGGAATATGCAGAATTTCAATCTTCTCAAGGAGGTCGGCAAGCTGAACAAGCCCGTCATGATTAAGCGGGGCATGTCCGCCACCTATGAGGAATGGCTCATGAGCGCCGAATACGTCATGGCCAGCGGAAATCAGGACGTAATTCTCTGTGAGCGGGGTATCCGGACCTTCGAGACCTATACCCGCAACACCCTGGATCTGGCCTGCATCCCCGTCCTGCGCAAGCTCTCCCACCTGCCCATTATTATCGACCCCAGCCACGCCACCGGCAAGAGTTGGCTTGTGGACCCGCTGGCCGTTGGCGCCGTGGCCACCGGAGCAGACGGTCTTTTGATCGAGGTCCACAACGACCCGGCCCATGCTCTTTGCGACGGGGCTCAGTCCCTGAAGCCGGAGGCCTTTGATGTGCTGTCCAGGAAGCTGCACAAGATGCACGACTTTTTGTCTACGCTGGAGGACTGAGCAGATGAACATTGGAATCATCGGCCTTGGTCTGATCGGCGGATCTATGGCAAAGAGTGTGAAGGCACGCACAGCTCACATGGTATGGGGGCTGGACACAGACCCCGAGACCATGACTCTGGCGCGTCTGTGCGGCGCCATCGACGGGACGCTGACAGACGAAAAGCTCTCTCAGTGCGATCTGATTCTGGCCGCCGTCTGTCCCGGCGCGGCGGTGGAATGGGTGGAGGCCAACGCGGAAAAAATCGCAAAGTCCGCCATAGTAGTAGACCTGTGCGGCGTGAAGCGATCGGTGGTCGGCAGAATCGCTCCCATTGCGGAGAAGCACGGCTTCGCCTATATCGGCGGCCACCCCATGGCAGGACTGGAGCGGGGCGGTTTTGTGAATTCTTCGGACCGTCTGTATGACGGAGCCTCCATGATTCTGACGCCGGACAGGCGCACGGATATTCAGCTGCTGGAGACGCTGAAAGCCTTTTTTCTGGACATCGGCTTCGCCAACCTTACTTTCTCCAATCCTGACGAACACGACCGCATTATTGCCTATACTTCCCAACTGGCGCACATCTCCTCCAGCGCCTATGTAAAGTCCCCCGAGGCGCAGAAGCGCCGGGGTTTCTCCGCCGGAAGCTTTCGGGATATGACGCGGGTGGCCCGACTGGACGAGTCCATGTGGACCGAGCTGTTTCTGGACAACGCGGATTATCTCACGGAGGAACTGGATATTCTAATCGGGCACCTGAACGAATACCTTGGTGCTTTGCAAAACCGCGACGCGGAGAAGCTGCGCAGTCTCTTGAAAGAGGGCCGGGATCTGAAGGCCGCCGCCGGCGGCAGTTGAGAGAGCCGCAAGCTCCATATCCCTCGCTATGGTCCGCCAATACAATCTGAACTACGGGAGGATGCTATGGCAAACACCATTCAAACCATACCGATCAAAACGCAGCCGGAATACGCCGTGTCCATTGCCCCCGGCCTGTTGGACCGCTTCGGGGGCTGATCGCATCGGCGCTGGCCCCCTGCCGCGCCGCTGTGATAACAGACAGCAATGTGGCAGGCCTGTACCTGCTTCAGGTGGAAGACAGTCTTCGCGCGGCCGGCTTTGCTGTCTGTGTTTACATCTTCCCCGCCGGGGAGAAAAGCAAAAATCTCTCCACCCTTTCTCAGGTACTGGAGTTTCTGGCACAGGAGCAGCTCACCCGCAGCGACTGCGTGGTGGCGCTGGGCGGCGGCGTATGCGGTGACATGGCGGGCTTTGCCGCCGGCTGTTATCTGAGGGGCGTCCGATACGTCCAACTCCCCACCACCCTGCTCTCTGCGGTGGACTCCTCCGTGGGCGGAAAGACCGCCGTGGATCTGCGGTACGGTAAAAATCTGGCGGGACTGTTTCTTCAGCCTTCCGCCGTGGTGTGCGACACCGACTGTCTGAAAACCCTTCCCCCGCTGGAACGGGCAGACGGCGCCGCCGAGGCCATTAAGACCGGCGTTCTCTCCGACGAAGGGCTGTTCACCCTGTTTGATACAGACGATCTGACCGCAGACCTGGGCGAGATCGTGGCCCGGTGCATCGCGTTCAAGGGCTCCGTGGTGGAGCGGGACGAGCTGGACAACGGTCTGCGCCGGACGCTGAATCTGGGACATACCGCGGGACATGCCATTGAAAAATGCAGCGGCTACACCATCCACCACGGTCATGCCGTTGCGGCGGGTCTTTCGATCATTGTCCGGGCGGCCGAGGCTCTGGGCTGGACGGAGGAGCCCTGCGCCAAGCGCATTTGCGCGGTGCTTCGGCGAAATGGCCTGCCTACCGGAACGGAGTATTCCCCCCAGACGCTTGCCCGTGCGGCGCTGGCGGACAAAAAGCGCCGGGGCGACGAGATCGCTCTTGTGATTCCCCGGAAAATTGGCAAGTGCGAGATGAAAACCGTCCCCGTGGGGGAGTTGGAGTCCATTTTTGCCGCCGGGTGGGAGGACCGCTGATGGATATGCGCATCAATCCCAGACCCCTCAGCAGCGCGGTCACTCCGCCTCCCAGCAAATCCATGGCCCACCGTCTGCTGATCGCCGCCGCGCTGGCAGAGGGCGTCAGTACCGTCCGCAATGTGGCGCTGTCTCAGGATATTGAGGCCACGCTTCGGTGCGTCACAGCTCTGGGCTGCCACTGGGCGCAGCCCGAATCGGACGTCGTCCGCGTTTGGGGCACCGGTGGGAAATTGGCGGGCCGGAGAGGTGAATTACCCTATTTTGACTGCGGCGAATCCGGCTCCACCCTCCGCTTTTTGATCCCCATCGCTCTGGCCGCCGCAGGCGGCGGTGTGTTCACTGGGCGGGGCCGCCTGATGGCGCGGCCCCAAAAACCGTATTTCGACCTGTTTGATGAAAAGAGCATTTTTTACCAACTTCAAGGCGGCACGCTTACGGTTCGAGGCTCTCTTCCCTACGGAGAATACCGGCTTCCCGGCAACGTATCCAGCCAGTTTTTTACCGGGCTCCTGTTCGCGCTGCCCCTGCTGGGCGGGACAGCACCGTCGTCAGCACCACGGCTCTGGAGTCCTCGGACTACCTTGCCATGACTGTCGAGGCGCTGCGCACCGCCGGAGTTTCGGCATCGTTTCAGCCGGAGCGGCGGCGCTGTCAGGTTTCTCCGGATATTTCAAACCCTTTGACGCTGCGGTGGAGGCCGACTGGTCCCAAGCCGCGTTCTGGTACGCCGCCAACTTCCTGGGCGGCGAACTCCGGATCGGCGGTCTGACCCGCTCTCCTCTCA
>Ga0183099_1000578_pt1 | contig 25582 bp, 20 predicted proteins | sample Biomet1_FD_127788 | JGI IMG/M metagenome (GOLD analysis project Ga0183099, IMG submission 127788) | Microbial communities from bioreactor (seeded with anoxic lake sediment) at LBNL, California, USA - Biofuel metagenome 1 | ecosystem: Engineered > Bioreactor > Anaerobic > Unclassified ...
CAAGAAACTAATATTATTCCTTCTATTTATTTTTATTAATTGATGATGCAAAGATAGCAAAATTATTATCTTTGCAAACAATAATATAAATATGGCAAGTCGTTTAGGTGTTGTATGGGGGTTTATCGCTCACTATAAGTATCTTGTAGTGACGCTGCTCGGTATTCTTATCGTTGGATTTATCGATGAGAATAGTTTTATGAGACGCATCCAACTTGAACTGCAAATAAGTGATTTGCAGAGCGATATCAAGAAATACAACAAACAGTATGAAAATGACTCTAGACAGCTGAGAGAGATAAGACAAAATCCAAAGGCTATCGAAAAGATTGCCCGTGAACGTTATTTCATGAAAGCTGACGATGAAGACATTTATGTACTTAGTGATGACGAGAAGCCTTTAAATACTAATGATGAAACAACAAAATAAGTTACAAAGCATTTTATTTGTGCTTGGCGGCATATTGATGGTTATCGGTGTAGGCTGCTTCGTTTTTATGTTTAAGCAGCAAATAGTTAGTTGGCTGTTCCTTGTCGGTACAGTATTGTTTGCTACAATGCAGATGATGCAGGAATATGAAGGAAACAACATAACCGTTCGCAGATTGAAGAACATAATGAATTTAGCTGATATGGTATTCATATTCTCTGGAATTCTTATGGTAGACAATGTTTATGGTTTCATACGTCCAGCATTCAGTAATTCAATAGATTACCTTTCTTATATATATAATAAGTGGGTGGTACTTCTGTTAATTGCCGCTATATTGGAAATATACACCATGCACAGAATCGAATGGGAAATAAAAAAAGAAAATAAAAACAACTCTAATATATAGTATCCAAAGGGAAGTACGTGTCTGAATTACGAAAAAAACATAAAAGTTGTGTTATATAATTTAAATAGCATGAATTTTTTTTCGAACCTCACTTATACATGTTATCTTTGCTTTTAAAGAAAAAGGAAAACTGTTTATGACTAAATTTTTGTATCCAATTATATCACTACTAGCTTTAACGCTAGCGTCATGTGGAAAATCATATAATGTAATCGGCACATCAAATGTATCTAACCTTGATGGAAGAATGCTGTATCTAAAAGTTCTGAAAAACAATGAATTCAAGACTATAGACTCATGTGATGTCGTACACGGACAATTCCACTTCGAAGGAACCTTTGACTCTGTACGAATGGCAAACATCTTTATGGATGACGAAAGCGTATTGCCTCTAGTTATTGAAGATGGCGACATTAACATCAAGATAGACAACACACAGCAAACCGTAAGCGGAACTCCGCTTAATGATAAGTTATTCAAGTTCTTCAATAAATATAATCAAATGAAGAACCTTGAAAACGAACTTGTTCACAAACATGACCAAGCTATCATGAACGGTAGAAACATGAACATCGTGAATGCCAACCTGAATAAGGAAGCTGCACATTTATCACAAAAGGAAGATAATTTGATTACAAGTTTCGTTACCGAAAACTTTGATAATATTCTTGGTCCAGGTGTTTTCTTTATGGTAACTATCGGTTACCAATATCCTGAACTAACACCATGGATAGAAGACATTATGAGTAAGGCTACTGATAATTTCAAGAACGATCAATATGTTAAGGACTATTACAAAAAAGCCCTTGAAAATCAACAGATAATGAACGGCATGCGTGGTGCTCCAGCAAACTCGCAACCAGCACAAGCTCCAGCACAACCTAACGCCGCCCCTACACCAAACGAGATGGCAAGCCCTTCTCAAGCGCCTATGACGAGATAAGGTTATAGAATTCATAAAACCTTTAAGATGAGAATATTAATAAAAAGTGGAACAATAGTAAATGAAGGTTGCTCTGTATTGGGCGACATTGTGATCACTGATGATATTATATCCGGAGTCTATGCTGAAGGTGAAACTCCCCGCGGAGTCTACGACAAGATAGTAGACGCCTCGGGGTGTTTTGTTATTCCAGGAGTCATGATGACCATGTGCATTTCCGTGAACCAGGATTGACTGACAAAGCTGATATAAAAAGCGAAAGCAGAGCTGCTGCTTGTGGTGGTATTACATCCTATATGGATATGCCTAACACTTCTCCGCAAACCACATCAATAGAAGCTTTTAATAACAAATTACACATTGCCCAAAAGAATAGTCTTGTTAATTACGGATTTTTCTATGGAGCAACAATATCAAACGCCGAAACTTTCAACTCGCTCGACCGCCATACGATTCCTGGCATAAAACTTTTTATGGGCGCTAGTACTGGTAATATGCTTGTTGACAAGGCTGAGTCATTGAATAATATATTCAAAACTTGCGCTGAAAACGATATCATATTGATGACCCATTGCGAGGATACCGATATCATAAATGCCAACATGAATGTGGCAAAACAGGAGAATGAAGACCCTGATATAACAATGCATCCATTGATAAGAAGTGAACTTGCATGTTATAAAAGTACATCAGCTGCTGTTAACCTCGCAAAAAAGTATAACACCAGACTACACGTTGCACATGTTACAACAGCAAGTGAACTTGAACTTTTCGGAAATGATGATAAAATAACAGCAGAAGCTGTAATAGCACATATCTATTTCTGCGATGAAGCTTATAAGTCTTTAGGCGCATTGATAAAATGTAACCCTGCCATAAAAACAAAACATGACAGAGATGAGATAAGAAAAGCTTTAAATGATGGAAGGATTACGACCATAGGCACAGATCATGCACCGCATGAGCTCAAAAATAAACAAGGAGGATGCTGTAAAGCTGCTTCTGGTATGCCAATGATTCAGTTCTCACTTGTCACAATGCTTGAACTTGTTGATGATGGCATATTTTCTATTGAACGTATAGTTGAATTAATGTGCCATAATCCAGCAACTCTTTTTCATGTAAACAAGCGCGGATTTCTTCGCACAGGATATAAGGCAGATATCGTTGTGATACAACCCTCGTGTAAATGGGAAGTTACCAAAGACATCATAATAAGCAAATGTAAATGGAGTCCTATGGAGGGACATATTTATAACAATAAGGTTAAGACAACGATATGCAACGGTAACTTTGTTTATGATAACGATAACATTATAGATATCAGCAGAGGGGAAGCTCTTGCTTTCAATGTTTAGCTACTTGATTTTAAAAAGATGACCATTCATTATAACATACAGGATATTGAACCATACATAAACTGGATTTATTTCTATCATGCATGGAACATGAACGGCAAACCAGAAACTGAAAAGATGAAGCTTCGTGGTGATGCTGAGCAGATGTTGCATGAATGGTATGGCAAATATCATACTCATGCCGTATTTGAAATTCTAGACGCCAACAGTGATGGTGATGATTTAATATTAAACGACATTAGAATTCCAATGCTCAGACAGCAGAAACTTATCGCTGATGGATTACCAAATTTATGTCTGACGGATTTTGTACGCCCAGCTTCAACTGGCATAAAAGATAAGGTTGGCGTATTTGCAACAACAGTAGACACTGAATTGCAGAAAAAATACATCAATGATGAATATAAGCGAATGATGGCTCAAGTGCTTGCAGATAGATTAGCAGAAGGAACTGCAGAAAGAATACACGAGGAAGTAAGACGAAAATATTGGGGATATGCTCCAAATGAAGAACTTACAATGAAGCAGACCCATAATGAAGAATATCAGGGAATAAGACCAGCTGTAGGTTATCCTTCATTACCAGACACAAGTCTCAACTTCATAATCAACGACATCATAGACATGAAAGGAATAGGAATAAGACTTACCGAGAATGGAATGATGATTCCCCATGCCAGTGTAAGTGGTTTCATGTTCTCTCATCCACAAAGCAAATATTTTGATTTGGGAAGAATCGGCAATGACCAGATTGTTGATTACGCAAACAGAAGAGGCATACCCATAGAATTAGTGAAAAAGTTTTTGAAATTTACATGATGCGTTAGCATTTATATTTAATTGAATAATGGTAGCAAAAATAATATTTTTGATAATGTTGGCGCTAGTGCTCCCCGACTTATATATAGACATGCATTATCTAAGACATAGGACAAATTACAACCTATGGAAAAGAGTCGTGTGGTGGACACCAGCAACGATAATAATTATAGTTAGCCTGTATTTCACATTTAGTAAAGAGTTCGCGCCTGACGACATGCGGATTTTAGTGGGATACTTAATGATATTGGGTATATTCGCCGTTCCAAAAATGATATTCTCAGTATGTTCATTTCTTGGTTGGAGACACTGCATAGCTCATAAAACACCTCATAATTGGGGAAACATCATAGGAATACTTTTTTCTGTAGTGTCAGTAATTATGATTATATACGGATTCACTATCGGACCACGAAAATTGAAAGTCGTAAATATTGAAATACCTATAAAGGGACTTCCACAAAGCTTTAACGGACTGAGAATTGTTTTATTCTCAGATGCTCACATCAACTCTTTCCATAATATGATGGAAGACTGTCTTATACGTGACGTCGACACGATATCTGCTCTCAAACCAGATATCATTTGCTTTGCCGGAGATTTACAAAACATCCAGCCTTCAGAGCTTTATCGTTACAAAAACCTTCTATCACGAATAGCAAAAAATGCAAACGTACCTGTTTATAGCATACTTGGAAATCATGATTACAGCATGTACCAAATCGGGACGCCACAGGAAAAAGCAGCAAACGAGCGTAAATTGCGTGAATACGAGAAATCAATAGGTTGGCAGCTTCTAAACAATGAACATAAAGCATATTATTCTGCAAATCACAAAGATTCTATTATCATTGCAGGCGAAGGCAATTGTGGAACAGGACGTTTTCCAGATTGGTCTGACATGAAAAAGACGATGAAAGGAGTAAAGAAAAACGATTGCGTGATACTTATGCAACATGATCCAATGACATGGGAATCTAGAATATTACCAAAAAGCAATGCTGCGTTAACGCTTAGCGGTCACACACATGGAGGTCAAATCAGCATATTCGGATTGCGTCCTTCTGCTTTAGTATATCCAAATGATCGCGGACTTTATGAGAAACAAGACCGTTATCTATATGTAACTAGCGGAATAGGTGCTTTGCTTCCTTTCAGACTCGGTGTATCCCCAGAGATCACAGTCATAACATTGAAAATAAAGAAATAAAAACATTAAGACAATATGAAATATCTTTATCGACTTTACCAATTGGTTATTTGTCTGCCGATATTAGTTGTCGACAGCATTTTTACATCATTAGCAACAGTTATAGGCTGCATGCTAGGTAACGGACATTTCTGGGGATACTATCCTGGCAAATGGTGGTCTTGGTTGTGGATAAGAATACTTTTTCTTCCTGTTAAGGTTGAAGGACGTGAGAATCTTGATCCAAAACAGTCGTATGTTTTTGTAGCAAACCATCAAGGCGCTTTTGACATATTCTTGATATACGGCTTCCTAGGAAGAAATTTCAAGTGGATGATGAAAAAAGGTATTGGTAAAATACCATTGATTGGCACCGCATGTAAATATGCACATCACATTTTTGTCGACAAGAGTGGACCATCAAAGATAAGGGCTACCTATGATCAGGCACGCTCTATATTGAAAGAAGGTATGTCGTTGGTAGTTTTCGCTGAAGGTGCACGTACATTAACAGGCCATATGGGAGTATTTCGTCGTGGTGCGTTTATGCTTGCCGACGATCTTCAGTTACCTGTTGTACCACTGACTATAAACGGAAGTTTTGATGTTAAACCACGTATGAATGATAAATTCTGGATATTCTGGCATCCACTTAAGCTCACTATCCATAAGCCTATTGCACCAATTGGCAAAGGACCAGAGAATGTTAAGAACCAGATGGAAAAGAGCTACGCTGCAGTAATGAGTGCCATTTCTCCAGAATACCAAGGCTTTGTTGAAAACCCAGATCAATAAAATAAAAACTTTGTTATTTATTTTGTTCTTCTCACAACTTGCACTATCTTTGCAAAATATTAAAATATTGAATAGCTATGCATGAAAGTGATTCTATCGTAATTATTCCCACATACAACGAGAAAGAGAATATTGAACATATTATACGTTCCGTATTTAGTCTTGAAAAATGTTTTCATATTCTTATAATTGATGACGGAAGCCCAGACGGAACTGCCGCTATTGTGCATCGTTTGATTGATACAGAATTCTCTGACCGTTTATTTATCATTGAACGCAAGGGGAAACAAGGACTTGGCACTGCTTATATTGCAGGTTTCAAATGGGCATTGAATCGCAAGTATGGTTATATTTTTGAAATGGATGCTGATTTCAGCCACGATCCCAAAGATTTACCACGCCTATATGCAGCTACACATGATGAAGCCAACGATGTTGCTGTTGGATCACGCTATGTCAGCGGAGTAAACGTTGTGAATTGGCCTATCGGCAGAGTCCTGATGAGTTATTTCGCATCCCAATACGTACGCATTGTTACTGGTTTCAGAGTTCATGACACTACTGCTGGATTTGTATGCTACAAGCGACATGTACTCGAAACAATATCTTTGAATGATATACGTTTCAAGGGATATGCTTTTCAGATAGAAATGAAGTACACTTCTTATAAGATAGGATTTAAGATTAAGGAAGTTCCTGTAATTTTCGTTAATCGTCGTGAAGGAGTGAGCAAAATGAATGGTGGTATTTTTGGCGAAGCTTTTTTCGGAGTTATGCGTCTCAGACTTGACGGTTGGCTTCGTAAATATCCCAAGATAAAAGACTAGAATTGGACATTAAAGAGATAAGAAAGCTTTATGGAAAAGCCCCTCAAATAGGAGCTTTGATGAAGTTGCTTAAAGATAATACCGTCGGTAATATCTTCTTGAAGGGATTGTCATGTTCCTCCACTCCGGTAATCTTCTCTGCATTGTCAGACAAACTAGATAATACATTTATATTCATACTGCAAGATGCTGATGAGGCTGGGTATTTGTATCATGACCTCATGCAGATTATGGATTCAGACAATGTACTGTTTTTCCCTTCTGCATATAAACGTGCTGCCAAGCATGGACAGCGCGATAGTGCAAATGAGATACTACGTACCGAAGTTCTAGCCAAAGTTGCTTCACATAACAACACGAGCGAGGCATTGTTCATTGTGTCATATCCTGATGCGCTAGCAGAGTTAGTTGTATCAAAAAAGAGACTTGACGAAAGGCGCTTATCGTTAAATGTAGGACAGAATATCGATATAACTGATCTAGAACACCTATTGCGTGAATATGGATTTACTGAGACTGATTATGTTTACGAACCAGGACATTTTGCCGTCCGTGGTAGCATATTGGATGTGTATTCTTTTAGTTGTGAAGATCCTTTCCGCATAGATTTCTTTGGTGATGAAATAGATACAATTCGTACTTTTCAAGTACAGGACCAGTTATCAAAAAATAAACGTGACAGCATTGAGGTAGTTCCAGAACTTATGAATACTACCTCTGAGAAGATCTCTTTTCTGAAATTTCTACCCGACAACACTTTCCTTGTTATGAAGGACTTCACATATATCCACGATGTCATCGAACGGATATATAAAGACGGTTTCTCTTCACAGGCTCTTACTGATAGACTTGAAGGTGCAACAGAGGTTGAACAAAAGCAAATTGTGAACGAACTGAACCGTGACAAATCTCTTGTCAGTCCATATCAATTTACAGAAGATGCAGCAGCGTTCCGTCGTATTGAATTTGGACCAAACGTTAAGTCTGCGGTAAAGCATTCTTCACAAAATACGGCTGTTCGTGATGCATCCATAACGTTCGATATCACTCCGCAACCACTTTTCCATAAGAATTTTGATTTACTAACACAGGCTTTTGAGGATTATATTCTTAAAGGTTACAAACTGTATATACTTGCTGATAGTGAAAAGCAGACACAAAGATTAAAAGACATATTTGCCGATATGGATTCGCCACAAGCAAATTCAATAGTCTTTGAACCTGTAAATAAAACGATTCATGAGGGATTTGCTGATTCCAATTTAAAAATATGCCTCTTCACTGATCATCAGATATTTGATCGTTACCATAAATATAATCTAAAAAGTGATAGTGCCAGAACAGGAAAGATTGCTCTCACAATGAAAGAACTTCAGGAAATGGAGCCTGGAGATTTTATCGTTCATGTAGATTTTGGTATTGGCAAGTTTGGCGGTCTTGTACGTGTACCAGCAGGCAACAGTTATCAAGAGGTCATACGCATCATCTATCAACATAATGACAAGGTAGATGTGAGCATCCACTCATTATATAAGATAAGCAAATATAGGCGCAGTGATACCGGTGAGCCTCCACGTCTTAGCACTCTTGGAAGCGGAGCATGGGACAAACTCAAGGAGAAGACCAAGAAGCGCATCAAAGATATTGCACGTGATCTTATCAAACTATATGCCCAACGCCGACATGAAAAAGGATTTGCATATAGTAACGACAGTTACATGCAGCATGAACTCGAGGCTAGTTTCCTATACGAGGACACGCCAGACCAAAGTAAGGCGACACAAGATGTCAAGAATGATATGGAGAGTGCACGCCCCATGGACCGACTTATTTGCGGTGATGTAGGTTTTGGGAAGACAGAAGTTGCTGTCCGCGCAGCTTTCAAAGCTGCATGTGACAGTAAGCAAGTTGCTATACTTGTGCCTACAACGGTATTAGCTTATCAACATTATCAAACATTCCTGAGTCGCCTTAAAGGAATGCCTGTCAGAATTGAATATCTATCAAGAGCACGTTCCACAAAACATACGAAGCAAGTACTCGAAGATCTAGAATCAGGAAAGATTGATATATTAATTGGAACCCACAAACTTATAGGCAGTTCTGTTAAATGGCATGATTTAGGTCTCCTCATCATTGATGAGGAACAAAAGTTCGGTGTGTCTACAAAAGAGAAACTTCGTAAGTTCAAGACCAATGTTGATACACTCACCATGTCTGCAACACCGATACCGCGCACATTGCAATTTTCTTTAATGGGGGCACGTGATATGAGTATTATACGCACTCCGCCACCAAACAGATATCCTATAAATACAGAATTAGCAACATACAGTCACGAAGTTATAGCAGATGCCATCAACTTTGAAATGAGCCGCAATGGACAGATATACTTTGTCAATGACCGTATTAGTAGTTTACAGGAAATTGCCAATCTAATACATAAACATGTACCAGATTGCCGTATCGCAATAGGTCATGGGCAAATTAAGCCAGAGGAACTTGAAAAGATCCTTGTCGGCTTTATGAACTACGATTATGATGTACTGCTGTCAACGACTATTATTGAGAACGGTATAGATATAAGTAATGCCAATACAATCATAATAAATGATGCACATAGGTTCGGACTTTCCGACCTTCACCAGATGCGTGGCAGAGTAGGACGCAGCAACCGAAAGGCTTTCTGCTATCTTCTCGCACCACCAAAGAGTGTACTTACCCCTGAGGCACGCCGTCGACTAGAAGCTCTTGAGACATTTTCTGATTTGGGAAGTGGCTTCAATCTTGCTATGCAGGATCTTGACATTCGTGGAGCTGGTAATCTTCTTGGTGGAGAACAAAGCGGATTCATGGAAGATTTAGGATATGAAACATATCAGAAAATTCTTAATCAGGCAGTAACAGAGCTAAAGAACGATGAGTTTCAGGATATTTACGCCCAACAAATGGCTGAAGGCAACAATATCACTGGTGATGAGTTTGTTGAAGACTGTGCTGTTGAAAGCGATTTGGAGATGTATTTCCCAGATAACTATGTCCCAGGAAGCAGCGAACGAATGCTACTTTATCGTGAACTTGACAGCATCAATGACGATGATGAACTGGCTTTATATAGAAAACGACTTATTGATAGATTTGGTGAAACTCCAAAGGAGGGAGAGGAACTCATGCAGGTTGTAACCCTTCGCCGACTTGGTAAACGTCTTGGCTGCGAGAAGATTATGTTGAGGCAAGGAAAGATGAACATGCAGTTTGTTAGCAATCAGGAAAGTGCCTATTACCAAAGCAACACATTCGCTGCTGTTATTAACTATGTTGGAAGAAATCCACGCAGATGCGATTTTAGACAAGTTGCAAACAGACGTTTGTTAAGCGTAAATAGTATTTCTACCGTTGGAGATGCAGTTGTTATATTAAGAAATATGTTGGAAAACATTTAATAGAATATTTGTTATAGACATAATAAAATGCCGAATAGTATATTTTGGTGGACAAAAATGCGTTATCATTTGTCCACCAATTTGTCCACCACTACTTAATGTTTGTTGTTTCAATATGTTAATTATTACGTAATAACATATATATAGCACGTTTAAAAGCTCAATTCAAAGATAATATCATTCAAATAATACATAAGGATAATCTAACAACAAACTATACATAAATTATTAACATTTTGATTAGGTACTTTAATTTTAATATTTTATCTTTGCAGCATTATAATTAATAATGATATTAGTATCATTCGCAACTTAATTAATCAAGCTAAAAAATATATATGATAAAGATGTTATTTTAATATCAAAATCATATCAGGAAATATTACACAAAAAGAGAAATGTTTAATGCGAATAGATTAACTCGTTCAAAATCATACAATTTCATACAAGTCATTGTTTGATTTTGAATCCTGTCAATCGAAGACAGGTTAAAATGACATAATAAGGGCAAACATGTGGAACGTGTGAACGCTTTATTTTTTGCCCATGTCATTTTAAAAACTAGCTATTTACTCCCCTTATTAAAATTGACTTAAAAGTAAATAAATACTATTTACGACAACAAGTTATTTGTCAGAACATGGCATTTAATATTGTTTAGTATTATTTTTTCGACTAATAGAAATGTGACTCATACGACTAATAATATAATGTTACTCATACGACTAATTGAATTTTTTATAACAAGCTTAAAGCTGACAAGCCCAGTCAAATATATGGCTGGGCTTGTTTTGTATGTTACTTATTATTTATTTCACAATTTCATTGATATCAAATTGCGGAACATCTTCAAGATTCTTTTCAATCTCACTGTCGGTTATACTGTAGTTCTGAAGATCCCCATTAATGTAGTTTTCATAAGCTGTCATATCTATCAATCCATGACCTGAAAGACAGAAAAGAATAACCTTATCCTTACCCTCTTCCGTAGCTTTCTTCGCCTCTCTTATTGCCGCAGCTATAGCGTGACCGCTTTCTGGTGCTGGGATTATGCCTTCGGCACGTGCAAAAATCATACTTGCCTCGAAACTCTCTAATTGAGGAATATCTACACCATGCATATAATTATCGCGTATAAGCTGACTGACTATCATGCCAGCTCCATGGTATCTCAAACCACCTGCATGTATGTTAGCAGGCTTGAAATCATGTCCTAGAGTAAACATCGGTAATAGAGGTGTATAACCAGCCTCATCACCGAAATCATATTCAAATTTTCCACGTGTAAGCTTTGGGCAACTTTCTGGTTCAGCAGCAATAAACTCTGTTTTCTTGCCATCTTTAATATTGTGTCGCATGAAAGGAAATGCTATACCGCCAAAATTACTTCCTCCACCAAAACATGCTATCACGGTATCAGGATATTCACCCGCCATTTTCATTTGTTTCTCAGCTTCAAGACCAATAACTGTCTGATGCAATGCTACGTGATTAAGTACAGAACCAAGAGTGTATTTACAATTAGGTGTAGTGGTAGCAAGTTCTATAGCCTCGCTTATTGCTGTTCCCAAAGAACCAGGATGATTAGGATCACGAGTTATGATATCTTTTCCTGCGCGTGTACTCATAGACGGAGAACCCTCTACCGTTGCACCAAAAGTGCGCATTATTGCAGAACGATATGGTTTCTGCTGCATACTTATCTTTACTTGATATACAGCAGCTTCAAGTCCGTATAGTTTTGCAGCGTAGCTTAATGCAGCCCCCCACTGCCCTGCTCCAGTTTCAGTTGTTACATTCGTATCACCTTCCTGTTTACAGTAATAGCATTGCGGAATCGCAGAGTTTATCTTATGTGAACCAAGCGGGTTTGTACTTTCATTCTTGAAATAAATGTGTGCAGGAGTTCCAAGAGCCTCTTCAAGCGCATAAGCTCTTACCAGAGGAGTAGATCTGTAATAAGTATACTTCTCGCGCACTTCCTCAGGGATTTCTATCCATGCATGTTCTATATCCAGTTCTTGTTTTGAACATTCCTTATTAAAAATGTGACTCAGGTCATCGGCATCCAAAGGTTTATGTGTTGCCGGATTAAGTGGTGGCAGAGGCTTGTTAGGCATATCTGCCTGAATGTTATACCAATGTGTTGGTAATTTCATTCTCTTGAAGGATGAATTTTTTCTGTCTCATGATAAAGTATTTGTTGTTACTATTTTGTCTCTAGTTCTATTTACAAAGATACGAAAAAGAAATCGCTATTTTGTAGGTTTACATGTCTTTTTTAGTAATTTTGCAACCACTATGATAATTATATTCACCATACTTGCATATTTTTGCGTATTACTTTTATTTAGTCGAATAACGAGCAGAAAAGCGAATAATGAGACTTTCTATCGTGCCGACAGACGCTCACCTTGGTATATGGTTGCTTTCGGTATGATTGGAGCCTCTATATCTGGAATTACGTTTGTTAGTGTTCCTGGTATGGCTATAACTACAGACATGACTTATTTACAGATGTGTATAGGATTTATATTCGGATACATTGCTGTGGCGTTCATCCTTTTACCAGTCTACTATCGACTTAATCTTACCACGATATATAGTTATCTAAAGACTCGTCTTGGGCAACGGTCGTATAAGACAGGAGCATCATTCTTTCTACTTTCAAAACTCATTGGCTCTGCCGTAAGATTTTATGTCGTATGCATAATTCTGCAGAAGTTTGTATTCGACTCCATGGGAATACCTTTTCCTATAACTGTATTGGGTATGGTTGGCTTGATATGGCTTTACACTCGCAAAGGTGGTATAAAGACATTAGTATGGACAGATTCATTCCAGACTCTGTGCATGTTTGTGGCTTTAATCCTTATTATATATAATGTCATAACATCGCTGAATATGAATGTTGGCGGAGCTATAAGCGCTATTGCGTCGAATGTTCATAGCCGAGTGTTTGTATTCGACGATTTCATATCACGACAGAATTTCTGGAAACAGTTTCTCAGTGGTATCTTTGTTGTTATCGTTATGACAGGTCTCGACCAAGACATGATGCAGAAAAACCTTACGTGCAAGTCTCTGCGTGACGCTCAGAAAGATATGTGCAGTTATGGTTTTGCTTTTCTGCCTGCAAACCTTTTATTTCTTTCGCTTGGTATACTATTGATGATGCTTGCAAATAAGCAGGGTATTCCCCTACCAGCAATGAGTGATAATTTGTTACCAATGTTTGCAGCTTCAGGAAATCTGGGAACGGTAGTCCTTATCTTATTTACGATAGGAATTGTTGCCGCTAGCTTTTCAAGTGCAGACAGTGCCATGACAGCGCTAACTACAAGTTGGTGTGTAGATATTATGGAACGTGACAAAGATGAGCGCCTGCGCAAAATCACTCACTTTGGTGTCGCATTGTTGTTTGTCCTCTTTATCTTGGCATTCAAGGTAATCAATTCTACCAGTGTGATTGATGCCATTTACATACTATGTTCATACACCTATGGACCTTTGTTGGGACTGTTTGCATTTGGTTTGCTTACAAAGCGCCAGACCAACGACCACATGGTACCATATATAGCAATAATAAGCCCGATTATATGTTTTGCTATCGATACGATAACACAACATACAACCGGGTATAAGTTTGGTTACGAGTTGCTAATGGTCAATGGTGCATTGACATTTGCAGGAATGTTTATTTTCCGATCTCGTTAAGATATTCCTGTGCGTCAAGGGCTGCGCTAGCACCAGTTCCAGCAGCGATGATAGCTTGCTGATAATGCGGATCGCATACGTCACCAGCTGCAAATACGCCTTCCTTGTTTGTCATCTGGTTTTTACCTTCTAGCTTTATGAATCTTTGCTCATCAAGATTTATATAGTCCTTGAACAATTCAGTCTGTGGCTTGTGACCTATTGCAAGAAAGAATCCATCAATAGCGATATCGTATTTTCTTTCATCAACTAAGCCTTGTCGGAAAACAATGTGAGCGCCTTCCACGCCATTATCACCAAACAGACCTAGAGTATTTGTCTCGTAAAGGATTTCTATCTTCTCGTTATCAACAACGCGCTTCTTCATTACTTCAGCAGCACGGAGGAAAGGTTTACGCACAATCATGTAAACCTTTGAGCATAGTCCAGCAAGATATGTAGCCTCTTCACAAGCTGTATCGCCACCGCCAACAACGGCAACAACTTTCTTGCGATAGAAGAAACCATCACATGTGGCACATGCGCTTACGCCCTGTCCCATATATTTCTGTTCGTCATCGAGTCCCAGATATTTTGCGATGGCACCAGTAGCGATAATCACGCTTTCTGCTTCAATTTCCACCCCACGGTCATCTGTCAGGATATAAGGTTTCTTACTTAGGTCAGCCTTTACGATTTCACCGTCCCGCAAGTCAACTTCAAATCTCTGAGCCTGTTCGCGTAGGTCCATCATCATCTGGTTACCGTCAACACCTTGTGGGTATCCCGGGAAATTCTCAACGATAGTCGTCTGTGTCAACTGACCGCCCATTTGCATTCCGCAATATTCTATTGGCTGCAAGTTTGCACGTCCAGCATATATAGCCGCAGTGTATCCTGCAGGACCACTACCGATGATAAGGCATTTTGTATATTCCATAAACTATGCTTTTAATAGTTCTTCTATTTTCTTTGCTATATTGCTTATTTTCTCTGTTGGTTCAAATCTTTCCACAAGCTGTCCTTTCTTATTTACAAGGAATTTTGTGAAGTTCCATTTGATGTCTGGATTTTCCTTGTAGTTAGCATCTTGCTCTGAAAGCATCTTGTCAAGTACAGGATAGATCGGGTGAGTTTCGTCCCAACCAGCAAATCCAAATTGTTCCTTCATGAATTTATATAAAGGATCAGCTTCTTCACCATTCACTTTCAATTTCTTGAAACGTGGGAATTCTGTTCCGTAGTTTAACTTGCAGAAATTATGAATGCTCTCATCTGTTCCTGGTGCTTGTTGACCGAACTGATTGCAAGGGAAATCTAATATTTCGAATCCTTGAGCATGATATGTTTCAAAAAGCTTTTCAAGCTCTTCATATTGTGGAGTGAATCCACACTTAGTCGCAGTATTAACAATGAGCAGCACTTCGTTGGCATACTCTTTTAGTGATACATCTTTACCTTTTCTGTCTTTGACAGAGAATTCGTAAACAGTTCTCATTTTCTAGTTATAGTTATATTATAATTTATTTTATCTTCTTTTGCAAAGATAATAATTTTATTTTATTTCCGCAATGCATCATGCTACATTAACACAGATTTAGATTTCCAATCTAAAAACAAAGTAATACCGTTCAAAACAGTACCTACATTTACAGTTTGATGCAAGGGGAAAAGTAGAAATGTCTTTATTGATTATAAGACAAAATAAAGAAATACCTACAAATGAGTAAAGCCACAGAGAAGTATATAACATGGAACAACAAAATATTCTCTTCAAGTCTTTACTCCATCAAATTTATTCTAAAGCAATGGCTCCAGATAAGCAATAGCATCAGTAATATCCTCGGCGAATGTTGAATGTTCCAACAGAAATCCATTCTTTCCTTTAGACATTTCTGAATATAATTCGCGATTCATTTCGTTGGCATAATTACCTATAGCATATTCAATGTCATCTTTCTGACTTTCATTTACAGACTTTGAATATATATTCCACTTCTGATGAAAAAAGCAATAGGCTGATTCTATACTGTCTTTTGTTATCATCTAGACATATTATATATTAATACCATTGTACGGCATTGCTATATCCGCTTCGCTTATCGTATTTCAGTGCATCCGTAAGGGTACTTGCATTACAACGGAATGTGAAGTTATAGCTTGTATAAGGAGCTAGCACAACAGAGCAACTCATGTTGAAACAGTGAAGATCACGCTGCAAACTTGCCGTTGTCATACTGATACCATGATTTTCAAAGTCGTAACCAGAAGAGAAGCTGATGTTCCAGCCTTCACTGATGCGAAGGTTTCCACTGAAGTTAAGAGTCTGCGTAAACTTATAAGGATAACGCATACTACTTGTATTGAATGTACCAGAAGTGTTCTCACGCATAGTGATACCATATCCGAATGTAAGCGACCATGGCATAGAGAATGTCATATATCCGTCATCATCCGTAGCAGCCTTACTGGTATCTTTTTTCTTCTTTGCTTTGCGCTGACCGTCTATCATCGTTTCGTCAACATTTGACTCTATATCTGTATCTACGCCTTCCTCGTCTTTATCCTTCTTCTTTTTGTCATCATCCTTCTTGGTATCGTCGCCACCGCCAAACCATTTCTTTATCTTCTCAGGATTCAATGTGTATGATACGTTCTGAGACATACCCTGGAAACGTCCAAACTTGCCCATTCCCCAATAAGTACGATTTCCTACATAAGGATTTCCTTTTGAATCAAGCTCGTAAGCATAAGAGGCAAACACAGCATTCATGTTGAATGTATAGTTCTTCCACCATTTCAGTCTGATATTCATAGACAAGTCACTCCAAGGTTTCTCCTTAGCAGCCATGTTATATGACATATTCAAACCAAGATTATCAATAATGCTCAATTTTTTATATCCTGTAGAGTCCTTGTCAGACTTAACTTTCATCTCAATATTATTGTCAAGACCAAAACTAATGTTTCCAGTCTTTCCCTGTCCAGGAACACCATACAATCCATTCTTATATGGAGAATACTGTACTAAATCAACAGAACCATCTGAGTTCGTACGCTGATAGGTCTCATAATATCCATATCTTGAAGCACCGAAGTCAGGAGCATAACTAAAACTTACTGTCGGAGTGAGTACGTGGCGTATCGTTTGTATTTTATCACCGAAAATCTTTCGATTTGGTGTCCAGAAACCATATAGCTTTGTGCTTGCACTTACGCTGAGGTTCCAGTTGTATACATTATGGAATCCATACGTTGTATCAGCAACTTCTTTTTGTGCCTTCGCATCCCACGAGCGCATTACTTTATTCGTATACATACGGTCGGTGAAATTGAAAGATGGATTGATATTTAAATAGTTGAACAAAGTAAAATTACCACTTATAGGAATCTGGTGCTGCATACCGTTTTTCCAGTCCTTTATCAGACTAGACTTCATCAGTTTATCTTCTTTCGTAGAAATAGAGTTACTTACCTGACCGGTATAGCTCATTGCAATCTTTTCATACCACCGTTCCTTGCCTACTGCATGAGCACGCTTAAACGGATATAAACGACTAAGGCTGATATTCAAGTCTGGTAGTGTCATCGCAATACTTGAGTCACGCATATTCTGGCTCAAGTTAGCTGTACTACTCAAAGAAAGTCCAATATTAGAGAATGTTGTACTCCAACTTACTGAAGATGTACGTGTAGACTGTGTCATCGTCTGTGGGTTGTATAAACTTCCCATGTTGTTATGCTCGTAACTGGATGTTGCAAAGTTCACGCTTGCCGACAGACTATTAAAAGGATTAGCCTTTGCATCCTGCCTATGACTCCACTGAATTTTGAAACTTTCCTGACGTGTATAATCCGGCATACCCTTGTCACCAGTCTGAGTGTCCTGATAACTAAAATAAAAGCTTCCGTTATATTTATATCGCTTTCGATAATTGCTTGCAGCACTTATACCCCAAGAACCTTTCGTATAAACTTCGCCAAGCAACTTCAAATCCCACTTATCGTTCATGGCAAAATAATATCCACCGTCACGAAGATAGAAACCTCGAGTACTTTCATCACCATACGTCGGCATTATAAAACCACTAGAGTAACTCTTCGAAAAAGGGAAAAATCCATAAGGAATAGCCAATGGCAACGGAACATCCGCTACAACAAGATATGCTGGTCCAAAAACTACATCCTTACCAGGACGCACCTTTGCACGCGATAGTGCTAAATAAAAGTCAGGGTGCTTCTCGTCACATGTCGTGTAACGTCCATGCTGCATAAATATCTCACCGTTGTTGTTACGCTTAGATAGTTCACTTCTCAGGAATCCCTCCTGCTGTTCGGTATATACGTTGCGAATAAGTCCCTTCTTGGATTTGAAGTTGAATGCCATGGTATCACTTTCGTAATTATCCGATCCCATTGCAAATGTAGGAGTTCCGATAAGTTGTTTCGTAGAATCCTTATAGACTCCGGTTGCATGCACAATGCTGCTATCCATATTCAGAGCAATCTTCTCACTCTTCAGGTCCATCGTCTCATACTTCACATTTGAAGATCCATAAAGATGTGCAACCTTATGCTGTGCATCATACACCATAGAGTCGTTTGCCGAGAAGTTCACAGGAGCATCAATACCGTTTTTTTTCTTTTTATTCAACGAATCAAGATGGATAGAATCATCAACCAATTTATTGTGATGATAAATAGCCAACTGCAGAGAGTCCATCTTGGTTGTATCAATAATAGCACGACCTAGAGAATCCCATTTAACAGAATCGTTTACAGCCATTGAGTCTACAGAGGCCAATTTCTTGTGCCTCTTAAATAACTGGAAGTTAGAACCCGCCATAACAAACATGACAGCGAGCAACAGAATTGCTATAAACGAAATTTTCCTCATTCAGTCTGCAAAGATAATAATAAGTTTTTAGTTTTATGTTCTTAGCCTTTAGTTTTTTGTTTTTTAAACCTTATTCGAACATCATTTCCCATTCCTTAAAGCGCTTTAAGCCATCTTCTCCGAATTTAACGAGACTTTTCTCTGCTTCGTTTATAGATTTCTCTACTTCAGGATGAGTTTTTGAAAAGAATTTATCTGCATAACATATCACTTTCTCTTCCATCGTTTCTGGCAGAAAGTCCTCATACGGAAGCGGAAGCTCAAGTCTTTTTATTTCTTCCTTCCCTATTCCAGCTCCGGTATGTCGCTCGCAAACACGAGCATGATCAGGATATCCCTCAGCACGCATCATCTCAGCACCTATTCTTCCATGTATCAGATATGGTTCACTACCGAAACAATATATCCCATGGGCATTACATTTTATGATACCGATGTCATGAAGCATCGCAGCCTCCTCAACAAATCTACGGTTGAGATTCAGTTCTGGATGCAAGTCACAAATCTTCAGCGCACGCTTTGTTACAAGGCTGCTGTGGGTCATAAATATATAGCGCAGTTGATTGTCCTCGGTATAATATTTATCTATAATATTCTGATAGTTCATAGCCAGATGATAAAAAGGGGAAAGGGCATAGCCCAATCCCCTCTGTATTAACATTGAAAATATTTTCTATTATGCTTCAGGACGCTGGATATAAGCGATGACATCACCCTTATTAACCTTTGTTCCCTGCTTTGCGTTGATTTCTACTAGTTTGCCACCAAGAGCTGCATTGATTGTCTCAAATTCACCCCATGAAGTACAAATGTAGCAGAAAGCATCACCTTCTTTGTATTCTTTGCCGATATATGGCTCTATTGCAGGAGCAGCTTCACCTTCACCCTGAAATTCCCAGAATATCTGTCCCTTTACAGGAGCGACGATAGCATCAGCCTTAGCGTGCTTGAATGCAGCAGCCTCTTCAGGACTTGTCTTTGCACCAAGTTTAGCATCCTTAGCCTTCTGCAAGTCAGCAAGGAAATTTTTCTTAGCCTGACCGCTCTTGTAGTTGCGATACTGCTCTGGATGCATAGCAAGTTCAAAGAGTTCCTCGTTGTCCTTACCATATTCCCATCCATTCTCGTCCATTTCTTTCTTGAAGTCGTCAAGAGCATTTGCCAACAATGTATGAGGATCAGCATCAGTGAACTCACGTCCCTGCTTCTTAGCCAATTCTATCAACTCTGGAGAAATTGTTCCAGGAATCTTTCCACTCTTACCAAGAATCATACCCCACATAGACTCATCCATCATCACGAAGCGACCTTTACCCTGCTCCATTGTGAGAAGATTCATCAATGCGATGTTCTTTGTATATTGACTGAAAGGAGTTACCAATGGAGGATAACCAACACGTGGCCATACATATTCTACTTCATTGAAGAGCTTAACAAGCATATCGTCAAGAGTAATTTCCTCTTCACCCTTCTTCTTACGAAGGTTGTTGATAGTCTGGCGAATACCACCAAGGTCTGCCATCATAGAACCCATCATACCACCAGGAAGTCCACAACCAAGAAGCAAAGAAGACATTATCTTGTTTGCTGGGTTGATGAAATATCCAAGCCATTCATCAATGAATTCCTGAGTAAGGGCACGAGCCTTCATATATGCGTTCATGTTGATCTCAGGTACATCAAAACCTTCGTTCTTCAACATGCTGATTACTGATATTACATCTGGGTGAACTTTACCCCATGCCAATGGCTCAATAGCTGTATCAATGATATCACAACCATTGTTACAAACTTCAAGAATAGAAGCCATAGACAAACCAGGACCTGAATGTCCGTGATATTCGATGATTATCTCAGGATACTTGTTTTTGATTGCCTTTGTCAGTTTACCAAGAAGTGCTGGCTGACCAACACCTGCCATATCCTTAAGACATATTTCTTCAGCACCAGCTTCAATAAGCTGATCAGCTATTTTTGAATAATATTCCAATGTGTGAACAGGAGAGGTTGTGATACAAAGAGTACCCTGTGCAGTCATGCCTGCTTCCTTTGCCCACTTTATTGAAGGAATAATGTTGCGCACATCATTCAAACCGTCAAATATACGAGTGATATCTGTTCCCTGAGCATGCTTTACCTTATACATAAGTGCACGAACATCATCAGGAACTGGATACATACGGAGTCCATTAAGACCACGGTCAAGCATGTGAGTCTTTATGCCTGCCTCGTTAAGAGGTTTACAAAAAGCACGTACAGCTTCATTAGGGTTTTCACCGGCAAGAAGGTTTACCTGCTCGAAAGCACCACCATTAGTCTCAACACGAGCGAAACAACCCATTTCAATAAAAATAGGAGCTATGCGCTCAAGCTGATCCTTGCGAGGCTGGAACTTGCCTGAACTCTGCCACATATCTCGATAAACGAGACTGAACTGAATTTTCTTTCCCATATTATATTTTGTATTTGATTTTTATTAAAAAACAGATAAGATACTGCCATTGTTCTATATATAAACAGAACCCTGGTGCTAATCAGCGTGCAAATTTAGATAAAAAATTCCAAAAACACCACCATTACATCCATTTTTTACAATTATTCCCTTATATTTGCACAAAATTTGTAATGTTATGAGATTTAAACTATTCGCCATTATATCAGCCATTTTACTGTCTGTCACAGCATGCAGCAACAAGGATAACAAGAAGTCTGACCCTATGTCGGGACACACTAATGATGAAATGAAAATGACAGGTGACAAGACTGTCTATGGACTAGCTTGCGAAGGCTGCAATGACTCAACAATCCTACTACTTCCTAACGATGGAAGTGACCCAATAAAATATGATATCATTGATGCTCACAACAAAAAGCGTGTGCTTGGAAGCATACATGTGGGAGACTGGATTGGTGTTGTATTGAATAAATCTGATAAGCATGTTGCCGACGAAGTTGTAAATCTAGATGAATTAAAAGGTATATGGTGCTACGTGGTCATGCCGAAGATGCGCAACTACGAGAACATGAGCAAGAAATTGCAGAAGCGTATCATGAAAGATATGCCAGACTCTGTGAAACAGACTTACCTTGTACCTCGAGAATATGGATTCTGGCTTAGAAGACAATGGACTGCACAAAGCGTTGGATATGTTAGTTCGCAAAGTTCACTTGAAGATGAAAGTCCTGTTGTATATCCTCAGTTAGGATATTTCACCAGTTGGCATATTTGGAATGGCAGACTTGTTGTTGTGAGTGCAACTCCTGTATTCAACAAGAATAACACCATTACCACAATAAATCCGAAGAACGACACGTGTAACATTGATTACCTTGGCAATGACTCACTCGTTCTTAGTGACCGTGACGGAGCAAGAAGCTATTACAGAAAGAAGGATATTAAAGATGTAAACGTGAAGGCTAAGAAAATTGCAGCACAACTTAAAATAGAGGCTTTACAAAGAGCTAAAGATCAGGAATAGTTTCCTGTTCCTGTCATAGCCTTTTTTTGTTTGTCTAATGAATATTTTCATTGTCACAAACAAGTAAATCGGTGTTTTTGTGGCATGCTATAATCAATATCATATTGGCTAATTAAAAATGCCTCATCCCCTCACGGGGAAAGGCATTCCGAGTACACACACTCTTGTGTGAGCCCCTGTTATACGACTCATATAACAGGGAACGATAGAATCAATGTCCTATCTAAATTCAAGTAATATTAAGATCAGGCCGCGGTTCTCACGAATCTTAATTCGTCATAATGCCGCTGCTGCAGTATCATGGCAGGCCTTCAATTTAAGTCATTTCTTATTTTAATGCGATTAAGCATCATTGTTATATTCATCTAGAAAATCCGACAGTATACGTATTTTATTATAACTGTCGTTTATTCTATATATCAGAGATAGCATATTCAATTTCATATTTACCACTTTCTCACCTAAATCGTATAGCGATTAATTCAGGGATTACATTTAATGTTTTCTATTATTTTAGAATTCTGTTACTTCACAAGTAACAGAAAGTATTCTGGGTCAATGGTATAAAAATGGACGAAAAACAGGATAAAGAAGCTCTTTTGCACACCATATTGGGATAGTACGCAATAAAAATGAAAATTATATGAAGGCTTAAAATGTGTTTAAAAAGGACACATTAAGATAACCTATGCCCTTTTATTTACATTTCAGGTTACTTTATGGTTAATTTATATAAAAACATATGCGTCTTTGTAAATATTTATATACATTTGTAGTCAAATAACAAACGCTGTTACTTGTGAAGTAACGGCTATTTTTTTACCTATTTTTTATACTATACAGCGCCAAGATATCGGCATATTTTGTTGTTTACAGCACCAATTTCAGCCGCACTAAAACCACCTAGATATATCTGTGTGGTCCTGATACTGCGGTGGCCTAGAGCCGCACTGATAAGTTCCACAGGAACATGGCTACGAAGGGCTGCTGTTGCCCATGAATGCCGAAGCGTATATGAGGAAACACGGCGGGTGATGCCAAGAGCTGTGGCAAGGCGCGAGATACAGGAGTTGAACTGACGGAGGCGGGACTGGTAACAGCGATAGCCTTCTGCGGTACGCATGTCACTCCTAGGCATCTTCAAGTCATTCACGATCTTCATGGTTCTTTTCATCACAGAGATGCTTATGCTCGTGCCTGTCTTATGGCGGTTGTAGGTCAGGACTCCACTCTTGACGCTGCTGAAATTGATGTTCATAAAGTCAACGAATGACATGCCGCACAAACTGTATAGGGATGCCGCAATCTTTTGGGTACGTTTAAGTGCAGGTTTCTCTATCTTGCCACAGATGAGGGTTTTAAGATCCTTGACGTCGAGAGCACGCCTACGACTAATATCAATACCTGTATAGACATCATGGAAAAGGCGGTAAACGAAGCGAGCATATCCAGCATCCACACCCTTGTTATAAATGGCACGAAGCATACGCATATAGGTAGAAATCGTGTTGGGGCAGTAGTTATGATAGCGAAGATCACGCTCATAGGCTACCAGACGCTTACGGGTTAAGTCGGTAAATTGGACTTCTCTGCGACGGATGTAATTGGTAAATGACTCCAGTGCGTTACGATAAAGACGAGCCGTGGAGAAACGTCCGTCCGCCTCCAGCTGGGCCGAACACCTTACTGCAAACTCTGAAAATGATAGTGACATAATAGATGATTATTTTTAATAATAAAAACACAAAGTTACAACACACAAGACGATTGACAAAGGTGGAATTATTTAAAAAAATGAAAGGAATACAGACAAAGGTCTGCTATAAATCAGTCTTAAACAGCCTCCTGTCAATAGCCGACGTATAATGGTAGACAAAATACTGGATTAAGAAAAAATATATTGCAAGTGAGAGCCAAGCTTGCTTGAGCTATGCCGAGCGCAGCTAGATATTCAAAGTATACCCGTTGGTAGAATTATGCACTGATAATATTTAGTCACTAGTGTCCACTTAAAAGATTAACATTTTTAGTGCAACGTATGATCAAATAAATATTAAGAGCCTATATTTCTCAGTAACGATTTAAATTTTGTATATTTAGAGTGTCTTCCCTGCATTTTTCGTGTTTTTTAGCTACGGAGCTACGGCATCTCCCGCAAAGCTTATAAACAGAGGGTTCAAAGAAACGTAGCTAGGTCAATTTAGCTACGATTAGCTACGTTCTAACTACGTCAACTTATGTCGTTTTATTGACGGAATGTATTCTATAAGTAAATTTATCAAAGAACTGTTGGCTGTATCTGAGGAACTGAGGATGCATAAATAGATTCAGTAAACGTAAACAGAATTTTAAAACTTGTTTAAATATTCTACCGAATTCCGCTGAATTCTTGGCAAAGATACTGCAAGATTTTTATTCATGCAACGAAATCAAGTTTGAGCTGTTAGCCAAAGTTTCAATTACTGGTGCTACACACTATAAATATGCGCACGCACGCACACTCTGGGTTTTTCAGAAAAACAAGTACCAAAGTGTCTATTCGTTGAGCATCAACTTGTTAGAACTCTTTCCGAGTTGAATGAAGTGTCGGTTATTTGTCGGTAAAATATGGGGGGGAATTTATCGTATTGCATTGAACCTTACGAAGTATTTCGATGCGTTTTACGATGTTTTGCTGTTCGTTTTTCGTTATATTGCATTGCGTTTTACGAAGAAATAGGAGGTAAAACATCGTAGAAACGTTTGCGTTTCTATATAGAACTAGTTGCGTTTCTATATAGAAACGCATGCAAAACTTGAAATTTGACAGTCAGACCACCGTCACTTTTATTAGTCAAATTCGTCGATAAAATACTGATATTCATTATATTGACACTTCGACACTTATATTTTTCAAAACCCTAAGTGCGCGCGTACAGGCACGTACATTATATATACAGAAATAGATAACGTAGCTAAGACGTAGCTCATCGAAGCTAAATTGACCTAGCTACGTTTCTTTGAACCCTCTGTTTATAGGCTTTGAAAGAGATGCCGTAGCTCCGTAGCTAAAAAACACAAAAAAACGCAGGGAAGACACTCTAAATGTACAAAATTCAAATCATCTTTGAGAAATATAGGTTCTAACAGTAAATGTTATTACATTACATCTTTCGAAGTTACATGCTTTTCAGAAAAGCAATTTTTAATTACTAAACTTGCGAAAGTTCAGTAATCAATACATGGAGTATCACAGACAGACACTCCAAATATTATTTACACAGGTATTACATCTATATTTTCGTTTTTACACAAATT
>Ga0183099_1000579_pt1 | contig 25576 bp, 23 predicted proteins | sample Biomet1_FD_127788 | JGI IMG/M metagenome (GOLD analysis project Ga0183099, IMG submission 127788) | Microbial communities from bioreactor (seeded with anoxic lake sediment) at LBNL, California, USA - Biofuel metagenome 1 | ecosystem: Engineered > Bioreactor > Anaerobic > Unclassified ...
ACGGTGCTATTTTAGATTTAATGTAACTTTTAGCCCGATTATGTCACTTAATGTCACTCGCTAATCCTTTATAAACAAAGGGTTTGTGACAAAGTGACATTAGTGACATCAAAAAAAATTTTTCTGGTAGAAGCTGTGTCTTTAACCGAAATAGTTTAGATTTATTGTTAAATAAGTGGTCTTATCTTACCGGATTGGTTGTCATTCATACCAATATGGTTGATAAAAAAAGTTCTTTCAAGAAAAGAAAATATTTCCATTCAAGAAAGAACTTTCGGTTTTTCATACTACTTATTTTATACGCTTTATTATCATGTCGGCAACCTTCTTTCCCGACATAAGCATACCACCGAAGATTGGACCCATACGTGGTGTACCTGAAACTGCTGAAGCAGCCATTCCACATACGTATAATCCAGGATATATTTCTTTTGTACCCTTTACAACTTCTTCTTCACCTGTAATTACATCAAGTGAACGTTCGCCAATTACTCCTCCAGTTTCAGTGTCTAGTCTGATACCATTCTTTCTGGCTACGGTTTTGCATATCTCGCTATCGTGTCCAGTACCGTCAATTACACATTTTGCCATTATATTCAATGGGTCTACATGAAGTCCCTCACGAATTACTGGAGTCCAGTTTACAACAACTCCACTTACAACGTTATCTTTAAAAACAACGTCTTCAACAGAATAGCAATTAAAAATAGTTGCACCGGCATGTACAGCATGGTAAAGTAACGAAGAAGTACTCTCAACAGAATCTATTGTAAATAGGTTATCATTGAAAGGAGCAGAATTAATGTCAAATTCGTTGATGATATCCATAGCCTCTTTCTGTATCACAACTTGATTAAACATCATTGCGCCACCCCACATGCCACCGCCTGGAGATAGTTTACGGTCAAAAAGCGCAACTTTCAATCCTGCTTTAGCCATATAATAGGCTGCTACGATACCAGAAGGACCACCGCCAACAATGGCAACGTCAAGGTCCAGATTACTTTGTAATTTTTCAAAATAGGTATTTATGATACCCTTTGAAACTTGTGTCTCAATCATTTTTTTGTTGTATTTATTTTGTTAGACAATCTTGTTCGTTTAAAGTATGGCTTATACGCATAGCGCAGAAGTTAGGTCCGCACATAGTACAGTATTTACCACCAACATTATTTGATGTTTTGTAATATTCCAATGCTTTTTCAGGATCGAGAGACAGATTAAACTGGTCTTTCCATCTGAATTCATATCTAGCCTTACTCAATGCATTGTCACGTATTGCCGCGCCGGGATGTCCCTTTGCCAAGTCAGCAGCATGTGCTGCAATCTTGTAAGTAACTACTCCTATACGAACATCATCTTTATTAGGCAAAGCCAAATGTTCTTTTGGTGTTACATAACATAGCATTGCCGTACCCAACCATCCTATCTGAGCAGCACCTATCGCGCTTGTTATGTGATCATATCCTGGAGCTATATCTGTCACGAGTGGACCGAGCGTGTAGAATGGAGCATTATGACATTTTTCAATCTGTCTTTCCATGTTCTCCTTTATTTTATTCATAGGAACATGTCCTGGACCCTCTATAAAAGCCTGTACGTTTTTATTCCATGCTCTCTCAATCAATTCACCCATCGTATCAAGTTCAGCAAATTGGGCTTTATCATTGGCATCAAATGTACATCCAGGTCTAAGTCCGTCGCCCAGAGATATTGCAACATCATATTTTGCGCAGATATCACATATATCATCAAAATGAGAATAGAGAAAACTTTCCTTGTTATGAGTGATACACCATTTAGATATAATACTTCCTCCACGGCTCACCATACCAGTTAGTCTGCTTTCTGCTAAATGAATATTCTTCAGTCTTATTCCACAATGTATAGTGAAATAATCCACACCCTGTTCACATTGTTCTATTAGCGTATCTCTGAATATATCCCAAGTAAGATTTTCTGCTTTTCCGTCTACTTTTTCAAAAGCCTGATACATGGGAACCGTGCCGACAGGAACAGGACAGTTTCGTAATATCCATTCTCTTGTTTCGTGAATGTTTTCGCCTGTAGACAAATCCATGAGCGTGTCACCTCCCCATTTACAGCTCCATACAGCCTTTTCCACTTCTTCATGGATTCCGGATGATGTAGCAGAATTACCTATATTTGTATTTATCTTAACTAGAAAATTACGCCCTATAATCATAGGTTCAGATTCAGGATGATTGATGTTTGCTGGAATAACAGCTCTTCCTTCGGCAATCTCGTCACGCACAAACTGAGGAGTAATATGGGTTTCTATGCCCAATTCTTCACAGTTCATGTTTTCGCGTATTGCTACATATTCCATTTCTGGAGTTATAATTCCATGTTTTGCATAATACATCTGTGTCGGAACACTTTCTTTTCGCTTTTCAATCCATTGTTCTCTTAGCTTAGGCAATCCTTTCTTCAAATCAATTTTTACATTTGGATCACTATATGGTCCACTTGTATCATATACGTAGACAGGATAATTAGGTGTTTCGCTTCTCTTTCCGTCAATAATTTCTATTGTCGAAGTGAGATTAATCTTTCTCATGGCAACCTTTAGTTCTGGAAATATTTTACCATTCATGTAAACTTTCTCAGAATCAGGATACGAGAATTTAATATTGTTGTTCATTTAATATTTATATTATAAGTGTTGTTTATTATCTGTTTCATTTTTTCTACAGGATTGTTGGCATTCATCACATAACCACTCAATGCTATTCCATTCATCCCAGTATTTAATATAGGTTGTATGTCTTCATCAATGATGCCACCTATGGCAACGATTGGAATATCAATATACCGCTGTTTCATGTCTGATATTATTTTATTATATCCTTCAAGTCCTATTATTGGAGATAGATTTTTCTTTGTTGATGTAAATCTGAAAGGTCCACAACCAATATAATCTGCACCTGAATTATATATATCAACGATATCTTCAATCGTGTTTGCTGTGCCACCGATAATATATTCTTTTCCAAGAATATTTCTAGCTTCGCCTATCGGCATGTCATTTTTGCCTAAATGTACTCCATCGGCATTAAGCAGTTTCACTAGTTCAACATGATCATCAATAATGAATTTAGCCCCAACACTTTGGCAAGCAGGTTGTATAATTTTTGCAACACTGCATATTTCAGATATATCAGCATCCTTCATACGAAGTTGTATCCAGCGGCATCCACCTAGCAAAGCCATCAGGGCACCTTCTGCATAAGTTATATTGGCAGTCTTGTGAGTAATGAATTGTACTTTTTCTATTTTCATTTGTGATTTATTTTTTTCATTTTCATTGGATTGAAAAAATGGTTTAACGGTCCGTGTCCTTTGCCTATAGATACATCAGCACCTTCGGCTATTGCCATTGTTACATATTCTTTTGCCTCTTTCACAGCATTAATCAAACTCATTCCTTGTGCTAGATATGCAGCTATGGCAGATGAAAAAGTACATCCTGTTCCATGAGTATTTTTACTGTCCACAGTTTTACCGTTAAATTCATGTTCTTCATATATTCCGTTTTCTTTGCGTTCAATAAGAATGTCGCATTTATTGTCACCTTCTATATGTCCGCCTTTCACAAGTACAGCGCTACATCCATAATCCATTATATTTAGTGCAGCTACTTTCATATCATCTTTATTGTTTATTTTCATGTTTGCCAATACCTCGGCCTCATAAATATTAGGAGTTACAACAGTAGCCATAGGCAGCAATTTTCTGCACATCGTATCTATTGCATCATCATTAAGTAATACAGACCCATTGGTGGAAAGAATAACAGGGTCAACAACCAAATTGCCATGATAGTAAACAGACAATGCGTTTACAACTGCCTCTACGGTAGATTTGTTACCCATCATTCCTGTTTTAATAGCCATTGGGCGTATGTCATTCATTATTGCATGGATTTGTCGTTCAACGGTATAAGAGTCTATAGGACATGAAGATTCCACGCCCATTGTGTTTTGTACGGTAATATAAGTAATTGCAGATGCAGCATAAACACCCAATGCAGACATTGTTTTTATGTCTGCTTGAATACCGGCACCTCCGCTGCAATCACTGCCGGCAATAGATAAAGCTGTATAATAGAACATGCTCCACTTAATATAAGTGTCAAGAGGAGCTACTATATATCAATATATATACATGGATATGCGAAAAGCGACTTAAAAAAGTCTCTCCCTACGGCAGTACTAACTGCATCAGGTTCCACGGGTATAATCTCAGCCGACAGTTTGTCGGCACCCCTCTTTAGATAGAATCTAAATGATTTTCGTAGGCAAAAATATATATTATTTTTAAAACAAACAAGTTATAATGCCTTTTTATTTTTAAAACAACAACATAGTTGCGCACTAAATTTAAACAAAGTGTACCCAATTAGCTGAAATAGCGTTCTTTAGGCTTTGTTTGAATTAGCTAAAAAATATTTTGTTTTAGTTCTCTATTTTTTATCAATATAGTTTTCTCTCACGATATAATAAAACAAACTTAAATTTATCGTCTAATCGTGACACCATGGGTATTTTTAGTTTCGTCAATGACGAATACGCTATGTAGGCTACCCACACACTCTATTCTACCCAGTGTGTGTTGCATAAACTGCTGATAGTCTTTCATATCCTTTGCATAGACTTTTATCAAAAAGTCATAATCTCCACTGGTGTTGAAACATTCTGTGATTTCATCAATATTTCTCACAGCATCCATAAACTGCTGTATTAGATCTTCTGTGTGTTGTTTGAGTCGAATGTTACACAGTACTAAAATACCGTTACCAACTTTTTCTGCATCTATTACTGCCATATACCCTTTTATGTATCCTTCCCTTTCTAACCGTTTCTGACGCTCAAAGGCTGGAGATGTGGAAAGGTGTATTTTTGCCGCAAGTTCCTTGGTAGTCAGTCGCGAGTTTTTCTGTAAAGTTCGTAGAATAGTAATGTCTATATTGTCTAAATTTTCATATTTTTCCATTTTGTATATCATTTAATTTAAAGAATAATATTCTGCTAATTATATAATTATTACACAAATATAGGATATTTTTCCGAATTTATCAAAATATTTGCCTGTTAAAATTGGATTAAGTAACTTCGCTGCATGAAATCCGGATTATAAGTAAGATAAAGTAACAATTTTAAAAGTAAGTAAGATGAGTAAAAATATACTGAATGCACCATTCCGTGCTGACATAGTGGGCAGTTTTCTCCGCCCTGAAGAGATTAAAGTAGCAAGGGTAAAGTTTGCAAAAGGCGACATTACAAGTGAAGAACTGAAGCAAGTGGAAGACAAGTGCATTACCGAACTTATTGAAAAACAGAAAAAAGCAGGATTGCAGGTGATAACCGATGGTGAATTTCGTCGCAGTTATTGGCATCTTGACTTCATGTGGGGTATAAATGGTGCTAAGCATATCGAGCTTGACAATGGTTATTTCTTCCATCATGAGGAAACGACACATGGTTCTGTAGCACTAACAGGAAAAATTAATGGTAATAACCATCCGTTTGTTGAGCATTTCAAGTATGTGAAACAGTTTGAAACAGAAAGTGTTGTTGCACGACAAACAATTCCTGCCCCAGCACAATTCTATGCAGAATTGTTTCGTGGTGACAATGGTAAAACGACAACAGCTATTTACCCAGACAACGAAGAATTGATATGGGATATCGCACAGACTTACCGCACAATCATACGTGATCTTTATGATGCTGGATGCCGCAATATTCAATTTGACGACTGTACGTGGGGAATGGTGTGCGATAAGAATTTTTGGACATCTATGGCTGGTTCTAGCTATAATGTAGAACAGTTACAGGAAATATATCTCCGCCTAAACAACCTTGCTCTCGAAGAACGTCATGAAGGATTGGTCATCAGTACGCATGTCTGTCGTGGAAACTACCATTCTTCATGGGCTTCTGAAGGTGCATACGATGCAGTAGAGAATTTTCTTTTTGCCCGTGAAAATGTGGATGCTTTCTATCTGGAGTATGATGATGAGCGTTCTGGTGGTTTTGAGCCTTTGGCACATGTTGCTCTGGGTAAGAAAGTTGTATTGGGACTCATTACTACGAAAAGTGCAATATTAGAAGATAAGCAGACCATAATTGCTCGCATCCATGAGGCTGCACGATACATACCTCTTGATCGTCTTTACCTCAGTCCTCAATGCGGATTTGCTTCTTGCGAAATTGGCAATAAACTGACAGAAGAAGAGCAGTGGGCGAAAATCAAACTTGTTAAGGAAATAGCAAAAGAAGTTTGGGAATAAAATGTTATATTCTCAATTTGTTTTAAAAAGTCATCATCGTGTTGAGTGATAGATGTGAAATTCTTCCAACTCAACACGATAATGATTTTAATAATCATTCATTTCAAAAGTGATTATTTTTTAATTTATATCCAAGTAAAATTCGGACTGCAGCTGTCAACAATCTATTTCAAGTTATTGACCGCTGAAGCCAATTGCTCTAAAGCCTTTTTTAATACTGAACGTGGGGTAGCTATATTCATTCTCATGAAGCCTTCACCTCCTTGACCGAACATTTCTCCGTCATTAAGAGCTAGATGAGCTTTATCAATAAACAAATCAAGTAGATCTTTATGGTCTAAATTTAGTTCACGACAATTAAGCCATACAAGAAAAGATGCCTGTGGACGCAAAGGATGTATTTGTGGAATATTCTCTTTACAGTAATCTTCTACAAAACGTATGTTGTCTTCAATATACGCAAGCATAGACTTTCTCCATTCTTCACCTTTCGTAAAGGCTGCTATTGTGGCAATAGGGGCAAATATATTAGCTTCATCAAGTTCATTAGCATTAATCCAACCATAGAATTTTTTGCGTATGTCAGAATTTGGGATAATGGCGTAGCTTGAAATAATTCCAGCGATATTGAATGTCTTTGTTGGTGCCTGAAAAGTTATGCTATTTTCTCTGGCTTTATCACTGACAGTTGCAAAAGGTATATGCTTGTGTCCGAATATAGCCATGTCGCAATGAATTTCATCAGATATAACAAGCAGATGGTGTTCATAGCAGAAATCAGCTAGCTTTTGCAGTGTTTCTTTACTCCAACAAATACCTGCTGGATTATGAGGATTGCAAAGTATGAATATTCGACATTTGTCATCACAAACTTTCTCAAGATTATCAAAGTCCATATCATAATAGCCATCATCACGTTTTTTTAAAGGATTAAAAACGACTTCACGGCCATTTCCTTCTGGAGTTAATCTGAAAGGATGATATACAGGAGTTTGTATGATTACTTTGTCACCAGGTTTTGTAAAAACATTAATTACAAGACCTATACCTTTAACTATTCCTGGTATAAACTTTAGCCATTCACGCTTTAGTTCCCATTGGTGATGTTCTTTAACCCAATTTATAATTGTTTGCCACAATTCTTTAGGTTCGATAGTATATCCAAATAGTGAATGTTCAAGGCGTTTTTTCAAGGCGTCGGTTATGAACATTGGTGTTTCAAAATCCATATCAGCAACCCACAGTGGAAGTAAGTCATCACGTCTCCATCTTGGTAACAATGCTTCATGCTTTAAATCTCCGCTTCCTGAGCGATCTATAATCTTATCGAAATCATACGATCCCTCTGATATATCCTTGTTACTTTTCTGTATATTGTTTCTGTCCATTATTTCATCCATTCTAGTTTATATTCTCTATTTATCTTTAATACAAAAAGCATTCATATTACTTGATAATAAACAAGTAATATTTATAATCAGTGACTACAAAGTTACTTATTTTTTTTATATAACATGTTATTTAGCTACTTTTTTATTAAAGACAAAGATACATTCCCACATAAGAGTATTAATGGATAAAATGTAACAACACATTTCTTAGGTTATCGCCTTTAAGATTCTTTGCGATAATTTTTCCATTACTATCAATTAGAAAATTAGATGGAATCAAACGTATTCCATATTTTTTTATTCCATCTCCATTCCAAGCCTTTCTATCTATAAGTTGTGTCCATTCTAGATTGTCTTTATTGATAGCTTTTTTCCATGATTCTAAACTGCTATCAAGTGAAACACTTACGATATTGAATCCTTTATCTTTAAATTCTTCATAAGTCTTAACTAGATTTGGATTTTCTTTACGGCAAGGCGGACACCAAGATGCCCAAAAGTCAATCAATAAATATCCTCCTTTTGCTAGAGTCAATGGATGTACTTCTTCATTAGCAGATGTGTATGCTACAAAATCAGGAGCCTGTTTACCTGTACCCACTTCTGATATTGTATTAGCCAAATCATACATTGCTTTAGCATAAGCAGAATTCTGAAGATTCTTATCAAGCAGAGCAATTGTTGATCTGATATCTGATGGTGACATCTTGTATGAATAATAACGATAAAATACATATAAAGCTGCTATAGAGTTAGGATGTTTTTTTATGACATCTTTTATATTTATACTATCTTTCAACAAGTTTTCATATAGTAATTGTTCTTTCGAACCATCAACAATGGTATTTTTAAAATCGTCAATAGAATCAAGCTTCACGTTTATATTTCCATTATCCAGAAAAACAAGATAACTGGTAAAAGGATTATCTATGTTAGATGTAAAAGACAATCCGTATATTTCAGGTAGTACGATACTTTTAGAAAATGAAAATCTTCCATCTTTAACTTCCGATGAATCAATAGTTATATATGTCTTGTTTTCATATTTCTGAAGATACACTTTCTCACTTTTAGTATTCTCAACACTACCAGAAAGATTAACTTTCTGTAGGGTCTGCGCTTTTGCATTAACTGATAGCGCAATAATAAATAATAATAGATATTTCATATTCATTAATATATTCTTTTATAAACAGCTGACTTATTCCATTCTGGAAATTTATCAGCATTAGCAATTCCTAAACCTATACCAACACTAAGATTAATATCTTCAAGAGCACCATCAACATTCCATGAGTCTTGATATTCATCACTAGGCTGATGATAAGTGTTACGCTTCAAAAAGCTAGAACTGTCACCAGGGACACTGCCGGCAATTACAACAGGTATACCAGCTTTGGCAAAACTAAAATGGTCTGATCGGAAATAACCGCCTCTAGTATCATCGTTTGACCATGTAATCCCCTTACCCTGAGCAGCAGCAGCTGACTCAACATACAAGTCTGTCTCGGAATCGCCTTTTGCACCTATAAACACTTTGCTTCCGTGTCCTTTTGGAGCAGTACCATCAAAATTAATATTAGCAGCCGTCTTTGACAAAGGAATAAGAGGATGGTTAACATAATATTCAGAGCCAAGCAACACTGCTTCTTCTGCCGTTACTGAAAGAAAAAGAATTGAACGTCGAGGCTTATCTGGAAGATTTGCAAATTTGCGAGCCACACTTAGAAGTGCTGCTACACCTGATGCATTATCGCTAGCTCCATTATATATACTATCTCCATTTATAGGTTTGCCAATACCGAAATGATCCCAATGAGCAGTATATACAACATATTCATCTTTTAAATCTGTTCCAGGTAATACTGTAGCTATATTATTTGAATTACCAAAGATATAATCATTCTTAAGATGTATGTTTGCTTTTGCGTTCAATGCTATAGCTTTGAAGTTTTTATCAAGAGCCTTGTTGAAAAGTTCATCGTATGAAGTGCCGGCTGATTTAAAAAGTTCATTTGCCTTTTCTTTTGTAATCCATCCTTTAAATTTAACTTTATCTTCATTGGATTTATCAGAAACAAGTTCAAGGTTATGTCCAAACCATGAATTCTGGACAACATTCCAGCCATAAGAAGCTGGTTTGCTGTCATGAATTACAAGAACGCCATCAGCACCCTGCCTACTTGCCTCCTCAAATTTGTAAATCCATCGTCCGTAATAAGTCATGTTATGTCCACGAAAGCGATTAACATCGTAAAATCCAGGATCATTTACCAATGCCACAACAATCTTCCCCTTAACATCAAGCCCTTCATAATCATTGTGATTGTATTCTGGAGCATTTATTCCAAAGCCAACAAAAACAAATTGTTCATTACTTAGATCAATATTCTTTTTTCTTTGTGGAGACCAAACAACAAAGTCTTCACGCTCTTTTAAGTTAAAACTTCCTCTGTTTCCTTTTACGGTGATTCCATTTTTAGCACGAGTCTGTGTATCCAGTAACGGAACTTTTTGAAAAAAGCTATCGCCATTTCCTGGCTTTAAACCAAGTTTACTGAATTCATCGGCAATATAATTAATTGTCAAATTCTCATATTTCGTTAAAGGTTTTCGACCAGCAAATTTATCTGATGCTATTGTCTTTGTCTGAGATCTGAAATATATTTCATCATCACTTTGGCTCTTATTTTGTGCTACTAGCGTAATTGATATCAAGAATAGCGCCGTACTTATTATTATTCTGTTCATATTTATTAATCATTAATTAATTTGTTAATTACAGTTTCGCTACTTGGAATAGGCCATGTATATCCATTTGTTGTAGGAGTAAATGTGCCATTTCTTTTATAATAAGTTTCGCCACGACGATGTATATCAATAGATCTAACAGCTTCGCCGACAAGCTCAGCCCTACGCTCAAAATATATTGCCTTCAACAAATCTGTGTCAGATAGTTTATCAACATCTATAATATCATCAATTGCAGCTACCGACCTTCTTCTTACATTTTTGAGGTATTGTCGTGCTTTGTCTTCCTGTTTATTATTGTAATAGCTTTCTGCTAAATTTAATTCAACTTCTGCATATCTGAAAACCTGTATCCAGTCAAGGTAATTACTTAAATCATAATACTTTTTAAGTATATAATTAGAACCAATTTTTCCTATCAAATCACTAACACGTTTATCTTTAGGCAAGCTATATGCCTTATCTGCCAAGAAACCATATTTGTCATCCAAAACAAAAACATTTCCAGATGCATAATAAGAAGCCATGGCAGTTTGGTTTGCACCCTTGTTAGTATCTGCCATCGGAAAAGCAAATATAGTTTCTGTATTTATATTATTGTGGAAAATATCAGATACATTTTGCGTTAATGAATATCCACTTACAGCTTCACCTTCCTTTATTGCATTTGTCCAATCTCCTAACTCCATATACACTCTTTGTCTCAGCACATGAGCAGCACCCTCTGTTGCCCTTGTTTCACCATTATAACTATTTCCTCCATTTTTAAGATTGGAAATATTACTATCACTAATATCATTTAGAATCTGTGAAAGAACTTCTGCATTTGTAGAACGCTTAAGATTATCATTTGCAGTTGATCCTTCACTCTGTAGACGTAATGGAACTGATTTTGCGGCATTGTTAATTGAATATGGATCTGAATATAGAGAGTTTAATTGATAATAGCTTAATGCGCGAAGAAATTTTGCTTCGGCAACATATTGATCGTATGATGCTCCTGCTATATCCTTGTGCTTATCCAAATTGACTAAAAACGTATTTGTCTCATTTATAGCACGATATAAAGTAGACCAGGCATTAGTGTTATCTTCTGTAGACTCACCAATAGCCATCTCGTATACGCTATAGCAATTATAAACATTATTTGATAACGAGTAAACGTCATCTCCACGTATATCAGAATATGCATAACCTTTATAGGCTAGAAAATTTTTAACATCACTATATATTCCTAAAAGATTACTCTCAATTTTATCCTTACTAGAGAAAACATTAGTATCTGTTGTCTGAAGAACAGGATCTTTATCAATAACAGAATCGCAAGATGTAAATGCCAAAATGGCAATTGAAAATATTGATAACTTATATAGAATTGAATTATGTTTCATATATTCATTTTTTTAAAATGTAACTTGTGCTCCAAATGTAAATGTTCTCGCCTGTGGAGTTGTATTATGATCAGTTCCACCAAGTAAATTCGGTGAAGAAGTTTGTGAAAGAACTTCTGGATCTAAACCTGAATAACCAGTAATAACAAATAGATTCTGAGCCTGAGCATATATTCTCAACGCTGACACGCCAATATTTTTGAGCAATGATTTATTATTGAATGTGTAACCAATGGAAATGTTTTTAAGTCTTATATAGTCGCCATTTTCTACCCAATCAGTAATAGGGAGTGCGCTACCATTAGAATAATTATCTCCATAGACAGGTAATGCATATTTTGCATTAGTATGCTCTGGTGTCCAATAATTTTGTGCATAGTCTTTTGAATTGTTCCAAAAACGTACATCACTTAATGTGGCTGTTGAACCGTTATATATCTTATTACCTCCAGAGAACTGGAAGAATAGAGAGAAATCAAAATTGTTATATTTGAAATTATTTGTCCAACCACCATACCATGTTGGGAGTGTATTGCCAGCTACAACTCTTTTAAGATTAGCTTGACTATATGGTGTGCCATCCTCAAGATAGAATTTATTACTTTTCTCATAATAAACTAATACATTTTCTCCATTCTGACCTACAAAGATGCGACGCCCTGTAGTTTTATCAATACCTCTTGTTTGGTAAAGATAAAGTTGTCCGATAGACTTTCCTACTTGAGTTATGTTTGTTGTTTCACCATTTCCAACACTTATAAATTCATTTAGTCCATTGCTCAACTTTGTAACTTCATTACTATTTGTTGTAATATTAAAAGAAGTTGACCAAGTAAAGTTTTTCTTTCTTATAACATCTGCACTCACAGAAAATTCAAAACCTGTATTTCTCATTGCTCCTGCATTTGTTGTTATATAATCATTAGGAATACCCTTTGAAGGAGCAACTGGTACATTTAATATCAAGTCAGATGAAGTGTTATTATAATAATCAAAATCAATAGCAATATTTCCCCATAAAGAAGCACTAAAGCCTAAATCAAATTTTTTACTTGTTTCCCACTTCAAATTGTTAGAATCACCTATTTGTCCTATTGTATAAGCTCCATTGTTTCCATAATAAATACTGTTGTAGTAGCTGCGTGAAGCATAATCTGCAATTCCTGTATTACCGACAACTCCCCAGCTAGCTTTTATCTTTAAGTCATCGATGTTCTTTTTTAATGGCTTAAAAAAGCTTTCATCAGATATTCGCCAAGCAGCAGCTATACCACCAAAGTTACCCCAACGATGATTCTTGCTTAATGCAGAAAAACCATCACGACGACCGTTTATGGAAATGATATAACGATTTAAATAATCATAATTTGCACGTCCAAAGAAAGATGAAAGACCGTTCTCTGAAATTTGTCCATTTATAGCTGTTATATTTTTATATGCTGCTTCATAAATTTGATAGCTGTTATCAATAAGATTTGTACGGCTGCTACCCCATGACTTAAATTGCTTCTCAGAAACTTCATTACCAAACAGTACATTAATATGGTGATTACCAAAACTATTGTCGTATGTTGCAGTATTGGTCCATGTATACTGATTATTTCTAACTATAATATTAGTTGCCTGACCGTTTTGATTATATCCATTTACAACTGTTGGAGCATAGAAATCACGATCTTCAATACGTGTAAAATCGCGACCATATTGGGTACGCAACGTAAGACCATTAAATAGCTTTAATTCAGCATAGTAAACGCTCAACCAACGCACATCTTCTGTTTTTAACAAGCTTCCTGATTCCAATACAGACGCAGGGTTATCAAGAGGAGCCATTACGGTATTTGGTCCATAGCCCAAATGTCCCTGCAATTGTGTTGGATTACCATTTTCATCATATGCTGCTATATTTGGTGCGTCAGCCCATGCCATACGTGTCAAGGCAGAATATGCCATGATATTACCACCACGCGAGCGATCACCTGTTTCTTGATTTGCAAGAGATATCTTATGGCTTGTTCCTATTTTTAACCAATTCGTCACATTTGCATCTACATTAAATGATGAACCAAGACGTTTATATTTATCACCCTTTAAAATACCATCTTGATTCAAATAGTTTACGGACGCATGAAATATGGCCTTATCATTACCACCACTAATATTTGCAGTATGGCTTTGTTGAAAACCTGTTTGAAATACATAGTCATTCCATTTTGTATTAATCACATTTCCATTCTTGTCATAAGCTAAATTAAAGGCTTTAGTACCATCTTTGGTCGGCTGTCCGCTGCTCAAAGAATATTGGTCTGTGCCATATCTATTTTTTACAGCAAAGTTCTTTACGTTGACAAAATCTTCTGCGTTTAATACATCATAGTATTTCACGGGTGAAGAAAATCCAACCCAGCCATCGTAAGAAACTTTAAGACTTCCTTTTTCTCCATGCTTCGTTGTAATAAGAATCACACCATTTCCAGCTCTAGAACCATAAAGAGCTGCAGCTGCGGCATCTTTTAATATGTTGATAGATTCAATGTCATTTGGATTAATGTCAGCTAGCACATTTATATCTCCTGACGCAGATAGATTTCCTGACTGGACTGGTACACCGTCCACTACATATAGCGGACTTGTATTAGATGTAATGGATGCAACACCACGCACACGGACAATTGGAGCTGTTCCTAGATTTCCAGAAGGAGTGGTAAGTTGAACACCTGAACTGCGTCCCTGAAGCACTTGGTCAAAACTTGTACTAGGTACATCTTTAAAGTTTTTATTTCCTATAGTGGAAATAGAAGATGCTAATTGTTCACGTTTCTGAGTTCCATATCCTACAACAACAACTTCATTTAGAAAATCACTTTTTTCGTGTAACTTAATGTTTACAGGTTCTTCGGTGTCATATACATCTATTTCTGATGGATGATAACCTATATAACCTACACTTATAGTGAATGGCGATTCTTTATGGGTGTGCAAGGTATAATTACCTTCTGCATCCGTTATAGTACCCTGGCCCTTTTCTCCTTTTACGATAATGGTGACCCCAACAAGAGGTTCGCCTGTCTGTACATCAGTAACATGACCACTAATCTGTGTTTGTGAAAAAACAGATGTTGGAAGTGAAAGCAGTAAAGATGTAATTATGTAATATAAATATCGTTTCATTCTATATATAATTTGGGGGTTAAGTAATCCTCAGAGAACTCTATTTCTAGAGCCCCCGAAGATACCTTTAAAAAACATTATTTATTTCTGTGCTATATAAGCTGATTTAACCTTAGGTGTTTCCTGTGCAATGTCTTTTACATTGAGTTCTAACAGACCATATTGATGATTAAAGCTTTTACCGTTGGCAAGTATCCAACCTACAAAATCATCAATCTTATTATCGTCTTTATTATATGTAAATCCAACCTTTTCTATAGGAATACCTTTAATGGTTGATATCTCTAATGATGTTATTAATTTGTCAAGCGAAGAAAATGCATTTTGCTGATCCTTGCTAACGTCAAGATGGATAATATCAAGATTGTTTTTAATAAGACGACTTTGTATGTCATATATATTTGGAACTGCATTAAAAGAGATGCCATTTGGGTCATTCTCTATGGCTGTATTCAAAAAGATATCATCACCAGCGATGCTTTTACCACGAAAGTTGGAAACACTCTCACCATAATATGATGCAAAAGGAGTTGCCACAGATGAAATTCCATAACCTGAATATACTACAGTGTGATCTTTGACCTTGTCTTTATTCTCGCTTTCTTCAATATCATCACCTGTAAAAAATAGGTTTTTAAGTTTCTTCTCATTAAACTCTTTTTTACCTATAATTTCATAAGTTGCAGAACCTTTTGCAATTATTGGAAGTATTGCATATTTTGCTATATAAACAGTTTTGTTATTGGCGTTTTCGACTTTTGAGTCTGAAATCTCTATATTGATAGAACTAATAGCTTTGTTTGTTACTGATTTTGCAATTGCAAAATCATCTTCGGGTTTAATGCGTTTGTATTCTGTTATCCATTTTTCTATCAATGGACGTACAAAGCGAGGAGCATTAATATAGTATGTCTGTGATTTCGCTTTGTCACTTTCATTATCATTACCAGCCCATGCTTCGGCAAAACTTAAACTGAGTATTAATGTGAAAACGATTGTAAATAAACTCTTTTTCATATTCTAAAATTATTTTTTCCTTATTACTTAATAAATTATTTATACTCTCTGATAATGCCTTACACATTCGTTCAGACATACAACACATTCGTTTGTAAATATTACACATTTGCTTCATAATTTTATTTTTGGGTTTATTTATATTTTCGTTTGCAAAATTAACGTGTTTTTACAATATAGGCAATCCCACTCACGTGGTATATTCTATACCTAAGATATGTGATGGTGCTCCCACAAATATGGTAGAAAATATATATTTGAATATCGTTATACAAAATAATTCAGTATATTTGCAAGTAGAAATAATTTTCCATATATGAAAAGAAATGCTTTTATAGTTATTTTATTGTCACTTGCCATTACTGGCTTTTCACAGCAAGCACGCAAGGATTTTAAAGTCGATCGTAGCTTGTCGGCAAGTAATTATCTGGCTTACCCTGGACCTTTGCAGAAAAAACTTACTCCTGCACCATCTGGATATGCACCATTTTACCTTAGTCACTATGGACGTCACGGTAGCCGCTGGCTTATTGGCGACCGTGATTACAACAGACCTGTAATGTGGCTTGAAAAAGCAGATTCTCTTGGTAAACTTACACCAAAGGGCAAGGATGTTCTTGCTAAACTTCGTAAGTTGCGTGACGCTGCTCTTGGACGTGATGGAGAACTTACTCAAAGAGGGGCTTTGCAGCATAAACAGATTGCAGAAAGAATGCTGAAAAACTTTCCACAGATATTTGCAGGAAAGACGAATGTAGATGCAAAGAGCACAGTTGTGATACGTTGCATATTAAGTATGGAAAACGCTTTGCAGCAAATGGTAAGGATTAATCCTGAACTAAATATCACTCATGACGCAAGTTATCATGATATGTATTATATGAACTATGATGATTCTTTGTTATTTAAAAAACGTATGCCAACAAGTGCAATAGTACCTTATACTGAGTTTTGTAAAAACCATGAGCATCCTGAGCGTGTGATGCGACTCTTATTTAATGATGATGAATATTGGAAAAATCATTTAAATGCCAATAAGTTATATGAAATACTGTTCAATCAGGCCAGCAATGTACAGAGTACGGAGTTTCGCAACAGCATGTCATTGTACGACTTGTTTACTGATAACGAGATTTATGATCTTTGGCAGATTAATAATGCGTGGTGGTATATCAACTATGGCGCATGCCCTTTGAATGGAGGCACGCAACCTTACAGTCAGCGTAACCTTCTTCGCAAGATAATAAGTGATGCTGATAGTTGCATAGCTTTACCACATCCTGGAGCGACTTTGCGTTATGGTCATGACACAATGGTTATGCCACTTACATGTCTTATGGATCTTGACGGAATGGGAATGCAGGTCAGTGACCTTGAACAACTTGATGTCAAGGGATGGGACAATTACCGCATATTTCCGATGGCTTGTAATATTCAGTTGGTGTTTTATCACAAGAAAGGTTCTAAGGATATACTAGTTAAAGTACTTAGAAATGAAAATGAAGCTACATTGCCTGTCAAGACAGATATAGCTCCATATTATCATTGGAAGGATGTGAGACAGTATTATCTCGACAAGCTAAATAAGTTTACAGAATAAGAACTAGTAGACAGACCTTAATCCTGAGAAAGGAATACGGCTATTGTCTTCAGTTTCACATAATTATAGCTGAGGTACATGTAACCCTTGAAACGGTTGCTGGTGCCCCAGCTATTTTTTGCAATAAAGTATTTCTTTCCGTTTTTGTCATGAGCTAACCCAATAAGCTCCATTACGTGGTCGTCGGTAGTCTGTCTGTTTTCAAATTCGTGCTGTCTCAAATCCTGAGTCACTGTTTGGTGGTTGGTTTCAGCAACACCTTCGCTGAAAGAAAATCCTGGTTCGCTCACGTCACCTTCCCAGCATACGGCTTTACCGTTTACGAGACTCTTTGTAATCATCGTCATCAAGGCTTCTATCGGAACATTAAGAAACTTATCGTTCATCACGTTGTCGGGAGTTTCCAATATAAATGAATCGCCCATTATATGATGCCTGAAACTTGTCACGTTCACATACTCGTTATCACGGCATACGCTGCGTCCAAACTCTTGTGGAGTATATTCTGCGCCAAGCATGTGTACATATTTTGAGGGCATATATCCAACTTCCTGATCCAGTACGTTATTCACTTTTTGGTCTAATACGCTCAGATTATTTGCACTTCGTGCAGCCTGCATAAGTTTACGGCATATCACGTTATAATTTACGGGTTCTTTAGCATTGTATGAATCAAATGGAACTACACCATAGTTCTGCAAGAGATGAATAAGCATAGAGCCCATACCTCGCATTGATATCGTGTTTTTTCCTCCGGAAAGATAATACCTTGTTGACGCATCGTTAAGCATCATTCTCGCCAAGTAGTCTGTGCTTAGGTTCACGGAATCACCCATCATCAGGTGATTGGTTTCTATTGTAGCCAACATTCCGTAAGCCCAGCACAGCTGACTGTCACCCTGGTCTTTCACTGGAGTTGTCTTCAGCATTACGTCGGTGATAAACGGATTTTTTTCAACAGTTTGTTTTGAAGGACGACCGCATGAAATCACGACAAGAGAGACGCTTATATATAAAAGTATTTTTTTCATATTGCGCAAAGTTACAAATAAAATGAGTAATTTTGCACCCATGAAGGGAAAAATATCTGAATTTGAAGTAATGGCGCCTGTAGGCTCTCGTGAGAGCCTTGCCGCTGCAATACAGGCAGGTGCTGATTCCGTTTATTTCGGTATCGGCAAACTTAATATGCGCTCTCATTCGGCCAATCATTTTAATATAGATGATTTGCGCGAAATAGCTGCCACATGCAATGAGCATCGAATAAAGACATATCTCACTGTCAACACCATCATATATGATGATGATATTGCAACAATGAAGCAGATTATTGATGCCGCAAAAGAGGCTGGCATCAGTGCGGTTATTGCTAGTGACGTGGCTGTGATGAGTTATTGCACAGAAGTTGGTGAGGAAGTTCATCTTTCCACTCAACTCAATATTACCAATATCGAGGCGTTGAAGTTTTATAGTCGCTTTGCTGATGTATCAGTATTGGCACGTGAACTCAATATGGACCAGGTGAAGGAAATTCATGAGCAGATTATAGCTCAAAACGTATGTGGACCTATGGGAAAGCAGATACGTATAGAGATGTTCTGTCATGGTGCTTTGTGCATGGCTGTAAGTGGAAAATGCTATCTGAGTCTTGCTAATACCAATCGTAGTGCCAACCGTGGCGAATGCGTGCAGATATGCCGTCGTTCATATACCGTAACAGACAATGAAACTGGCAACGAGCTGGAAATTGATAATAAATACGTGATGAGTCCTAAAGACTTGAAGACCATTCGCTTCATAGACCGCATGATGGATGCTGGCGTGAGAGTCTTCAAGATAGAGGGACGTGCTCGTGGACCAGAATATGTTTATACAGTAGTGAAATGCTACAAGGAAGCTATTCAGAGTGTTCTTGATGGTACATTAACAGAAGAAAAGAAGGATGAGTGGGATGAGCAGCTTGCTAAAGTATTCAACCGTGGATTCTGGGATGGCTATTATCAGGGACAGACGATGGGCGAGTGGAACAAGCACTATGGCAGTGCGGCAACTGAAAAGAAAGTCATTGTTGGTAAAGTAATGAAATATTTCTCTAAGTTGGGTGTTGCTGAAGTAGCTGTAGAAGCTTCTGACTTTAATAAAGGTGAGAAACTCCTTATCACAGGTCCTACAACAGGAGTAATGTATCTCAATGCAGATGAAATACGTTTTGATTTGGGTTGTGTTGAAAAGGCAGAACAAGGTACAAGAGTTTCAATTCCTGTTCCTGGAAAGGTTCGCCCAAGCGACAAACTATATAAGTTGATTACTGTAAACGAAATAAAGGAGATTAAATAATATGACCATAAATGAAGCCCAGAAAGAAGTGGTAGAGGAGTTTGAGGACTTTACCGACTGGATGGATAAATACCAGATGCTTATTGATTTGGGAAATGAATTGGATGCTCTCAATGATAAATACAAGAATGACAGCAACTTGATTGATGGTTGTCAGAGTCGTGTATGGCTGCAATGTGACCTTGTTGATGGTAAACTTCAGTTTACTGCCGATAGTGATGCACTTATTGTGAAGGGAATTATCGCCTTGCTTATTCAGGTTCTTAGCGGTCACACTCCAAATGAAATAATTGATGCTGATCTTTATTTCATTGACAAGATCGGACTTAAAGAGCATCTTAGTCCTACACGTTCAAACGGTTTGCTTGCAATGGTAAAGCAAATTAAGGCATACGCTCTTGCATATTCTGTAAAAGCATAAAACAAAGATATGCGCAAGTTAAGGACAATAGAGATGAATAGGCTTTCTGTTGAGGAATTCAAGGAAGCTAAGAAATTGCCACTGATCGTGGTTCTTGATGATGTACGCAGTTTGTATAATGTGGGTAGTGTTTTTCGCAGTGGAGACGCTTTCCGCATTACTGCGGTATATCTTTGCGGTATCACAGCCTGTCCTCCTAATGCTGAGATTCACAAGACTGCACTTGGTGGAGAGGATAGTGTAGATTGGAAATATTTTGAACGAACAGAAGATGCAGTAGAAGAATTGCATCGTGATGGATATTTCGTATATAGTATCGAACAGGTTGAAGGTAGTACTAAATTACAAAATCTAAACCTTAATCCTGAAGCTAGCAAAGGCTATGCAGTAATAATGGGTAATGAGGTAAAGGGCGTTAAGCAGAATGTTGTAGATATGAGCGATGACTGTTTAGAGATACCACAGTTTGGAACAAAGCACAGTCTTAATGTCAGTGTAACCTCTGGCATTGTGATGTGGGAGTTTGCTAAGAAATTTATCTAAGTAAGTCTTAGATAGAAGGAGTATTATACACTTGGATGATACACTTTCTTAGCCTTTATACGTGATTTCATAGACCTAATGGTAACATTGCTTACTCCCATGATTTTTTCAATCGTAATCTCATCTTTATTCATGGCGTTCACCATAATCAAGTATAGGTATTGTTTAGGACTGAGATTTTTGTATTCATCATCAAGTGATGACACGAATGAAAGGTCCTTGTACTTGTAATAATCTACGAAATCCAGAAGATCCTGAGCTGACCATTTCACTATTGTGTTATTATCTAGTACGCTTTCATAGCAGCGTTTACCATTATATAAAGCCTTAGATTCGTTACTCTCTAAAACATTAATCTTCTGTTCCAAGTTTGAAATCTTAGAAATGGATTTATCTTTTGAGTTTTCCATTTCAGATATTCGCTTTTTGTATTCGTTTATTAAAAGTCTGTTTTCGATTATGCCATGTTTTATTTTAGAGTTTTTGTATTTCTGTCTGAAGATTAGCAATATAATCAACAATGACAGTAGCAATACTGCTCCAATCAAATATATAATTTGGCTCTTAAAAGTTTGCCCCATCATCTCGTGGTCGTACTTTGCTTGAATATCGTTAAGGTTGTCATGTTCCTTGGCGTTGTCTATTTTTTTGTTAAGTTTAATGATGGAGTCTGCAATATTTAATGCTTTCACATAATTCTTTAATTTTCTATTCAAGTCATATAAGGTGGATAGTTTCTTCAACAGTTCAAAGTCATTGGTTGGCAAAGGTGCTTGTTCCATTATTTCTTCTGCCTTTGCATATTTTCCTTTTTTAATATATATGTCTGCAACAATTGTATATAAGTATGCTGTAGAATTTTTTTTAAAGGCTTTAGTTAAGAAATTTTCGGCTTTTTGGGTGTTTCCTTTTTCAAAATAATAATCAGCTATATTTCCTAATAAAATGGTCTGGTTCAGATTATCATAGTTTTTAAAATAAGAAAAGGCCTTTAGATAATATTCCATAGCCTTATTATCGATGTTTAGTTCTGAATAGGCATTTGAAACATACAACAGATCGTAAGCTATACTAGATGTATCTTTAATATCGTGTGCATAGTTTAGGGCTTTTAATCCATATTCAAGAGCAATAGCATAATGATTACTCCAAAAATTTACAATAAATATATTATCATAAATTTTCTGTGTTAGTTTTGTATCAGTAGTTTTTAGGGCAATAGCTTCTGCTTTTTTAAGATATTCAATGACTTTTATATTGTTTTTTCGATCAGAATATAGTGTCATTGCTTTATAATTATATGCTTCAGCCAATCTACTTTCAGGTCCATTTTGTTTATAATAGAATATAGCATAATCAATGGAGTCGTTTTTCACGGGAATATATTTGATGTATTTTGTCTTGGTATTTAGCAATGTGTAAAAGGCTATATTTTCATCTCCATTTAGATTTTCTGGATTAATGTGCTTTAAAATGTTATATGCAGAGTCTACACTATTCCTGTTCAGACATCTGTCTGCTATTTCCAATTTATGATTTATATTTTCATGACATGATGTAAACATCATGATTACATATATCGTAGTTAATACTTTTATGTTTATTTTCATCTTGTAGTCTTTTTATTAGAATCAGTAATTGTAATGCAAATATACAACTTTTTTGCGACTTTTAGTAATGATTTGTAATATAATTAGAACAATTAACTGTAAAAAGTCTAATTAAAAGATTCTATTAATAGTCGAATATTAATATAGTTTTTTGTTCATCATGTAATTTTTGTGGTCCAAATACTGTCTGTTTTTGTTGCATTTGACCTGCAACAAAATTATCAAAATAAGTATAACTTGTTGATATAAAGTGTTTTAACTTGCAACATCACCTGCAACACACACTATTAATTTCTTGCGAAAGATTAGGGTGATAATAAAAACGTTTATAACTTTGTTTTGCCGAAAGACAAAAAAATAATTAAATAAATAGAGATTAAAACATGAAAAAAAACATTTTTTTTTTGCTATGATGATGTTGCTTAGTTCTACATGCATAAGCACATTCGCTAACAATCCTGATAATGACCCAATGCCTATAACAGGAGCTCCAAATATACCAATCCGCAAATCTCCGCATATGCCATATATTATTGATAGCATGGATAACGGAGTATTTTCATTGACATTTATGAGAGCATTTGATAATGCAGAAATAAGAATTTATCAAAATGGTATTCTTGTTGATCAGAATTCAGGCTCTTTCAAAGAGGGAGAAACTTATACTTTGGATCTTCAAGGATATGGGGAAGGAGAATATACCATTGAAGTTTATTGTAGTGGTAATAAAATATTCAGTTCGTCTGAGGAAATATAAACATGACATAATAAAGTCGACAATATTATATCCAGACCCTACTGGTAAAAGGAGCCCTGCCGACGGCTAATATTAAAGTGAGGTAAAATTTTAAAAAGATGAATAAAAATAATTTATTAGAATCTGTTGCTCCTATTGAAAAAAATGAGTTGGGGCAATTAAAAGGAGGATTTTCCATGTATACAGTTCTCCCTATTGAGCCTTTACAAAATTCAGTAACAGTTGCTGTAGACGGAAGTTTTTGTACATGTTCGTGTAAAGTATCTCCACAGCCCAACGAATAAATCAATATTTAACTATTTTTGTAGGTAGTTTTAGAAAACTACCTACACTTATTTATTATAAAACAATATGAAATACAGTACATATAATAATTTTGTCAAATATAAAGATAATTATATTGCATTTAATGCACTAACTATGAAATTTATGTATATAGATTCCATATTAATGAAGCTAATAAAAGGTTCACAACCAGAACATTTAAATAATGTTCATTCTGATTTCTATAAAGCATTAACTGAATATGGTTTTATTATTCAAGATTATGATGATGAATATAGAAAAACTGTAAGTCTCATGAATTCTATTTTTAATGAAAAAGATTCATATAGACTGATTATTAATCCAACTACTAATTGTAATTTTAGTTGTTGGTATTGTTATGAAAAACATAATAATAATAAAATGAGTGAAGAAACAAAAAAAAAGGTTTGTTTACTAATTGATAATATTATTTTAAATGAAGATATTCGTCACTTCCAACTATCATTTTTTGGAGGAGAACCTCTGTTGTATTATAAAGATGTTGTTATACCAATAGCCAACTATGCATATAATTCTGCAGTGAAAAACAAAAAGACATTTGCAATAGATATAACATCTAATGGATTATTGCTTGATAAAACCAAAGCATCAGAACTCAAAAAAATTGGATTAGCTAGTTGTCAAATTACATTAGATGGTAATAAAGAAAATCATAATAAAACTAGATTTGTTAATAAAGGTGCTGATTCATATAATACAATCATAAAGAACATAATTACAGCTGTCGAGTGCAATATTAAAATAGTTTTACGAATTAACTATACAAAAGATAATGTATATAATTTACAGCCTATATTAGATGATCTGGCAATTTTATCTATAGAAAAAAGAAAGAATATAACCTTATCAATGAATAAAGTTTGGCAAGAAACAAGTACTCAGCTATATGATGCTGTGAAAAAGTTTAAAAAAGAGGCTTTTAACTTTGGGCTTACAATTCCAGATGCATTACTTGAAGATCATGTTCGTAATTCTTGTTATGCTGATAAAATAAACGAATCTGTTGTTAATTTTGATGGAAATATTTTTAAATGCAATGCTCGAGATTTCTCTGTAGAAAGATGTGAAGGTCATCTCAGTTCAGAAGGCCACATAGTATGGAATAATCTCTATAAAAAACGAAACGAATCAAGATTTGCTAATTCCAAATGCAAGATATGTTCCATTTTCCCAATTTGTGGTGGTGGTTGTAGTCAAGTTGCTTTAGAAAATAAAGGAAAAAATTATTGTGTAGGCAAAGATAATTCAGAAGATAAGATAATAAATATGTTTCTATCAAAAAATTGCATTAAAAACGAATAAATATATAATGAAAAAAATAATTCTATTTTTAATTTTTTCGATACTAACATTTAAAATCTTAGCCCAAACAATAACTGGGCATATAATAGATTCACAAAATCAATCAGTAGCCTATGCGAATATAATAGCATTGAATGTGGGCGATTCTTCGTTCGTGCAGGGTGCTACGACTAAAGAAGACGGCAGTTTTAGCATAATAGTTCCAGAGAATAAAACTTATCTGTTGAAAATTTCTTCTATTGAATATGAAACTGTATACAAAGAGACTGCTACTGGCAATGCTAGAATAATAGTATTAAAAGAAAAAAATCATCAATTGTCGGAGGTCATTGTCAAAGGATACCGCCCAATAATTAAGCATGAAGAAAACAAAACCATTTTTGATATTAATCAGATGCCAAAGATTGAGAACCTAACGTCCAAAGATGTATTGAAGTTTGCACCTGGAGTAATAATAAATTCAAATGGCGACATCAAGATGGCAGGGAAGAAAGCAACAGTTTTCGTTAATGGCAGACAATTGTCTCTGGCAATGCTAGAATAATAGTATTAAAGAAAAAATCATCAATTGTCGGAGGTCATTGTCAAAGGATACCGCCCAATAATTAAGCATGAAGAAAACAAAACCATTTTTGATATTAA
>Ga0183099_1000580_pt1 | contig 25564 bp, 21 predicted proteins | sample Biomet1_FD_127788 | JGI IMG/M metagenome (GOLD analysis project Ga0183099, IMG submission 127788) | Microbial communities from bioreactor (seeded with anoxic lake sediment) at LBNL, California, USA - Biofuel metagenome 1 | ecosystem: Engineered > Bioreactor > Anaerobic > Unclassified ...
GATCACTGCGTTTTTGCCCGCTTGCCAATCCTCTCATACCATTACGAATCGGCGTGGCTTGTGAAAAAAACATATTTTTCAGGTTCTGTTAAAATATTTGGCGGGACAATAGGGATTTTTTCAAATTAACTAAAAGGGAAAAGGATGAGTGTAGAAATATTGGATACGACATTGAGGGACGGAGAACAAACATCCGGTGTCTCTTTTGCCGTGCAGGAAAAACTGAGTATCGTCCGACTGTTGCTCGAAGAGCTGAAGGTGGACAGGGTGGAGGTTGCCTCGGCCCGCGTTTCCACCGGTGAATTTGATGCCGTTAAGCGTATTGCTGTCTGGGCTTCCCTTCACGATGTGCTTGACAGGGTGGAAATACTGGGTTTCATTGACAAGGGTATTTCGCTCCGGTGGGTGAAAGAGGCGGGTTGCACCGTGGTAAACATGCTCTGCAAAGGATCACTCAAACACGTCACCGAGCAGCTCCGCAAAACGCCTGAACAACATTTGAAGGATATCATCGATGAAATCGCTTTGGCTCAAACCATGGGCGTATCCGTCAATCTATATCTGGAAGACTGGTCGAACGGCATGCTAAGTTCCGCCGGCTATGTTTACTTTCTCATGGATGGTCTCCGGGATCAGCCGGTGAAACGTTTCATGTTGCCCGATACACTGGGTGTCCTGAATCCTGACCAGACAGGTACTTTTTGTGCCGATATGGTGCAAAGATATCCTGACTTGCATTTTGATTTCCATGCACACAATGATTACGACATGGCGGTGGCCAACACTTACGCAGCCGTTAAGTCCGGCATCCGTGGAGTCCATGTAACCGTCAATGGCCTTGGCGAGCGTGCGGGAAATGCCCCGCTCACCAGCGTTGTTGCCGTATTGCATGACCAGCTGAAAATCAGAACCGGTGTCCGCGAGGAAAAATTGACCTCGGTCAGCAAAATTGTCGAGTCTTATTCCGGCATCCGCATTCCGGCCAACAAGCCGGTTATCGGTGATCATGTCTTCACCCAGTGTGCAGGTATTCACGCGGATGGTGACGCCAAAAGCAATCTGTATTTCAACGACTTGCTTCCTGAACGTTTTGGACGCACCCGTGAATATGCCCTTGGGAAAACATCCGGAAAAGCCAGCATCCAAAAAAATCTCGACGCGCTTGGCATCGAGCTGGACCAAGAATCCATGCGTCTTGTGACTGACCGCATCATACAACTGGGCGACAAAAAAGAGCTGGTGACCCAGGAGGACCTGCCATACATCATTTCCGATGTGCTCAAACAAGCCAATGGCACTCAGTCCGTGCGAATCCTGAATTATTCCCTCTCTCTGGTTCAGGATCTCAAACCGGTCGCTACCGTCATGCTTGACATCAACGGCCGGACTTTTCAGGAAACTTCACCGGGTGACGGTCAGTATGACGCCTTTGTGAAAGCGTTGCACAAGATTTACAAGTCCCAGAACCGTGTGTTTCCAATGTTGACCAATTACGAGGTGACTATTCCCCCCGGCGGCCGTACTGATGCTTTTGTGCAGACGCTTATTTACTGGTCTTACAAGGACAAGTCCTTTAAGACCAGTGGGCTGGATGCTGATCAGACGGAAGCTGCTATCAAGGCCACCATCAAGATGCTCAATATTGTGGAGGATTGGGACAATAATATGAATCAATAAAAGATAAAATACGTAGAACATGAAATTGAATATTGCAGTACTTCCCGGTGACGGTATCGGACCCGAGGTTGTTGATCAGGCATTGAAAGTTACAAAAGCCGTTTGTAAAAAATTTGGTCATACATTGACCTATGAAACTGGGTTGGTGGGAGCCTGCGCTATTGATGCCTGTGGTAATCCCTATCCCGACAGTACCCACGAACTTTGCATGAAGTCTGATGCCGTTCTTTTCGGAGCGGTCGGCTCCCCCAAATACGACAACAATCCAACAGCAAAAGTTCGTCCCGAACAAGGCTTGCTAGCCATGCGCAAAAAACTCGGCCTTTATGGCAATGTTCGTCCTGTCAGTGTTTTTCCTTCCCTGATCAGTCGTTCCCCACTGCGCACGGATCTGGTGGAAAAAGCCGACCTCGTATGTATTCGGGAGCTGACCGGCGGGCTTTATTTTGGTAAGCAGGAAACGAGCGAGGATGGAAACAACGCTTACGATACCTGTGTTTATAGCCGTGAAGAAATCGAACGTGTCCTCAAACTGGCTTTTGAATATGCCGGCAAGCGTCGCAAGAAACTGACAGTGGTGGACAAGGCGAACATTCTGGAAACTTCCCGCCTGTGGCGTAAGATTGCTCAGGAAATGGCTCCCGGCTATCCGGATATTGAAGTCGAATACATTTACGTGGACAATGCCGCTATGCGTCTTGTACAGTGGCCTGCCAGTCTGGATGTGCTGGTTACCGAAAACATGTTTGGCGATATCCTGACCGACGAGGCTTCTGTTATTACCGGTTCCATGGGTATGTTGCCATCGGCTTCGGTCGGTTTGCACACTTCCGTATTCGAACCAATCCACGGCTCTTATCCGCAAGCTGCCGGCAAGAACATTGCCAATCCTTTGGCTACGGTTCTTTCAGCGGCCATGATGTTTGAATATGCATTTGGACTGAATGAAGAAGGCAAACTTATTCGCGAAGCTGTCACTGCCAGCATGGATGCTGGTTATGTTACGGAGGACATCACCACAGTCCCTGATCAGAAAGCACACTCTACCAGTGAAGTGGGAGAGTGGCTGGTGAACTACATCAAGGGATAATCCTTCCGATCGCAGTTCCTGTATGATTTAGGTACTTAAATTAAGTACAACGACATTGGAAACGAACAATTCTTTCCGGCCATTTGTTAGGCCGGAGATCGTTGTTCGTTTTTGTTTTTTGGGGAACCCTATGCTTTTTCACCGTGAGCATTGAATCCAAAAGGCGGTGCCTCTCTTTTATGAAGGGATTGGTGCATAATAAATTAGCTGTTGGCATAAATTTTTATCCATTTTGACAAGTCTTGCATTTTCTTTAGCCTTCAATAACTAATCCAATTAGAAAATGAAGAAAATTTCAGTTTTAAGTTTTATGTGTCTAATGTGCTGGGGGATGTCTTTAACGATCCATGCCCAGCAAAAAACGTTCGAAAAAGAAGTCGCTTATCTCAAAGAAAACGGAAAGGATCCGGTTCGTTATGTGATCGGCAAGTTTTCCACTTACGATATTGTTATGTTGGGTGAAAACCATGCCATCAAGGAAAACCTGGATTTTGTTACAGGGCTTATTCCGAGTCTGTACAAAGCCGGAGTCTACAATCTGGGCATGGAGTTCGGGGCATCGGAAATGCAGTCTAGGCTTGATTCCCTGATCAATGCACCCCAATACGATGAGCAGGTGGCCCGGGACATGATGTATTTTTACAATGTCGGTTGGGCTTACAAGGAGTATCCTGAAATTTACAGGGCGGTATGGCGGTTCAACAAATCACTGCCGGCCGGTGCCAGAAAATTCAGGATTGTAAACCTGAGCTATCAGTACGATTGGAGTTCTTTTGATCCGCAAAGAACCCCCGAAAATATGGCCAAAGTTTTTCACAAAGGTCCGGTGGATAAGTTTAGGGCTGAGATTGTGGAAAAAGAAATAATCGACAAAAAGGAGAAAGCTCTTTTGTATGTTGGAAGTGTTCATGCTTTTACAAAGTTCAAAATGGGCATATTGAAGATGAACAATGTCAATTTTACAGATTATGATGACGGTTTCTTAGGCAACTGGCTTTATAAGAAATATCCTGAAAAAGTGTTCAACATCAATCTGCATTGTTCTTTGTTCGGACGTCCCGATAAAAGGGTTGCGGAAGTATCGCCTGCCAACGGAGCCTTGGAACAGATCATGAAAGAGATGAAATACGAGCCTGTTGGGTTTGATATGATCCATTCCCCCCTTGCCCTGCTGTCCGATAACAGTACTTACAGCCAGGGATACAAAGATTTCACGATAGGACAGTTGTTTGACGGCTATATTTTCTTAAAGCCCTATGATCAGTTGACTGGATGCACCATTGACACACTTTTCTTTAAAAACAGAAGTTGGGAAGAAACCAAAAAACAGATGCCGGACCCGAATTGGTTTGTTGCCCAGAATTTGGACGAATACTGGACGAAAATAAAAGGTTATGCTACCATGCGCTTTCGGTATAAGGATATCATTGACAGCTCGGTACCCAAAGTAAATGGTGGCCGGTTAATCCGTTTTAAAAACTTTAAGTCCGGTTATGTTCAGCCTCGGAATGTGGATGTCTGGCTTCCGGAAAACTACGATGCGTCCAAAAAATACGCTGTTTTGTACATGCACGATGGCCAGATGCTTTTTGATAGTACCACTACCTGGAATAAGCAGGAATGGCAGGTTGACGAAATTTTCACCAGGCTTTTGGGTAAAAAGGCTATTAAAGACTGCATCGTTGTTGGAATCTGGAACAACGGGGAATACAGGCATGCTGAATATTTTCCTCAAAAGGCCATAGATTATCTGTCGCCGATGCTCAAGGATACCGTTATCGGACAATACCTGAAGGGGAAGCCGCAAGCGGACAATTACCTGAATTTTCTTACCAAGGAATTAAAGCCATTTGTGGATTCTGTTTTTGCAACTATGCCCGATCAGGAAAATACTTTTATTGCAGGCTCCAGCATGGGTGGACTGATTTCGATGTATGCGGTTTGCGAATATCCGGAAGTTTTCGGTGGAGCGGCATGTCTTTCAACTCATTGGACCGGTATTTTTAACAGAAACCAGGAGATTCCGGATGCGTTTTTCCAGTACCTAAAATCTTCTCTTCCGTCTCCTCAAAAACATAAATTTTATTTTGACTATGGGAGTGAAGGGTTGGATAGTATGTACAAGCCTTCTCAGAAAAAGGTGGATGCTGTGCTCCTTTCAAGTGGATATTCATCCCGAAGTCTGATGACAAGAGAATTCAAAGGGGCTGACCATTCCGAGAGATCATGGAGTAAAAGACTTGATATTCCTGTTGTTTTTTTGTTGGGCAGGAAATGAAATACAAAGCCTTTTTGTCAGGATCTCGGTTTCAAAGATCGTTTTCCGATTGCCGTCAAAAGCTGCTGTTTTATTTTGTGACATACATATTTAATGATAAATTTGTGCACGCAAAGCATTCGTGTCTGTTTTACGCTTAATCCGTCTCCGGCGTGCAGGTGTAAATGTGTCCGGTTTTTGCCGTTTCGCTCTAATATAAGCATGTTTGGTACCGGCAAAAGAACCAAAGATGCATTTTTGTGGATCATCAATCTAAACCAAATACATCTAAACCAAATTCTTATGATTTTAAAACCCAAACATTATTCGTTTTTGCTGCTATGTGTCGGCTTGGTCCCCTTTTCGGCTTATGCAAAGGATAAAACCATCGACCAGAAAGTAGATGAACTGATGGCAAAGATGACCCTCGAGGAAAAAGTCGGTCAGCTTAATCAGTATTCCAGCAGCTGGGCTACCGGTCCTGTTTCTCCGGAAGGAAATAAAATGCAGGAAGTCCAGGATGGCAAGGTCGGATCCTTGCTGAATGTAAAAGGCGTGGAAAAAACCCGTGCCATACAAGAAATTGCCATGAAGTCACGTCTGAAAATTCCATTAATTTTTGGTTTGGACGTCATTCACGGATACAAGACAACATTCCCTATTCCATTGGCTGAAGCCGCTAGCTGGGATTTGGGTGCTATGGAACAGTCAGCCAGGGTTGCTGCTGTCGAAGCATCGGCTTCCGGCATCCACTGGACTTTTGCCCCTATGGTTGATATTGCCCGTGACCCGCGCTGGGGACGTGTGATGGAAGGTGCGGGAGAAGATACCTATCTTGGATGTGCCATAGCCAAAGCCAGAGTACACGGATTCCAGGGCAATGGTCTTGGAAACACCGATGCTATCATGGCTTGTGCCAAGCATTTTGCAGCTTATGGAGCGGCCATTGGCGGCCGTGATTACAACGCCGTGGATATCAGTCCGCGTACGTTGCTGGAAGTTTATCTGCCACCTTTCAAGGCCGCAGTTGATGCTGGTGCTGCTACTTTCATGAATAGTTTCAATAGCATCAATGGCGTCCCTGCTACCGGTAATGCCTACATCCAGCGGGAACTTCTTAAAGGTCAATGGGGCTTCAAAGGTTTTGTGGTCAGTGACTGGGGTTCTATTGGTGAAATGGTTGCCCATGGATATGCTGCCGATGCTGCCGATGCTGCCGTCAAAGCCATTACAGCCGGTAGCGATATGGATATGGAAAGCCGTTGCTATCCTTTGAACCTTGCTCAACTTGTCAGAGACGGAAAGGTTTCCGAAAATCTCGTGAACGATGCCTGTCGTCGTGTCTTGGTGAAGAAATTCGAACTGGGCTTGTTTGATGATCCTTACCGCTTCTGTAATGCAAAGAGAGAAAAACAGGCCCTTAACGATCCTCAGCACAGAGCGATTGCCAGAGATGTAGCCCGTAAGAGCATTGTACTGCTTAAAAACGACAACAACATTCTTCCTTTGACAACGGACAAGAAAATTGCGCTTATCGGCCCACTGGGCAAATCCAAGGAAGATATGCTCGGATTCTGGAACGTGGGCTGGGAAGACAACAGCGATGTGGTTTCTCAGTTTGAAGGCCTGGAAAACAGGGTTGGTAAGGGAAATCTGCTGTATGCCAAAGGTTGTGGCATTGATGACCTCTCCAAGGATGGTTTTGCTGAAGCGGTGGAAGTGGCCAAGCAAGCCGACGTCGTTATTCTTACCGTAGGTGAAAGACGCGATCAGAGCGGTGAAGCCAAAAGTCGTGCCAGCATTGAGATGTCTGGTGTGCAGGAAGATTTGATCAAGGCTGTTTGTGCTACCGGAAAACCGGTGATTGTCATGATCAATGCCGGTCGTCCGTTGGTCTTCAATTGGGTTGCCGATCATGCTCCTGCCATTCTTTATACCTGGTGGCTGGGCAGCGAAGCTGGTAATGCCATTGCAGATGTTGTTTTCGGAGATTACAATCCTGCTGGTAAACTGCCAATGTCTTTTCCTCGCTCTGAAGGACAAATTCCCGTGAATTACAACTATACAAGCACGGGACGTCCTGCTCCTGCCAATGGAAGCATTGCCCCTTATACCTCCGGTTATATCGATATGGTGAATACGCCCAAGTTTCCTTTTGGTTTTGGTTTGAGCTACACCACCTTCAAGTATGACAACCTGAAACTGAGTGCCAACAGCATCCATGCTGACCAGACCATCGATGTTTCCTTTACCTTGACCAACACCGGCAAGCGCGCGGGAGAAGAAGTGGCCCAGATGTATGTCCGGGATTTGGTAGCCTCTTCCGTAAGACCGGTTAAGGAATTGAAAGATTTCCAGAAAGTACTGCTGGAGCCAGGCGAAAGCAAAACTATCCATTTTACCATCAATAAGGAAAAGCTTTCTTTCTTCAACAACAATCTGGAATTTGTAGCCGAACCTGGAGACTTTAGTGTCATGGTTGGGGCATCTTCCTCAGACATAAGGCTGAAGGATAAATTTATCCTTCAATAATCGCTGGACCTTTCGGTCGGACTCTTCATACAAAAACAGGCGGGGGTTTCTTCCTTTCACAGGAAACCCTCGTTTTGTTTTCTGAAACCTTGTTTTCCCTTAGTCCGGATGGATGTTTTGTGCACTCGATGCCGCCGGATTTTCAAATAATGCCACAAAAGTTATTTGTCTCATTTTTTTTGGTTATATGAAAGAATTCACGTACTTTTGCAGGCCGATTATTATCAAGAATAGTGTAAGAAATTAATTCTAAGCAGATTAAGATTCAATGTGTCCGAATCAATGTCTGTGAAGGAGTTATCAGTTTTTTTAATCAATTAAAAATCAAGCAGTGGATACTTTAAGTTACAAGACCATTTCTGCAAACAAAGCAACGGCGCAAAAAGAATGGGTTGTAGTTGATGCAACCGATCAAGTGCTGGGACGTTTGGCTTCGAAAGTTGCCAAATTGCTGAGAGGCAAATACAAACCCAGCTTTACTCCGCACGCTGACTGTGGTGATAATGTTATCATCATTAATGCAGACAAAGTGAAATTAACGGGAAACAAATGGGATGACCGTGTTTATGTCAGCCATACCGGTTATCCGGGTGGACAACGTTTTACCTCGCCAGCCAAATTGATGGCGAAAGATCCTACAAGACTTTACCGCAAAGTGGTAAAAGGTATGCTCCCCAAAAACCGTTTGGGTGATGCCATCATCGGAAACATGTATGTTTATGCTGGTCCAGATCACAAGCAAGAAGCACAGAGCCCGAAAGTTATTGATATAAATTCTCTTAAATAAGAAGTATGGAAGCAGTAAATGCAATAGGAAGAAGAAAAGCTGCGGTTGCTCGTGTCTTCGTAAGTGAAGGAACTGGAACAATCACCATCAACAAACGTGAATTGAATGCTTATTTCCCATCAAGTATTCTCCAATATGTCGTTAAACAGCCATTGAGCAAACTTGGTGCTGCTGAAAAATACGACATCCGTGTGAATCTTGACGGAGGTGGTTTCAAAGGTCAGGCAGAAGCCTTACGTTTGGCAATCGCTCGTGCATTGGTGAAAATCAATCCTGAAGACAAGTCCGCCTTGCGTTCAGAAGGTTTTATGACCCGCGATTCCCGCGTTGTTGAACGTAAGAAACCAGGTCGTCCAAAAGCAAGAAAGAGATTTCAATTCAGCAAACGTTAATCGTTTTGATACCACTGCTCTTAAAAATAAGACGCGTTTAGTATCTAAATGGCTGGGACTTCAGGCTGCTTGATGCCGCCAAAAACTACCCGGCGATTGAATGAATCCAAAAGAAAGTAAACGAATAAATCAAACAAAAATGTCAAGAACAAATTTTGATCAATTGTTGGAAGCCGGTGTGCATTTCGGACACCTTAAAAGAAAATGGAATCCTGCCATGGCACCTTACATTTTCATGGAACGCAACGGCATTCACATCATAGACTTACACAAAACGGTAGCTAAAGTCGACGAAGCAGCAGATGCTTTGAAGATTATTGCAAAGAGTGGCAAGAAAATCCTTTTCGTAGCCACCAAGAAACAGGCCAAACAAACGGTTGCAGACATGGCAACTTCCATCAATATGCCTTACGTAATTGAACGTTGGCCAGGTGGTATGTTGACCAATTTCCCAACCATTCGCAAGGCTGTCAAGAAAATGTCCACCATCGACAAGATGATTACCGACGGTACATTTCTTAACCTTTCCAAAAGAGAACGCCTGCAGGTAACCCGTCAACGTGCAAAACTGGAAAAGAATCTGGGCAGTATCGCTGACCTGAACCGTCTTCCTTCCGCTTTGTTTGTGATAGACGTGATGAAAGAACAAATTGCTGTTCAGGAAGCACAACGTCTGGGTATTCCAGTATTCGCAATGGTCGACACCAACTCCAATCCTGATGTCGTTGATTTCGTTATCCCTGCCAATGATGATGCTACAAAATCCATCGAAGTCATTCTCGGTGCTGTTTGTGCAGCTATTACAGAAGGTCTGGAAGAACGTAAGGCTGAAAAAGTTGACGCAGCAGCAGCTGAAGGTGACGAAAACGCAGAAGCTCCTGTAAAGAGAGAACGTCGCGGCAAAGCTAAAAAAGAACTCATTCACAAAGATGATGTTGAGGCTTTGAAAGCAAACGTAGCCTCTAAGTACATCAAGAAAGAAGACGAAGAATAAGCTACCAGAATCCCATTATACAATGTGCTGATGTGCTTGTTTTCAGAACAAAGGCATGTTGGCACATTGCTTTTTATACAAGAAACTAAACAAAATAAAAAATATAACTATGGCAGTTACTATGGCAGATATCTCGAAGCTCCGCACAATGACGGGAGCCGGGATGATGGATTGCAAAAACGCATTGACAGAAGCAAACAATGACTTCGATGCAGCTATCAAGATTATTCGTGAAAAAGGACAGGCTGTTGCTGCAAAACGCAGTGACCGTGAAGCCTCTGAGGGTTGTGTATTGGCTGGCCTCAATGGTGGCTTTGCCGCTGTTTTGGCTCTCAAGTGCGAAACAGACTTCGTTGCCAAGAATGCAGATTTTATCGCTTTGACGAAATCCATCCTCGATGTTGCTTTGGCTACCAAGCCAGCTTCTTTGGATGCTTTGAAGAACGAAAATATCGATGGTCGCACCATTCAGGAATTGGTGACAGAACGCAGCGGTATAACCGGTGAAAAGATGGAATTGGACTACTACGAATTCGTGAACGATGCCTATGCCACTTTCTACATTCACCCGGGAAACAAATTGGCTACCATCGTTTCTTTCAACAAAGAAACCGAATATCAGGTAGGTCATGATATTGCCATGCAGGCTGCAGCCATGAGTCCGATTTCTTTGGATCGTGAATCCGTTCCTGCATCCATCATTGAAAGCGAACTTGAAATCGGCCGTGAAAAGGCCCGTCAGGAAGGTAAGCCGGAAAATATGTTGGACAAGATCGCTCAGGGGCGTCTCAATAAATTCTATCAGGAATCGACCTTGATGGAACAAGCTTTCATCAAAGACGGAAAATTGAGTATTGCCCAGTATGTCAAGAATGCTGACAAGGATTTGAAGGTGACGGCCTTTAAGCGCGTTACTCTTAACCAGGAATAAAAAGCCTGTGTGGTCTGGCATTGTCGGGCCATGCGGTAAGCAAACCTAAAAAAGGCTGAAGCGAAAAGGTTTCAGCCTTTTTTATGTCTGTAAAGAGGGCTCCCGAAGGACTATTTTTTCAGATCGCCCCGGACGGAGTGATTTTGTTTCCGTAGGAACTCGGCAACTTTGGTGCAGACATCGCCTTGAATGAGGATTTCATCGTCTTTGGCTGAGCCTCCGACGCCGCAGTGTTTCTTCAATTTGGCGGCCAGGTCTTTCAGCTCCTGCTCACTACCTTCAAAGTTGCTGACGATGGTGGCCGGTTTTCCGTTCCGTTTCTCAAAACGTATAATGAAGTTCTGACGAGGTTCGGAAGCTTCTTTGTCTTTCTGAGGTATTTCCTGTTTGATGGTGGCTTCTGCCTTTTCTTGGGTAGAAGCGGCTAATGTCGTATTTAAAATATCCTTCCAGTCTTTCTGAGCCATAGTATTAACAGATAGTTGATTCCTTTACCAAAAGTAGAGATGTTTTTGCACTCTGGCAATAATTAATCCTCAGAATTGTTTTTTTTATTACTTTTGTAAAGTTGTACACACATTAAACAGATGGAACTTAATAAAGTAAACGATTTACAGAATATTCCTGAACCTACTATCCGAAGGTTGCCCTGGTATTTGGCATACCTCCAGCTGGAAGCCGGCAAAGGCGTAAGTTTTGTCTCATCCACACAGATTTCTCGTGCTATCAATGTCAGTGCATCGCAAATTGCCAAGGACTTGTCTTTGGTGAATGTGGCCGGTAAGACAAGGGTTGGTTACGATGTCAGTGAACTGATCGATGTCCTGGAGGATTTTCTTGGTTTCAAGAATGCACATAAAGCCTTCCTGTTCGGTGTTGGAAGTCTGGGTGGAGCCTTGTTGCAGGATAAAGGTTTGTCTCAGTATGGCATGAATATTGTTGCAGGTTTTGATGTGGATCCGTCCGTCGTTGGAAAGTCCATCAATGGCCTTCCTGTCTATCATGTCAGCGATTTTGCTCGGCTCCAGGCTGAGATGGACATCTCCATAGGTGTCTTGACTGTACCTGTTGATCAGGCTCAAAATGCGGCGGAGCAGATGGTTGACGGAGGAATTCGTGCCATTTGGAATTTTACACCTGTAAGAATAAGGGTGCCCAAGAACATTGTGGTTCAGAATACGTCGTTGTATGCACATTTGGCGGTGATGTTCAATCGCCTCGGCAACCAATAGCCTATTTTGCTTGTGAGCGCACGGATTCGTTGCCTCTAACCCGTCGTTTCCTTCCTTTTCGAAAAAACTTCGGGGAGGGCCTGCGAGTAGCACTCCCGTATTGCAACTCTAATGAAGCATACCCAAACCGTTGGGTTTATTTATACAATAAATTTGTTTTTATGAAGATTATAGCGGTCGGGATGAATTACCGCAAACATTTGCTGGAGCTGAACAGCCCTGAACCCAAAGAACCGGTTTTGTTTATCAAGCCGGATTCGGCACTGGCACATGCTTCAGCCATCACTTCCCCCACCAACAACCCTTTCTTTTTGCCCGATTTCTCCAATGAAATTCATTATGAAACTGAAGTCGTGGTCAGGATATCCAAGCTTGGCAAAAACATATCTGCCAAATTTGCCCACAGATACTACAGCGACATCACGGTAGGGCTTGATCTGACAGCCCGTGACTTGCAGAACAACCTGAGAGCCAAAGGCCTTCCGTGGGAGATTAGTAAAGGTTTTGACCAGTCTGCTGTGGTTGGAGCGTTTGAACCGCTTGAGCAGTTTGGTGTTATCCAGAACCTGGACTTCAAGCTGGACATCAATGGAAAGACCGTTCAGCAGGGATGTACCGCAGACATGATCTTTACAGTCGATCAGGTGATAGCTTATGCTTCACAGTTTTTCACCCTGAAAATCGGAGACCTAATTTATACAGGAACCCCCAGTGGTGTAGGCTGCATAAATGTGGACGACCATCTGGAAGGCTATTTGATGGGTAAGAAAATGTTGGATTTACGTATCAAGTAAATACGAATCAGGGCTTTTCTGCGTTTTTCCATAAACGACACCGAGTAAATGAGGTCTCTCTTAAGTCTTTTTATCGCCATTTTTGCATGCTTTGCTCTGGCGGCCGGCAATAACCGTACCTTGAAAACTGCTCCTGTGCTTAGGAGTGAAGCTGCTGTCTCACATTCCGTTCTAGCAACGGGAAAATGGAAAAAAATAAGTGTCACTCAGTCCGGACTCTACAAATTGACCTATTCGGACATCAAAGGCATGGGGATAGATCCGGATCTGGTGCAGATTTACGGTTACGGGGGAGCCATGCTTAAGGAAGATTTTGGATTAGGTGATTATCGGGATGATTTACCGGAGGTGGCTGTTTATAAGGAGACCGGTAGTGACGGCGTTTTCAATGGCAACGATTACATCCTTTTCTATGCCCAGGGCCCTATTTCCTGGGAGTATGACAGCACCACTTCAATGTATGAACGTGTCCGGAACCCATACTCAGACAAGGGCTACTATTTTGTAGGCGAACGCAAAGGAGGAACAAAGACTGCTGCCCTGTCTGCCTTTACGGGAACACCCAATCAGCAGGTAACTTCTTTTACCGACTTTCAACTTCACGAAACGGAGAGGGTGAACATGGGTGAGACGGTAGCCGGAAGTGGCACAGGACGTCAGCTTTTCGGTGAAGATTTTGCGACAACGGCTTCCCAGACTTTTTCTTTTAGTGTTCCGAATCCCGATCAGAGCGTCCTGTCCAAAGCGTCGGTTCGTTTTGTGGCAAAAAATACCGAGACTTCCTCCTGCAACGTCTATGTGAATGGTACTTTCCTTTCCAGTCTGTCGATGTATCAGATTGCTTCTTCGGACAATTATACCTACGGAAGTGCGGGCAGTACGGTCGTCTCTTTTACACCTGCCGGTGATGCCTTATCCGTGCAGCTGGATTATTTCAGGAATGGAAATTCAAGCACCCATAGGGCCTATCTGGATTACATCGTCCTGAATGTAAGGCGGCAGTTGAAGATGACTGGTGCCAGCATGAGTTTCCGCGACCCTAACAGTGTCGGCCAGGGGCGTATCTCTAATTTTACCATTCAGAATGCAGGCAGCAAGATGGTGGTTTTTGATGTGACGGATCCAACGGAAATGTGTCAGATGCATGGGGCACTCACGGGAACAAACTATTCTTTTGCCGCCTCTTCTGATATTTTAAGGGAATACGTATGTGCAGATCTTGGTCAGGATATCCTTAAACCGACCATTGCGGGTGGTGTCGCCAATCAGGACATTCACGGTCGTGATCAGGTGGATATGGTTATCCTTACACCCAATGACTATCTCTCGTCTGCCAATGCTCTGGCCAACGCTCATGCCAGCAACGACAACCTGAGCGTGCTGGTGGTGACACCGGAGCAGGCGTACAATGAATTCTCTTCTGGAACGCCCGATGCCACAGCTTACAGGCGTATGATGAAATACTTTTACGACAAAGCGACTTCTGGGGAGGATAGGCCAAAATACCTGTTGCTTCTGGGAGATGGAGTATACGACAACAGACTGACGACAACCGTCTTTTCCAAAAACACGTCCAAACCCAACAAACTTCTGACCTATCAGTCTGAAGAGAGCCTGAACGGCTCTGAATCTTATGTCACGGACGATTATTTTGGTTTTCTGGACGATACCGAAGGCGCGAATCTGGCTTCGGCCAAGCTGGATATCGGTATTGGACGATTTCCTGTATCCACACCGGAGCAGGCAGAAAATGCCGTGAACAAGACTATTTCCTATATGCAGAATGCCCAGAAAGGTGTCTGGAAAAACCGGCTTCTGTTTCTGGCCGACAATGGAGATGATCATTTGCATGAGACACAGGCAGAATATCAGGCTTCCATGGTTGAAGAGTCGCATCCGGAATTTATGGTCAACAAGATTTATGTGGATGCTTACAAGAAAGAAACTACGGTTTCCGGTACGACCGTGCCGGATGCCAACATCCGGTTTTCGGAGCTGCTCAATGCCGGCTTGTTGTTGGTGAATTATACAGGTCATGGATCGACAACGCAATGGGCTGAAGAAAAATTGCTGACAGTGCCCCAGATCAAGGCCATGACCAATAAGTGCCTGCCTCTTTGGGTGACTGCTACCTGTGATTTCACCCGATTTGATGCAGCCGATATTTCTGGAGGGGAGCAGGTTTTTCTCAATGCCAATGGAGGAGGAATCGGCCTTTTCACCACTACGCGTATTGTTTTGTCATCCAATAACTTTCTGATCAACAAAAGTTTCCTGTCCAATATTTTTACAAAAAACAACGGTGTCCGCAATACGCTGGGTGATATCATGAACAAGTCCAAAGGGAGCGAAACCCTGAAAGGAGACCGCAACAAGCTCAGCTTTACCCTGATTGGCGATCCGGCCCTGAAACTGGCTTATCCTGAATATTCCGCAAAGGTGATGCAAATCAACGATCAGGATGCGACTACCGCTCAGATAACCCTCCAGGCTTTGAGCAAAGTCACCGTAATGGGTAAGATCTATAGGGAAGATGGTTCCTGGGCTCAGGATTTCAATGGGCTTGTTTACCCTACGGTGCTTGATAGTAAGGAAATTGTGATGAGTTATACGGATGAGTCCGGTACATCCGGTTCGGTCAATACCACTTATTACGACAGGAGTAAGGTTTTGTTTTCCGGCAAGGATAGTGTGGTGAACGGCTGTTTCACCTTTACCTTTGTCGTGCCTAAAGATATCCGTTATTCCGGAAAGACAGGTATGCTCAATCTTTATGCGTGCGATGAGGGTGGTACCAATGAGGCGCAGGGTTACTACGACCGGTTTGTACTGGAGGGTACAGCTTCTTCGGATACAGACCGGACCGGGCCTCAAATAAAGCTTTACCTCAACGATGAGGACTTTGCAGACGGCGATGTTGTTAACCAGATGCCAACCTTTATGGCCAGGATCTCCGACGAGAACGGACTGAATACCTCCGGCAACGGCATCGGGCATGATCTGAAACTGGTTCTTGACGATTCTGCCGACAGTACCTATGTTCTGAATAATTTTTTTACTGCCGACATCGGCAGCTACACATCGGGAGTTGTACGCTATGTGCTCCCTGAGCTTTCGGAGGGCAGGCACAGCCTGAGTTTCAAGGCCTGGGATGTACAGAACAATTCAAATATGGACACCCTCTGGTTTGAAGTCCGTAAAGGACAGTCTCCCTCGTTGTCAGACCTTCGGTTTGCCCAGGAAGGAGAAAGCGGTTGTTTTGTGTTTAACCATGACAGGCCGGAAGTTCCCGTGACTGTAGGCATTACGGTATACGATCTGACGGGCAGGCCTGTGTGGACTGTAAACCGGAACATGCAAACCAGCGAAAATGTCAGTGACCGGTTTGTTTGGAATTTATTTGGAACAAATGGCTGTCGTGTCGCAAATGGTATTTATATTTGTAAAATAACACTTACAGATTCAAACGGTGTGCGGGCAACAGGGACGAAAAAAATTCGTGTGGCGGCACAATAAACGCTTTGAAATGCTGTTTATTGAAAGTGCAAAGCTTAAATCAACCAATAACCTTATAAGAAAATGAATAAGATTCAGAAGATTCTCGGAATCGCTTTATTCGTAAGCGTCGTACTGCCTGTATATGCTGAGAATAAATACAACCCCATTGTCAATTCTGTTTACTCATTGGGTATTTCTCCCGATGCTACAGCGAGCGGTATGGGTGATTTGGGTGCAGCCACCGATCCTGATGTAAATTCGCAATACTGGAATCCGGCCAAGTATGCCCAGATAGAAAGCAAGGCTGGTTTCGGCTTTTCTTATACCCCTTGGCTGTCAAAATTGGCATCGGATATTGACCTGGCTTATCTTGCCGGCTACTATAAGCTGGACGACAGGCAATCCCTCAGTGCATCCCTGCGTTATTTTTCTCTCGGAGAGGTGATCTTAAGAACGGCCATCGAGGATCCGGGCTACTCCATCCAGCCTTATGAGTTTGCCTTTGATGTGGCTTATTCCCGTATGCTTTCCGAAAGGCTTTCCATGGCTGTCGCTATGCGCTACATCGTTTCCGACCTCATGAGTGGGGATGAACCGGCCGGTAAGGCTTTTGCCGCCGATGTGGCTGCCTACTACAAACAACCCGTTTATTTTGGCAGCAGGCGCGGTGCTCTTGCTTTTGGTGCAAATATCTCGAACATCGGTACCAAGATTTCCTACGACGGTGGCAATACCAGTTACTTTATTCCGACCAACCTCCGTTTGGGCACCAGCCTGAGCTATCCGATAGACGATTTCAACGCCCTCCGTTTTTCTCTGGATGTGAATAAGCTGTTGGTTCCGACGCCTTCTGATTCGACGGAGGTAACGACGGATGAATCTTCCATTGCCGGCATTTTCAAGTCCTTTGGGGATGCCCCTGGTGGCTTGAGCGAGGAGCTTCAGGAAATTTACGGTTCCGTTGGGGTGGAATATGCCTATAACAACCAGTTTTTTGTCCGTGGTGGTTACTACTATGAGAATCAGTACAAGGGCAACCGTAAGTATTTTACGTTCGGTGCCGGTTTTAAGATGAGCATGTTCCGTCTGGATGCGTCCTATTTGGTTTCCCAGTCTCAGACCAATCCTCTGGATGAAACCTTGCGCTTTTCTCTGGGTTTTGATATGGAAGGGCTTCGTGCCATGTTGGGAAAATAGTGGAATGATGGAGATCAGGGTTGGATATGGTTTTGATGTGCACCGTCTGGTTGCGGACAGGCCCTTATGGCTTGGTGGCATTCTTATCCCTTTTGAAAAGGGACTGTTGGGACATTCCGATGCCGATGTGCTTATCCATGCCGTTTGTGATGCCCTTTTAGGTGCGGCCAACATGCGGGATATCGGCTACCATTTTCCCGATACTTCCAGTGACTTTGCCGGCATTGACAGTAAAATTCTGCTGAAAAAGACGGTGGAACTGTTGTCTGAAAAGTTCTGGAAAGTGGGGAACATCGATGTTACGGTCTGCGCCGAACGTCCAAAGTTGAAGGCCCTTATTCCTCAAATGCAGGAATGCCTTGCACCTTTGATGAATGTTACGCCGGACGCTGTTTCCATCAAGGCGACAACCACCGAAAAATTAGGATATACCGGGCGTGAAGAAGGAATCTCAGCATCAGCTGTAGTGCTTATAACCCGTTAAGGTTTTTCCAAAATCTGTATGGATGAGAAAAAGAGCGGTCTTGTGTCTTTTCTTTCTTTTTTTGCCATTCCTGGCCCAGGCCTCTGATGACGCTGTACGTTTTCGCATTTTTTTGAAAGACAAGGCCGGGACAGAAGCTCCTCAGCTATCTGCCCTTTCCCTCATGCGCCGTGAAAAACAAGGCCTTACGCTTGATTCCACCGATTTTCCGGTGTCGACAAAATACAAGAAGGTGCTTTTGGAAAAGGGATTTTCAATCTTGTCCCAATCCCGTTGGATGAATACGGTGGTGGTGTCTGCACCTTCACCTCTTAGTCTTGATGCCGTTTTGGCCTTGCCTTTTGTTGCAAAAGTCCAGACTGTATGGTCAAAAGACCTGTACCAACCAACGGATGCAACGAAACCCATACAGTCCAAAGTCAAAGAGAGTCCCAACTCCTCAACTGTTTACGGTAAAGCCGACATGCAAGTCCGTATGCTTGGTTTGCCTGCCCTGCACGAGGCTGGTTTTAAAGGAAGGGGAAAACTCATTGCAGTGGTGGATGCCGGTTTCTTTGGCGCAGATACCATGTCGTGGTTTAAGGATGTCTCCATACTGGCTACCAAGGATTTTACCGGACAATCTTCTTCCATTTTCAAGGGACATGCACATGGAACTTCGGTCCTTTCAGTGATGGCGGCCAAAAAAGATTATATCTTTGTAGGCACGGCTCCAGAAGCGACTTACTGCCTTTTGCGCTCCGAAGATCCTCAGACGGAATTCCCGATAGAGGAAGATTATTGGATTGCAGCTGTTGAGTATGCGGACAGCATAGGGGTGGATATTGTTTCATCTTCGGTGGGATATTCGGAATTTGACATCAAGGAGATGTCTTATAGCAAGGCTCAGCTGGACGGGAAGACCGCCTACATCAGCAAGGCTGCCCGTATTGCTGCGGCGAAAGGGATGCTGATGGTTTGCAGTGCCGGTAATTTAGGTAGTGAAGCCTGGGCTAAGATTATGTTTCCTGCCGATGTGGCAACGGTGCTTACGGTCGGTTCGGTACAACCCAGCATGGCCAGAAGCTTTTTCAGTTCAAAGGGGCCGACAGCAGACAAGCGCATCAAGCCGGATGTTGTGGCTTTGGGTTCAGGTGTCTATTCTGTTAATGCCTTTGGGCAGTTGTATTCGGGAAACGGCACCTCCTTTTCGGCTCCGTTGATTTCCGGCATGGCAGCCTGTATCTGGCAGGCGATGCCCCAACTAACAGCCTTGGAACTGTTGCAATTGATACGCAGTATAGGTAGTAAGGCCTTCACGCCGGATTTTGAATGTGGATATGGAGTGCCTGATGCTAAGAAAATAGTAAATCCGAATAAATGAATGCGATAACTCTTTTGGACCTGAATCAGATGGTCAGGAGCCGGTTAAGGAAGGAATTCCCCGATACGTACTGGATACAGGCCGAAGTGAGCGAATGTAAGGAAAATTACTCAGGCCATTGCTATCTGGAACTCATCCAGAAGCGGGAGGGATCTGATGCGATTTGTGCCAAAGCCAGAGCAACCATCTGGGCCAATGTCTGGATGGGCCTGAAGGACTATTTTGAAAGTCAGACCGGCACGCACCTTCAATCGGGTCAAAAGGTTCTGGTCGAGGTGGCTGTGGAGTTTCATGAACTTTATGGGTATAATCTCAATATTCGAGACATCGATCCGGCTTATACGATGGGAGAGCTTTCCCTCCGCAGGCAGGAAATTATCCGTCAGCTCACGGCGGATGGTGTCATTGATCTCAATAAAGAGTTGCCCTGGCCGCTTCTGCCCCAGCGTCTGGCTGTCATCTCTTCATCTACCGCTGCCGGTTATGGGGATTTTATGGATCAGTTGCACCACAATGATTTTGGATTTGTTTTTTACACGGCTCTTTTTCAGGCTGTCATGCAGGGAGAAGCTGCGGAACAGTCCATTCAGGATGCTTTCAACCGCATCCTGGATTGTGGCGTTGTATTTGATGCTGTCGTGATTATACGAGGTGGTGGTGCTTCCGCTGACCTCAGCTGTTTTGACCGTTATGATCTTTGCTTCTACTGTGCGCAGTATCCATTGCCCATCCTTTCCGGTATTGGGCACGACAGGGACTCTTCCGTACTGGACAGGGTGGCGCATACCTCTGTCAAGACTCCCACTGCCGCTGCCGAATATCTGATTGATACCCTTGCGCAGCAGGCTCAAATATTGGACGCAAACCATGAAAAGCTAGGTCTTGCCGTCCAAAGGATCATGGATGATTTGAAACAGCAACTAAAGACAGACTCCGACCGCCTGAGACTCAGTACCAGGGAATGCATTCATTCGGCCGAGCTGGTGGTCGAACGTCGCGATGCCGACCTCAAAAATCGATGCAACAGGATCTTAATGCAAAGAAACCAGCAGGTGGAAATGCAGTACAGCAATCTGATGCACCGTTCGCAAGCCAGACTGGAGCAACTCCGGCATCAGGTGGAACTGGTGGAAAAAACACTGGCCGGATTTTCACCGGAAATCTTGGTAAAAAGAGGATTTTCGCTTACTTTGCAGAATGGTAGGATTGTAAAGTCCGTTGAAGATCTTGCACCAGGTGCTGCAATCACCACTCGTCTGCGCGATGGCATCATTTATAGTACAATCGATAAAACTGAAATAAGACATGACTGAAAAAAAGTTCTCATACAACGCTGCCATGCTGGAAGTGGAGCAAATTCTTGCTTCGCTGGAGAAAAACGACCTCGATGTGGACGAAATGAGCCAAAAAGTAAAAAGGGCCACCGAACTGTTGCAGGCATGCAAGCAAAAACTCTATCAAGTCGATGCGGAAATACAGGCCGTATTCGAGAACGTCAGGATTTAAAAACGTAAAACCTTTCCGGAATGAAACAGAATGAAATGAAAAGATTCGCAATTGTCGTGGCAGGCGGCAAGGGCCTTAGAATGGGGACTTCGGTGCCCAAGCAGTTCCTTTTGTTGTCTGGCAAGCCTCTCTTGATGCATACACTGGAGGCTTTTTACAAAACCGATCCGAAAATCAGCATCATCCTGGTCCTGCCTGAGTTCCAGCAAGAATACTGGAAACAGCTTTGTATCAAATACGACTTTCACTTGGATTACCGGATAGCCAACGGTGGTGAAACCCGTTTTGAGTCTGTCAGAAACGGCTTGGCTGTGGTGGATGAAGATGGTCTGGTCGCTGTGCACGACGGGGTAAGGCCTTTCATCACAACGGAATTTATAGAAAGCTGTTATGCTGCCGCCGAAAAATTTGGTGCGGCTGTTCCGGTTACTGAACTGACAGAAAGCATCCGAAAGCTGGATGGTGAAACCAGCTTCTCTGTACGCAGAGAAACATTCCGTTCGGTGCAGACCCCACAGACGTTTCGTGTGCAAATTCTGAAAAAAGCCTATCAGCTTCCGTACAGCGATACTTTTACAGATGATGCTTCCGTTGTTGAAGCATCAGGCCTCAACGTGGAACTCATTGATGGATTGGCTGAAAACATCAAAATAACCACCACCATCGATTTGCTCCTGGCTGAGCAAATGAAGAAATTAACCCCTGGAGCCTAAATAAGTGTTGGATCTGTCGAGTAAAGAACTGACGTACATCCCTGGTGTGGGAGGAGCGCGGGCGGATATCCTGAAGAAAGAGCTTCAACTCTTCAATCAGGAGCAGATGCTCTATTATTTTCCCTATAAATATGTAGACCGGTCCAAAATTTACAAAATCAGCGAACTGACCTCCAATTTGCCCTACATTCAGGTTATCGGACGGTTTCAATCTTTTCAGATGGTTGGAGCAGGCAGGGGCAAGCGCCTGTCGGCTAACTTTACGGATGGCACAGGCGTGCTTGAGTTGGTTTGGTTCAAAGGGGTAAAATATGTTGTGGATAAATACAAGCCGGGTGTGGACTATGTGGTCTTTGGCAAGCCATCCATTTACGGGCATCAGATTTCCATAGCCCATCCCGATGTCGATCCTGTGCGTGATGCGCAGGCTTCGCCCGTCATGGCGCTACAGCCTTTCTACAATACGACGGAAAAGATGAAGTCGCATTATCTGAATTCCAGGGCTATTCAGACCATTCAGGGCAATCTGATCAGAAACATTAAGGAAGCCATCCCAGAGACTTTACCGGCAGATCTGATCAAACGATATCGGCTTATGCGGTTGCACGATGCTTTGGTACAGATGCATCAGCCAACCGATGCACAGGCCCTCAAACAGGCACGATACAGGCTCACTTTCGAAGAGCTGTTCTATCTGCAGCTGCATATCCTGCGCTATTCATTGGAACGTGAGAAGAAATACAAAGGTTACCCTTTTGACCGGATTGGAGACTACTTCAATACTTTTTACCACCGTTGCCTGCCGTTTGATCTTACTGGAGCCCAGAAGCGGGTGTTGAAGGAAATCCGTAACGATATGGCCAGACCCAGGCAAATGAATCGTTTGCTGCAGGGGGATGTTGGCAGTGGCAAGACACTGGTGGCCCTTATGTCCATGCTTATGGCTGCAGACAATGGATTTCAGGCCTGTATCATGGCCCCGACGGAGATCCTTGCCAACCAACATTACGAAACCATCACCTCCCTTCTTGGAGACATGGACATCCAGGTTGCTTTGCTTACCGGTTCCACCAAAGCCAAGGACAGGGTGCCGCTTCACAAGGGTTTAAGGTCGGGGGAAATTCAGTTTTTGGTAGGCACGCATGCCTTGATTCAGGATACCGTCCAGTTTCACAATCTGGGGCTTGTGGTCATCGACGAACAGCATCGTTTTGGTGTGGAGCAGCGCTCCCGCATGTGGCGTAAGAACGAATTGCCTCCCCATGTGCTGGTCATGACGGCAACGCCCATACCGCGTACTCTGGCTATGACGCTTTATGGAGACCTGGATGTTTCAGTTATTGATGAGCTGCCTCCCGGTAGAAAACCAATCCAGACGGTGCATCGTTTTGACAACAAACGCGGGCCGCTTTATGACTTCCTGCGCGAGCAACTTCGTGCCGGCCGTCAGATTTATGTGGTCTATCCACTCATCAGCGAATCGGAAAAGTCGGATTATAAGAATCTGGAAGACGGATTCAAGCACATCCAGGAAGTTTTTCCAGACGTCGAAGTGGCTATGGTCCATGGCAAGATGAAATCGGCCGAAAAAGATTTGCATATGCAGGCTTTTGTTTCTGGTAAGGCCAGAATACTGGTGGCAACCACCGTGATAGAGGTAGGGGTGAATGTTCCGAATGCCTCTGTCATGCTGATACAGAGCGCCGAACGCTTTGGCCTTTCTCAGTTGCATCAGTTGCGTGGTAGAGTGGGGCGTGGTGCAGACCAGTCCTATTGTATTCTGGTCACATCCTACAAATTGTCTGAGGATAGCCGCAAGCGAATAGATATACTGACTTCGAGCAACGATGGTTTCGAAATTGCCGAGGCGGATTTGAAGCTGAGGGGACCGGGTGATTTGGAAGGAACGCAGCAAAGTGGTATCGCTTTTGACTTAAAAATTGCTAATCTTGCAAAAGACGGACAGTTGATAGAATATGTCCGCTCCATTGCGAAGTCTATTTTGCAAAACGACCCTGATTTGACTACACCAGAACATGTTATTCTAAAAAAACAGCTTAAAAAATTGTTCGAAAAAACGGTTAATTGGGGCGTAATCAGCTAATTGATTTTAAAAAAAACCTTAAAAGTCAAGGTTATTCCGATTTTAATTTTTATATTTGAAAATCGAACAATCGAAAAAAGAGTTTTTTTATCACCCAAACCAATTTTTATGCGTTTTTACAAGACCTTAATTCTTCTACTATTCATTAGCTTTACTAGTGTATACGGGCAGAACAGATATACTGTCAACATCAGGTACGACAAAAAACATGCCGCACTTGATTCCGTAATTACCCGTCAGTTGATGGAAGAGGAAGAAGAAAGAGGCGACTTGTACGAAGGCTTGTACAGTCATTGGAACAATACCCGCGTCAATCCTTACGATATGGGTATCGCCAGTATGAAAGATAGTTTTTTCATTAATCTTTCTGAATATTATCCTCCATGCCTTGGTCGTGTTACTTCTCCTTTCGGTCAGCGTCATCGTGGCTTCCATAATGGTATTGATTTAAGGGTGCATGTCGGAGATACCATCCGTGCTGCTTTCTCCGGAAGAGTCCGTGTCAGCCGCTACAACCGGGGAGGGTATGGCTACTTTTTGGTCTTGCGTCATCATAGCGGTTTGGAAACGGTCTATGGACACTTGTCTAAATTTTTGGTAGGCCCTAATCAGGAAATAAAAGCCGGCCAACCAATTGCTTTAGGGGGCAATACCGGTCATTCCACCGGTCCTCATTTGCATTTCGAAACCCGTATTTACGGAAACCCCATAAATCCTGCCAAGCTCTATAGTTTTGAGGACTATGTCCCATTGCGTAAGAACTACTTTGTTGTCAAGAGTAAGACTTTCGAAGAGAGAATCCGTTATTCCGGTGGCTCTTACGGTGGTGTGAGACTGTCTCCTGAGAATATGGGTGGCAACTATACCCAGGGTGCGTACTCAAAAGTAAGCTATTATAAAGTTCGCAAAGGCGATGTTTTAGGAAGAATTTCATCCAGAACCGGCGTCTCGGTTTCCAAACTTTGCAAACTGAATAATATCACTACAGGTTCAAAAATCAAACCGGGACAACGTTTGCGTACGTCTTGATATTCCATTCCTTTTTTACTACTTTTGTGGCCTAATATATGCAAATTTATGGCCAATACAAATATGCAATTTGATGCTGTCGTTGCTCAATGCCGTTCGGTTTTCTCCAAAAAACTGCATGACTATGGCGCAGCCTGGCGCATACTCCGTCCTCAGTCTGTTACAGATCAGATTCTCATCAAAGCCAATCGAATCCGAAGCCTGGAAGTCAAAGGAAATGCTAAGATTGAGGAAGGTATCAAGCCTGAATTCATTGCAATCGTCAATTACGGTGTTATCGGCCTGATCCAACTTGAATTGGGCTATACCGAGCAGGTGGATCTTACTCCGGATGAGGCTCTCCGCATGTATGATGAAAAGATTTCGCAAGCCAAAAATCTCATGCTGGATAAAAATCACGATTATGATGAAGCCTGGAGGAGCATGAGAATACCTTCTTATACCGACCTGATTCTGATGAAATTGTATAGAACCAAGCAAATCGAGGATTTGGGAGGCCAAACTCTTATCTCCGAAGGCATCGACGCCAATTACCTGGACATGATGAATTATTCCATTTTCGGACTTATCCGTATGGATTTTGACGGTGTGAAAGAATAGGGTCTCATTGATGGAAAAAGCAAAGAAAATATTGGTAAACATAGCCCGGCTGCTTTTGGGTCTTTGCTTTGTCTTTTCAGGTTTTGTCAAGGCCATTGATCCCGAAGGCTCTGCCTACAAGATTTCGGACTATTTGGAAGTCTTTCATCTGACTTTTTTCTCCGGAGCCTCTCTGGTTCTTGGTGTTATTCTAGCTGCTTTTGAATTTTTTTTGGGAACCACCCTGTTGCTGGGAATATGGAAAAAGACTATCAGTTGGTTTGCCTTCCTGTTTCTGCTTGTCATGACCTTTTTTACCCTTTATCTGGCCATCTGGAATCCGGTATCCGATTGTGGATGTTTTGGAGACGCTTTGGTGCTCTCCCACTGGGCAACCTTTTATAA
>Ga0183099_1000581_pt1 | contig 25560 bp, 26 predicted proteins | sample Biomet1_FD_127788 | JGI IMG/M metagenome (GOLD analysis project Ga0183099, IMG submission 127788) | Microbial communities from bioreactor (seeded with anoxic lake sediment) at LBNL, California, USA - Biofuel metagenome 1 | ecosystem: Engineered > Bioreactor > Anaerobic > Unclassified ...
GATGGAATGGTCGGAACCGTTTTATTCCCTCTAGGAATGGGGTTTGGTCCGTTAATCGTTCCTTGGGCCACAGATAAATTCTGTCCAACAAATAGACTCCCAGCCGTTATTATTTGTGCATTGGTAGCAGGCGCAACGGTGTTCTGTTTCCCACAAATCACATCACATGCTGGCGCAGCAGCATTACTGTTTATCGCAGGATTCTTTATTTATGCAATCAACGGTGTGGTTTGGGCATATGCAACGGACATTGGCGGAAGGGTATTTTCTGGAACTGCAGCTGGAGTTCTTGACTGCTTCGCTTATCTAGGCGCTTCCGTTCAGGCTATCTATTTTGGTAGTGTTCTAACAAAGACTGGTAACTGGACATTGGTATTCTTGGTGATTGCAATAACTTGTGTAGTCGTAGCAGCAGCAGCGGTAGTTGCAGGAAGTGGGCTGAAAAAGAAGGTAACTCTAATGAATGAAACCAAATAAAAAATGTGAATCAATATTTTTATAAACCTATTATTAAGGAGGAAATGAAATGGAATATCCAAAAGTAAAAAGGAATGTACTGCTAAACCCAGGACCTGCAACTACCACCGATACGGTAAAATATGCGCAAATAGTCCCAGATATTTGTCCAAGAGAAAAAGAGTTTGGACTAATTATGAAAGAAATGGGCGAAGATCTGGTTAAAATTGTGCATGGAGATTTAAAAAAGTATACTTCAGTGTTGTTTTGCGGTTCGGGAACTGTAAATATTGACGCTTGCGTAAATTCTTTGATTCCGGAAGGCAAAAAAATGCTCGTTTTGAACAACGGAGCGTATAGCGAAAGGGCTGCAGAGGTTTGCGAGTATTACCATCTGGATCATACTGATTTGAAGATGTCAATTACAGAGCCGGTTGATGTGAACGCTGTAGAGATAGCCTTAAAAGCTGATAAAGATATTGCAGTCGTTTATGCATGTCACCATGAAACAGGAACTGGTATTTTGAACCCAATTAGAGAAATCGGAGCAGTTGCCCATAAATATGGAGCAATGTTCGTAGTGGATACTACATCAACTTATGCGATGATTCCAATCGATATGGATAAGGATAATCTGGATTTCGTCATGGCTTCTGCCCAAAAGGGTCTAATGTCCATGACGGGACTGTCCTATGTAGTCGGAAATACGAAAATGATTGAAGCATCAAAGGACTATCCAACAAGATCCTATTACACAAATCTCTACATGCAGTATAGTTTTATAAAAGATAAGGGGGAAATGCACTTTACTCCTCCAGTGCAGACCATCTATGCTACGAAACAGGCCATTAAGGAGTATTGGGCAGAAGGTGAAGAAGCAAAATGGGCAAGACACCAAAGAATTTGGGAAGCAATTTACAAGGGTTTAGATAGATTGGGCTTTGAGACAATCATTCCGAAAGAAAAGCAATCTAGACTAGTGGTATCAGTAAAATATCCGAATGATCTTAACTGGGATTTTACAAAAGTTCATGATTACTGCTTTGAAAAAGGATTTACAATCTATCCGGGAAAGGTATCCAGCCTTCCAACCTTTAGATTGTGTGCATTGGGTGCTATCGATGCCCCGGATGTTGATGATTTCTTCGTAGCACTGGAAGAAGCGCTAAAGGTATACAATATCAAGTTATAAGGAATAGGGAACAGATCTTAGATATGATTAAGCTCGGTATTCCTATTTCTATTAAAAGCAGCGGCTACGAATTATAAATTCTGTAGCCGCTACTTATATCTTCTTTAAGCTATCAACAAATTTATAACCAACGCCGCGAACGGTGTGAATATATTTTGGATGCTCCGGATCGGCTTCTATTTTTTTTCTAATATTGCTGATATGTACCATTACGGTCCTAAAATCCTCTTCTATACCGTAAGAGTCCCAAAGATGGCTAAATATCTGCTTTGGCGTAAAGACTCGATTAGGATATTTGCATAATAAAACTAACAAATCAAATTCCTTAGCTGTCAAATGTACCAATTGATTACATACGGAGACAGTGTGTGCATTCAGGTCAATTACGATCTGATCAAAAGATATGGCGTTCTGCGGTAAATAGCCGTCATCGTTGATACTGCTCATATTCTGTCTCCTGAGATGTGCCTTGACTCTTGCTACAAGCTCCGCAGGGCTAAACGGCTTCGTGATATAATCGTCCCCGCCGATTGAGAATCCTAATACCTTATCGATATCCTCTCCCTTACAGCTAATAAAGAGTATCGGGGTAACACAATGCTCTCGAATCTTACTGCAAACTTCCAGACCGGAAAGACCAGGCATTACAATATCTAGCAGGATTAAGTCGGGTTTTTCTTCTTGTGTTAGAGATAATGCTTTGCTACTATCTGTAGTCCATACTACATTGTAACCTTCTCGAGATAGGTAAAGCCTTAAAAGTTGTATGATTTCCATTTCATTGTCAACTACTAAAATTTTATCCTGAGACATTAAACTCCTCCTAATCAAGTAGCTTATTTTAATTCACAAATATCATTCTATACCAAGTATTCATAATATTCAATTAAATGTATGATATAACTATGCAATCCTTAATCATACATTAAATTGTTTGGGATTATTCTCTGTCATTATGAAAAAAGATTTGCCTAGACATTGCAGTTGAAAAGGGCTATATTTAAACTAATAAAAATTGGTTATAATAAATAAGGTTAAGAAAGAGGGTGCAGGCTGGCAGGAGTCTCGCCTTTCTTTGATTGAAAATATAGTCAGAAAGGGGAAATGCGCATGGGTAATATGCTCAATGGATATATTCTGCCTCACCCTCCGATCATTGTGCCGGAAGTTGGCAATGGAAGAGAAATCGAGGCGATCCGTACGGTGGAAGCTGTGAAAAGAGCAGCGAAAGAGATCGCGCTGGACGATCCGTCAACGATCATTTTGTCTTCTCCCCACGCTCCATGCTTCAGAGACTACGTCTATCTGACAGATTCGGAAGAATTATCGGGTGATTTGTCGGCTTTCGGTCACCCAAAAGTAAAGATAGTTTTTGAAAACAATATGGAACTTCTTTCTTCTATCATAACAAAAGCCACGGAGGCCGGCATCGGTGCAGGCAGTCTTAATGTAGAAAACAAGAAAAGATTCCGGATTGATGACAGACTTGATCATGGTGCTTTGGTACCTTTGTATTTTATTGATAAGGAATTGAAGGGCGTGAAACTGGTTCATATTTCAACTCCATTTCTGCCTTTTGATAAGCTCTACGAATTTGGGAAATGTATGGCTGCGGCAGTTTCTGAATCCGATGAGAGGGTTGTTTATGTGGCCAGCGGAGATTTGTCCCATCGGCTGACAAAGAATGCCCCTTCGGGATACAGCCCGAAGGGGCGGGAATACGATGAATATCTGGTTGAAAAAATTCGTCGGGGTGATACAAAAGGGCTGCTTCAGACTGATGAGGAATTTTTAGAAAGCGCCGGAGAATGTGGAACGAGATCTATTATCATGATGCTAGGAGCGCTAAATGACCGGAAAATCACCACGGATGTTTATTCTTATGAAGGACCTTTCGGAGTGGGCTATCTCATTGCAAAGGTCGGATGGATAAGGAGGTGAAATCAATGGAAAGTGAACATGTAAAACTTGCGAAGGTAGCGCTTGACCGATATGTCAGGGAAAGGGAAAAAATAAATGTCCCCGAATGGGTGCCACCCGAACTGAAAAACAAGAGGGCAGGTGTGTTCGTGTCGCTAAAAAAAGACGGTTTGCTGAGAGGCTGTATCGGGACGACCGGACCGACCAAAGGCAGCATCGCCGAGGAAATCATCAGCAATGCGATCAGTTCCGGAACCCAGGATCCGCGATTTCACCAAGTAGATAAAGAAGAATTGGATAATCTGACTTTCTCGGTGGATGTTCTGGGAGAGCCTGAGAAAATCAACTCTATAGAGGAGCTGGATGTGAAGCGATACGGAGTGATCGTAACTTCGGGCTGGAAAAGAGGCCTTCTTCTTCCAGATCTGGAGGGCGTTGACACACCGGAAGAGCAGGTTTCCATTGCCTTGCAGAAGGCTGGTATCAGCCATGGCGAAAAATATGAGATGGAAAGATTTGAAGTAATTCGGCATCATTGACAGGGGGAATTTCGATGGCAGAAAAAGAAGCGATGTTTTATGAAAAGTTGAAGGATGATAAAGTTCATTGTTATCTTTGCCCTCATCATTGTCACATTCCTAGGGGTGACAGAGGAATCTGCGGAGTAAGGAAAAATATTGACGGAACTTTGTATTCCCTGAATTATGGGGAGGTTTCGTCGATTGCAATCGATCCCATTGAGAAGAAACCTCTGAAAAACTTTTACCCGGGAAGCATCATCCTTTCGGTTGGATCTGTCGGGTGCAACCTGAAATGCCCGTTTTGCCAGAATCATAGGATCGCCAGAGTAAAAAGCGAGGAAGTAAATACGCTTTCTGTTAAAAGCGATGAAATCGTAGAAAAGGCCGTTTCGTTAAAGGAACAGGGGAATATCGGCATTGCCTATACCTACAATGAACCTTCTATCTGGTATGAGTTTGTTTATGATACTTCAAAACTTGCCAAGAAAAAGGGTCTTGTGAATGTTCTGGTTACCAATGGATTCATCAGCAGGGGGCCTCTGGAAGAAATTCTGCCGTATATCGATGCCATGAATATTGACTTGAAGGCGTTCAGCGATCAATATTACCATGACGTGGTCAAAGGAAACCTGGATAATGTGAAGGAAACGATCAATATTTCCGCGGAAAAGTGTCATGTGGAGCTGACAACGCTTGTGGTTCCCGGATTAAATGATTCCGTCGATGAAATCAAGATCATGGCAGAATGGATTTCTTCCGTTTCACCGGATATTCCGCTGCATCTGTCACGCTTTTTCCCGCAGTACGATATGACTGATAAGCCACCGACACCGCTTGATACCCTGATTAGACTAGAGAAGGAAGCTAAAAAGCATCTGGATCATGTCTATCTTGGAAATGTATAAGACGCGCCTGAGCCATTAATTCCTTTTTTCTGCCCGCTGCTGTTTGCTCTAAATACAAGAGCAGCTTTTTTTTCCATTCCTTTTCGTTATTGATCTCATATTCCTCATGATCTGAAAAGAAGCAACCGGATTTATTGATGAGAAGCGCCAGTTCAATACTGCTGAGCGACTGGAAAATGCTGAAAAATTCATCTTCAAAGATACAATCGCCCTCCAGAACATCGACAAAATCTGATATGCTTAAGATCTCTCTTTTTATGATGGTTAATTTATCTGATGCATATCTGCACTCAAGTATTTCTTCTACAATATGCCGGAAGGCATCTCCGTTCAGTTTTAAACCATCCTTATATTCCGCCCCCATTCGTAAGTTCGTTTCTTTCATAGGCAGGAATACGGTTTCCAAACAATTATTTTCCAATGCGTTTAAGATGCGGGGAGTCAGGCTTTCGGCCGTTTCCCTGATATGCCCCTGCAAAGAAGATTCTCTAATATTCAGTTTTAAGATTACCAGATCAGCGGCACGCAGCAGTTGTGCATTCAGTTCTTCCTTGGATACACCCGAGAGTTTGCGGATCATAAGACGGATATCATCAGGACCCAATAATAGAGAAATGCCGATTTTCTCTGAAAGAACCGAACCGATGGCATTTGTCAGAACCAATCCGAAAATGTTGATTAGCAGTTCAGTGTTGTTTTCATCATAACTTCGTAGCAGAGAGTCGATATCATTAAGGGTAAATCGGCTGCAAAACGTATTCTCCATTGACAGCTTCCTGAGATAGCCGAGGACATATTCCACACCGGTCAACTCCATTGGATCATTGGTCAATGGGTAATCGATAGATCCCGAGGCATTGTGCGCGGAATAATCGACGTCATAGGAGGAGAAAAATTTCGGGATTCCATAAAAGACAGTATCGTTATACGCAATGTTTCGCGTGGTAAAGTTCCCCTTTTGGATGGATTGCAGCAGCGTTCTTGCTGAGTAGATTTTCCTTTCAATTATTATTCTCCCCTCCCGGTGGAGTGCTTCCAATGATTTTTCCTTCAGGACATCAATTCTTTGATCTGAACGCGGAAGGCTTTTTAGATAAACGCCGATCGTATACAACATTGATTGCTGGATCCCGAATGCCGTTTCTTCAGGGACGGAACTGCTGCCGCAGCACGTAAATCGTTTCAGCTGATTTGTAAGTAGTTCATAATTCCTGAACCGAATATCTTCCAGTTCGAAATCGCTCAGCAGTTTCTGCTGATAGGCTTTCTGGAGAAACTCCTGCAGATAGGAAACAGCATTCAAATCCATTGGCACTTGGACTATTGCCTGCTCAAGGTTATATTCCATCATAAAAGTCCTCCATATATTCATCAAATTCATCGTCAATGTCTTCACTTTCTTCGAGACCAAACCGTATGTTTCTCGCAAGGTTTTCAAGTTCTCTGTTTTTCAACAGCTCAAGGGAACCGTAGCAGCTGTTGTCAAAACATCTTTTCAGATAAGTGATCAGATCATCATCATCAATCTCGTCCAAGGTTTCATTCTTAAAATAATAAAAGATTTCAACCAGTTCGTTTATGGTATCAACATAATTCTGCCGGGAAATATAGGGGGAGTCACAAAATTCCAGGATCAGTTTATTGATGATCCCATTTGAAAACTCGATCCTGCCTGAACTGCATAAGGCTTCGCTGCGCGTTTCCGCTAATTCGAATGCTTCGGTCTCACTTAAGGTCAACCCGTAGCGGGAGGTGGTCTTATTGCAGCTAAGGATTCCGGATACCACAAGCTTCGCTGCGAATGCGCTGTCGGTCAATGGATTTTTTATTAATAAAATATCATTGCTCATTTTTTCTGCCTCTTTCTGAAAAAGTGATTGACAAACAAATTTGTATATGATATAGTAAAATAGGATAAATTTAATATGGGCATAACATTTATATATAAAATCTATTGTATCATTGACTGGTCTGAAAGTCAATGATATTTTTTTTACACTTAAAGCATATCATTTACCATAATGATTTAAAGGAGATGATATAATGTTTGATATCATGGGGGGCAATCATAGATATAATTATTCCAATTATGGACAGATGAACCTGATGAATGGATTAAGAAAACTTTGGATGGAACATGTCTTTTGGACCAGGCTGTTTATTATTAGTGCTGTTTCTGATTTGCCGGATCTGAACCAGGTAACGAAACGGCTGCTTCGAAACCCCTCGGACTTTGCCGATGTACTTGAAATATACTATGGAAAAGATAAAGCGGATACCTTCAGAAGTTTGCTGGAAGATCATCTGAAAATAGCTGCTTCGATTGTATCCAATGCCAAAACGGGAAATACAAAGGCGGTGGATCAATTCACAAAGAAATGGTATGATAATGCGGATAGTATCGCTGATTTTCTGGCCAGTATCAATCCATACTGGGATAAGGATAGTTGGATCCAGATGCTTCACGAACACCTGAAGCTGACCATGGATGAGGCCGTGGCAAGATTAGGGGGTGAGAGTATTAAGGATATTTTATTATTTGATATGGTCGAGGAGCAGGCACTGGCCATGGCAGATATGATGACGGAAGGTATGATCAAGCAATTTAAAATATAACGGGGCAGAGGCGATAAGCCTCTGCCCTTATTTACAGTTTACCAGCTGCATCCGTTGCAACCGTTAAACTGGAAAGCGGTTCTGACTCTATTGTTGCTCTGCTGTCCTTTTTCTCTTTCGCGGGCAGCCTCTCTTACTTCATTGCAGTCACAGCCAAAGGTGCCGTTTGGTGCCAGGCCGCTTACACCGGCCACATCATTACAGCAGGTCGATTCTCCGAGAAGGTTTTCACAGAGTTCGCCCAGAACATCCTCGCAGTCCCTTATGCCTTCGACTTCATCCCGATCACGGTCCCGATGTCTTCTCCTGCGGTCCCGGGCACCGCCGACGAGGTTTTCGTCACCGAAATTACAATCCTCGCAGGTTCCTACACCAGCGGTAAGTCCGCCGACATCAAAATTGCCGCAGGCTGTACTTTCAACTTCCGTGTTGTTTCTTCGATTACAGGTTCTGGTCCCTGCAACACTGCCATTGCGGCATCTGTTATTGCTGCCTCTGTCATCGCTGCCTCTGTCATCGCTGCTTATATCATCGCTGCCTCTGTCATCGCTGCCTCTGTCATTGCCGCACCTGCAGTCAGGTCTGTCAACGCCTCCGATTTCACATTCTTCTTCATTATCCTCCTCTGCTGCGGCGACAAGGGAACCCTGACAAGGCTGCAGTCCCTCGCATGCATTTACGCAGAAGAGAGTTCTTCTTACTGTTTCCACATGAACCCTTGGCTCGACCGCAAGAGTGGTAACCAGAGATGCGGTGCAGGAAGCGATTGAGAGAATTTCAGGACAAGGCTGGCATGGCACAAAAGATTTTTGAGTGTTATCAGTGATTGACGCAGATGCCGTCGTTGTTGGGGTTCCGCAATTGACTACCAGTCTCGGATTGACCAGATTGATTTTAGCATCAAACTGGAACAGGATATCCGGTGCGATTCCGTTTATGCTGCATGGGAGACTCAAATTAGGAATAGCAAAACTAGAAAGATTTCCAGGAGGAAGTGAGATATTGGCTGAGTTCGGTGCATTGGATATGATTGCACGGAATCTGCAGATCCTGCCATTAGTATTGACGGTTCCCTCTAAAACAAATTTTGCTCTGAAATCCCAAGGCCCGGCATTGTTAATGAGAAAGAATGCCTTTGTCGGAAGCCCTCGTTCCAGACATCTTTCTTTTTGAATCCTTGGGAGAACATTTGCAGTTCTTGCTGTGTATTGACCATTGGAAAAGCTTACGGAATCAACATTGAATCCGTCGAGCGTCACTTGTGTAGCATTGATACTCCCAGGGGGTCTGGTATTGAAATATTCTACGGCAACAAAGGTATTATCTATCGTGAATACCGCATTTGGACCGAGCGTGCAAGGTATCAGACTGCGTTCCTGACCAAACAGCGTGAGCTCTGTTATAAAATTTCCGGCATTGTTTCCGCCGGTATTTAAATTAAAAAGAATAGGATTCGAGGTATCTTCATTAAAGGAAAAAACCTTATCCATATATACTAAATTCGACTGTGGCTCAGTGAAGTCAATGCCCTCGGTATTGATATTCGTTCCACAGGTATGACCAAGACATTGGCTGCCGGCAGCCAGAACTGAACCGGAATTTCGATTACATTTCATAAGTGATAACCTCTCTTTTATATTGTTTCATAGCAAATAACCTGAATTTGGATTACTATGTAAAAAATCAAACAAATATGGTACATTATATGATGGAAATGACTCAGTGTCACAAAAATGTCGTACTGCTATAAAAATATTGAAGACAATCCCGCTTTTCGATCGTTTTATAAACAGAAGGGGTAAAAACCTGCATTTGAATGCGAATAATCGTTGAAATACAGGAATTGGGTTTGGGATTGTGAAAGGAGGGTGAGGATGATCCCGGATAATGACAGTAAAATAATAGAAAATGCAATAGAAGCTTATGGAAGGTTGATCCTCACTTTATGCTGCTCAATGGTTGGGGATTATTTTGAATCGGAAGACATCGCCCAGGAAACCTTTGTTTCAGCTTACAGAAACCTGACGTCCTTCGATGGTGTAAACATGAAAGCCTGGCTGGTGCGTATCGCAACCAATAAATGCCGTGATTATTTGAAAAGCGCTGCAAGACGAAGTGTTCCGTCATCGGATGAAATCCTGGTACAAACCGCGGATCATGATCCGATACCTGAGGAAAAGGTTCTTCAAAAGGACACGGAGAAAAAGCTGAGGGCGTTCTGTGAGAATTTAAAGGAACCATATCGATCGACCGCTGTCTTATACTTTTGCAGGAACCAAAGCGCACAGGAAATTTCAAAAATGACTGGGAAGAATTTAAAGACGACTCAGACCCAGATTTACAGGGCAAAGGCGATGATTCGAAAACAATGGGAGGAGGAATTTGGATGACAATGATAGAACACCTGTCCGAAGAAACGATCCTGAGACTAAAAAACGGGAGCCTTTCGGAGGATAGGAAACTGGCTGCATTGGATCACATAGGGGAATGTGACTTTTGTGCAGATGCTTATGCAAAATGTCTTGAAGAAGATGGAGTTCTGATGGTTTCTCCGGATTTTTCCTCGGAGATAGTAAAAAAGATCAGCAGGATCAAAAAAGTCAGCAACATAGACGGAAAAAGAAAAGAACTGGGGAAAAGAGAATTTTATTTTTACAGCTTCAAGGTAGGCATTGCTGCCTGCATTGCGTTGCTGTTGCTTCTGACAGCAAATATACGTTACGGATCCGGGTTTGATCTTCATAAGACGGAGCTGATCAATTTATCCGGGGTCAATACGATCACGGAGAGCTTAAGGGGTATCTCTGATAAATTTGTAGATTTGGATGAATCTAATCGATTGATAGGAGGAATATAGATTGATTAAGAAAAGAAGTAATTTTTGGACAGTGGTATTCGCGTTCCTGCCGGGAGCAGGGCATATGTTCAACGGTTTTATGAAATTGGGAGTATCATTTATGGGATTGTTCTTTGCGTTATTGGCGTTCGCTTCATTCATCAATATCGGTGCATTGACATTCCTTGCGCCGATCATCTGGTTCTACGCCTTTTTCGACTGCATAAACAGGACATTTCAAGATGATGAGGAATTCTACTCCCAGGAAGACCACTTTCTGTTTACAAAAGAGCAGCTGATCAATTTCAATTTTAATCTTGAAGGCAAAAAAGGTCTGATCATTGGTTTGATCCTGATCATCGCCGGAGTTTATGCATTGTGGAACAATGTTGTTCTGCACATCTTGTCAAGCTATAATATTCTGCCACCTGCTATCTATGAGATTGTGATGAACTTCAGCTATATTCTACCGCAGCTTGTGGTCGGAGTCCTTATTATCTGGGCGGGTGTTGCACTGATCAAGGGTAAAAAGCAGCAGCTTGAGGTCAAAGAGAATGCGGAAAAAGACCGTGAGATAAAAGAAGGCGAGGTGAGTGGAAATGATGACAAGGAATAGACGGGTCGGGACTTTGACACTTGGAATTTCCCTGATTGGAATGGGAAGCCTGTTCGCCGTTCATCTTTTCGTACCGGACGCGATCCCGTATCATCTGATCTTCAGGCTTTGGCCGGCAATATTGATTTTACTCGGAATCGAGGTGGTTGTATCATATGCGGTTAATAAGGAGGAAAAAATAAAATATGACGGCTGGGCTGTTTTCATCATGATCGTGATGATGATCTTCGCCGGAGCTTTGGCTGGATGCCAGCTTCTGCTCGAGACCGGGCTTGTGAAATGGAACATCGGCTTCTGATTTTAAACGATACGGAACACAATTTAGCGCCAACATTTTGTTGGCGTTTTTTATTTCCTGCACAATATATTGTACTTGCAATGAAAAATGAAATTATTTTATACTAATAAGCCCAGAAAATTGAGCATTTTTTCATCAATTTTGTGTAGCTGTGGTTGAAAAGTGGAGCGAAGTGGAGTATAGTGGTGTTAAATCTAAACTTAAGGTGGAATATTGTCTCATGTTTATCGGTGAATATCAAAATTCCATAGATCCAAAAGGCAGGATAATCATCCCTTCAAAATTCAGAGATGTGCTTGGATACAAGTTCATTTTGACGAAGGGTTTAGATAATTGTCTTTATATCTATCCTATGGATGAATGGAATAAATTTCAGGATAAACTGACAAGTCTTCCGGTTGCCAATAAAGATGCACGTGCTTTTGTAAGGTATTTCTTTTCCAGCGCTGTGGAATGCGAAGCAGATAAGCAGGGAAGACTAACGATACCGCAAAATCTAAGAGAGCATGCAAAAATAGATAAAGAGCTTGTAACGATCGGTGTGCTGAGCAAAATCGAGATTTGGAGCAAGCAGGAATGGGACAAGTATAATGAAGGAACAAATTTAGGGCCAGATGAAATTGCGGAGAAGATGGCTGAATTTGGGATATAGGTAAAGGTAAAGGTTATGGAGTTTAGACATACCTCTGTACTTTTCTTAGAGACAATAAAAAATCTGAATATAAAGCCGGATGGAATCTATGTTGACGGTACCCTGGGCGGTGGTGGACATGCTTCGGGTATCTGCGAGGAATTGAGTCAAAAGGGGATTTTTATAGGCATAGACAGAGATCAGGATGCTCTTCGAGCGGCCAGTGAAAGATTAGAGGATTATTCTTGCCAAAAAATATATGTCCAGAATAACTATGCGAACATCAAGGAAGTGCTGGAAGAACAGGGAATCGGTAAAATCAACGGTGCGATCCTTGATTTAGGGGTCTCCTCCTTTCAGCTGGACAACTATGAGAGAGGATTTTCCTATATGCAGACGGCCGCTCTTGATATGCGGATGAATAAAGAAGATTCTCTGACGGCGGAAGAAGTCGTCAATGAGTACAGTCAAAGTGAATTGACAGATATTATAAGAAAATACGGGGAAGAACGGTGGGCGGCGCGAATCAGCGATTTCATCGTAAAGGAAAGAAAAAAGAAAAGAATAACAACAACAACTGAATTGGTGGATATTATCAAAGCAGCCATACCGGCTGCCGCCAGAAGGGAAGGCCCTCATCCAGCCAAAAGAACCTTTCAGGCGATCCGGATCGAGGTCAATGACGAACTCAACCAGCTCCAACGGGCGGTGGATGAGTTCGTAGATGTCTTAGAAGATGGGGGAAGGCTTTGTATCATTTCATTCCACTCATTGGAAGACAGAATCGTGAAAGATATTTTTAACAAAAGGGCTAATCCTTGTACATGCCCTAAGCAATTTCCGGTTTGCACCTGCGGACTGAAACCAGATGTTATAAAAGTAAGTGGTAAGCCAATATTACCAACTGCTCAAGAACTTGAAATGAACTCAAGGGCAAGAAGTGCAAAACTAAGAGTGATTGAAAAGAAGAGGTAGATTCTTATGATGGCAGCAGAACAATGGTATGAATATCAAAACAGCTATAAACGCTATGGGATTGATATGAAACCGCGGACGACAGATAAACAAGACATCAAAATGAAGAATACGAGTACAGGTATTACTCAAAAGGATAAACTTCATTTGTTGCTGCTTACTATTTTTGTAGGAATCCTGTGCGTAGGCCTGATTCTTACTACCGCTTATGCTGCAAGCGTTAAGTATCATGTTAACTCTTTGACTAAGGAGAACGATGTGATCCAGGGAGAGATTGAAAATCTGAAAGTTGAGATCGAAAGCAACAATAATATACAGATTATTGAACAAAAAGCGACGAGCGAGCTTGGCATGGTCTACCCAACCTCAGATCAATTGATTTATATCAAAGCAAATAAACAGGGTACGAAGGATTTTGCATTGGCCTTGAAGGAACAGGCATATAATTAATACTATGGATATATAATAAAATAATAGAGTATGAGTACATATAATTGCATAGGGAAGCAGATAAACCAGATAAACTTAATTATGGAAGTAAGGATAGATCTGGTTTTTTCCATTTTTCAGCTCAAAATTTATTGAGGAGAAGATATCGATGACACCCAGTACAAATATAAATAAAAAAAGGTTGGTGTTTGTTTTTCTGTTTGCATGCTTGATTTGTACCTGCTTAGCGTTCAGGGTAGGTTGGATCCAGGTCATTGCCAGTGAAAAATATGCGAAAATGGCGGTGGAACAGCAGACAAGAGACGTTCCGATTCCAGCCAAAAGAGGCGTCATAACTGACAGGAACGGCAAGGAACTTGCGATCAGTGCAGTCACAAACAGTATCTGGGCAAGACCAGGATCGGTAAAGGATGCCAAGACGAAGGCCGATTCTGAGGAACAGGTGGTGCATACGGCGGAAGTTCTGGCAAAAATCCTGGATATGGATAAAAACGAGGTAAAGGGAATCATCACACAAAACAGAAGTCTTGTTAAGATCGCAAAATACGTTAGTAAGGAAAACGCTGATAAGATCAGGCAGGAAAACCTAAAAGGCATCGAAATTGCCGAGGATGTAAAAAGATATTACCCAATGGGCGCTTTTATGTCGCATTTGCTGGGGAGCACTACGGATGACAACAGAGGCTTGGCCGGCATCGAACTGAAATATGATAAATATTTGAGTGGTGTTCCGGGGAGATGGATCAAAAACACCGACAGAGACGGAGACAGTCTTTCCTATGGCGTGGAAAAATATTTCCAGGCAGAAAATGGCCTGAATCTGGTTTTGACGGTTGACGAGGTGATCCAGCATTATGTTGAAAAAGCACTGGACACCGTTCAGGTAAATACGCAAGCGGACCGTGTCATGTCTATTGTTATGGATCCAAAGACAGGAGATATTCTGGCAATGGCGGTTACACCTGATTATGATCCGAATAATCCAAGAGTACCGCTTGTATCGGGCGGAGCCGCATATGTAGATAGCCTGTCAGACAAAGAGAAGGTGGACTACTGGAATTCAATGTGGAGAAATCCACTGGTAAGTGACACCTATGAACCCGGATCGACCTTTAAGCTTCTGACTACCTCTATCGCACTAGAGGAAGGAGTTACTTCCTTAACCGACAAGTTTGTCTGTACTGGAACCATTGTGGTTGCCGGTCAAACCTTGAAATGCTGGAGGTCCTACAATCCCCACGGCGCAGAAACACTGGTGCAGGCAGTCGGCAACTCCTGCAATCCGGTTTTTGTTCAATTGGCACAGAGAGTAGGGGCAGTCAAATATTTCGATTATTTGGAGCGGTTCGGTCTCAGGGATAGAACCGGGATTGATTATCCGGGTGAAGGCTATGCCATTCTACAGGATGAAAAAACGGCAGGTCCGGTTGGCTTGGCTACCATGTCCTACGGACAGGGTATCGCTGTTACCCCGATCCAGCTCATAACAGCGGTATCAGCACTTGGAAATGACGGAAAACTGATGCAGCCAAGGATTGTAAAAGAACTGAAAGATGATGACGGCAATGTCGTTAAGAAATTTGATACCAAAGTTGTCCGTCAAATTGTTTCAAAAGAGACCGCAGAAGAAATGTGCCTGATTATGGAATCAGTAGTTGACGTAGGAGGTGGTCAGACGGCGAAAATATCGGGATACAGAATCGGCGGCAAGACCGGAACTGCGAATAAGGCGGAAGGTGGAGGATACAGCAGCGAAACGTATTCCTCCTTTATCGGAATGGCACCGATGAATGATCCTAGTATTGCGATCCTTCTCATCGTCGATAATCCTAAGGGAGTCAAGTTTGGAAGCCAGACGGCAGCTCCGGGCGTGAGAATGATTCTGGAGGAAACCTTAAGATACCTGAATGTCAAACCTTCCTACAGCCAGCAGGAAATCGAGAGCATGCAGAGTAAGATGGTTACTGTGCCTGACGTTACGAATAAGAATTTAAGTGATGCTGTCGGAATTCTTTCGGGTGTATCACTGAACTATACCGTATCCCCATCGAATACCGGAGGGGAAGATTTTGTTATTGTAGATCAATATCCGAAAGCCGGAGAAAAAATGGATAAAGGCGGTACCGTTTGTCTATATAGAAACTAGGTACAGTTTGAGAAGTTGATCAGCAAAGGGGGACTTGCGTTGTGAAATTATTGTACCTGTTGCATGGAACAAGCATTGAGTGCCCTGCCGGTCTCGAAGAGACAGAGGTGACAGGGGTCACATACAACTCACAAATGGTGAAAAAGGGAAACTTGTTTGTATGCATCAAAGGATATCATACAGATGGGCATGAATACGCAGTGGATGCAGCTTTTCGGGGCGCATCCGTTATCGTAAGTGAAGAAGAACTTGATATTAAATCGGTGCCTGTAATAAAGGTCGAAAACAGCAGGCGCTTTCTTTCCAAAATATCCGCAAACTATTTTGAAAATCCTGAGAAAAGGTTTCGTTTATACGGGGTTACCGGAACAAACGGAAAAACGACGGTTACCTATATGCTGAAAAATATGATCGAAGCAGCCGGAAGGCCTTGCGGCATACTTGGGACCATCTCCTATCGATATGGAAGCAAGGAATATGAATCGGTAAACACGACACCGGAATCTTACGAACTGCAAAAAATGTTTGCGGAAATGAAATCGGAAGGCATTGAGGATTGCGTGATGGAAGTGTCCTCCCATGCTCTTGCAATGGGGAGAGTCGAGGACATTACCTTTGATGGTGCAATTTTTACCAACCTTACATCAGACCATATGGATTTCCATAAAAACGCAGAGGAATATTTTGAAGCGAAAAAGAAGTTGTTTTCACTTTGCAGGGGAACCAGCACCGTTAATATCGATGATGAGTATGGGAAAAGACTTTATGAGGATTTGAAGAGCCAGGGAAAGGAAGTTACAGGATATTCACTGAAGGATAAAAAAGCCGATTATTTTGCAGAAATAATAGAAACAACGGAAAAAGGATCAACGATCCGAATCACGGAAAACACAAAAAATAATGAAATTTTAAAAATTAATACACCGGGTATATTTATGATATACAATGGGATGGCAGCCCTGGCCTGTGCAAGATCAGCAGGTTTATCCTTCCTGGCGATACAGAGAGGAATGGCTGCTTTGAAGGGAGTACCAGGCAGATTCGAACTGGTGGAAAATGAGAAAGGTTACCTTATTATCGTAGACTATGCTCATACGCCGGATGCTTTAGAAAAGGTATTAAAAACAGCGATTGATTTTAAAAAAGGCAGATTGATCTGTATCTTTGGATGTGGCGGAGACAGGGACAAAAAGAAAAGAGCTTTCATGGGTTCCATCGCCGGAAAATACAGTGATTACTGTATTATCACCAGCGATAACCCTAGGACTGAAAAACAGGAGAACATCACGGCGGACATTGAAGCAGGGATCTACGAAACAGGATGCAATTATGAAGTGATAGAAAAACGTTATGATGCTATTAAGAAAGCTGTTTCTATCTATAAAAAAGGAGACATAATATTAATAGCCGGAAAAGGACACGAGACCTACCAGATTATCGGTACGGAAAAGTATCATTTTGATGATAAGGAAGCGGTAAAGAATATTATAGAAAACGGTGAATGATATGATGAAATTAACAATTGAACAAATTGTAAATGCGGTGAATGGCAGCTTGGCTCAGGGCAATATGAAAGATATAGCTACTGGCGTTTCAACCGATTCCAGAAAAGTTACAGAGAATGAAATATTTTTTCCGCTGATTGGGGAGCAGCATGATGCGCATGATTATATTCCTCAGGCAGTGGAAAGAGGATGCAGGACCATCGTCGTTTCGAAAATGGTCGGAATTCCACAAAGTCCTTTCAATACACTGAACCTCATTATGGTGGAAGATACGACAAAGGCGCTGCAGGATCTTGCTTCGTATTATTTATCTCTTGTTCCTATTAAAAAAATAGGGGTAACGGGAAGCACCGGAAAAACCACAACAAAGGAGATGCTGTACTGGATCTTCTCTGAAAAATATAAGACGATGCGTAATTTGGGCAATTTCAATAATCATATCGGACTGCCCCTCACCATATTCAATCTGGAAAAAGACACCGAGGTTGGCATCTTTGAAATGGGCATGAGTGAGTTCGGCGAGATCGACCTTCTTGCGAAGCTGGTCAGACCCGATATCGGAATCATAACCAACATCGGGATCTCTCACATCGAGAATCTTGGAAGCAGGGAAAATATCCTGAAGGCAAAGCTGGAAATCACCAACTATTTCGAGCCGGGAAACATACTGATCGTGAATGAGGATTATGAACTGCTTTCCAGGGACGATGTCTCCGGAGATTATCGGCTGGTCACAGTCGGGGAAACGGGAAGAAGCAGCTTCATCCTTTCTGATATCAGGGATTTCGGTGAAGAGGGCATTGAATTCAATGTTGAACACGAGAATGAAATCCAGCGCTTTCATCTGGATGTTCCCGGACGGCACAACGCATATAACGGCATCCTTGCCGTAGCAGCCGGGGTCAGCTGCGGTATTTCCATGCGTGAAGCCGCGGAAGGTCTTAAAAAATTGGTGATTACCGATAAACGGCTCAGTATTAAAGGAAAAAACGGAATGAAAATCATTGACGATACCTACAATGCCAGTCCGGATTCCATGATAGCTGCCATCGATGTTTTGGTCGCAACGAGGGGTTTCCGAAAGATTGCGATCCTGGCGGACATGTTTGAGCTTGGGGAGAATTCCAGTAGGTTTCACTTCGAAGTGGGTCAATATGCAGCACAGAATAAGGTTGATAAATTAATCGCTGTGGGGAAGAATGCCAGATTTATTGCCGAGGGCGCTTTGCCAGTTCTGGGTGAAAATAATGTCGTATATTATGAAACAAAGGAGTTGCTGATGAGTGACATTGGTAGTATGATATCATCTGGTGACGTAATTTTGGTCAAAGGCTCTCGAGGTATGGCTATGGATCAGGTGGTCAAGAAAATTATGGAGATGAATTAAGCATGGAATATCGACAAATGGCAATAACAGCTGCGATAGCATTTATTATAATGATCATTGGCACACCTTTGATGATACCGATTTTGAAGAAGATAAAAGCAGGACAGAGCATACGCGAGGATGGCCCGAAGTCACATATGGTAAAATCAGGGACGCCAACGATGGGAGGTCTGGTGATCATCGCAGCCGTACTGATCACCTGCCTGACAGCGGGAAAGATTACAACAGATATGGTGATCATTATTTCTGCTTTCGTTGCGTTTGGAGTACTTGGGTTTTTAGATGATTTTGTTAAGGTAACATTGAAAAGGAATCTGGGATTGACGGCAAAACAAAAGTTTCTGCTGCAGATCCTGATTGCGGTTTGCCTAGCATTATACCAGTCAAAGGTATCAGTTTACGGAACGACGGTCTTTATTCCTTTTGTAAACAAATACCTTGATTTTGGCATATGGTATATTCCGTTTGTTGCCTTTGTGGTCGTTGCCATGGTGAACAGCGTCAATCTTACGGATGGCCTGGACGGTCTGGCATCCGGTGTTACCTTCATCGTTGCAATCTTTCTGGCACTGGTCGGATCGGCATTCGGGTTTACAACAACGTCTGTTTTTTGCTCAGCAATGGCAGGAGCATGTTTAGGATTTTTACTGTTCAACAAGCACCCGGCCAAGGTCTTTATGGGTGACACCGGGTCACTTGCATTGGGAGGAGGAATCGCTGCCGCTGCAATCATGATGAATATAGAATTGATTATTCCGATTGCCGGCGGAATTTTTGTAGCGGAAACCGTGTCGGTGATCCTTCAGGTTGCCAGCTTCAAACTCAGAGGAAAGAGAATCTTTAAGATGGCGCCGCTGCACCATCATTTTGAACTTTCCGGCTGGAAGGAGACAAAGGTGGTCATGGTTTTCTGGATGGTTACATTTATTCTGTGTGCAATCAGTCTACTCATCGTCTAATATAGTTCACTAAATTTGCGCACCTAACCTCATTTGCGGAGCAAATGTCTGATCGGTGCCATACAGGAATTCCTCGGCTTCAGCCGAATGGGAATTCTTCCATTGCTAAGCAAATTTACTGGCAACTTATGCAAAGAAATTATCCACCAAATAGAGAAAGAAGGGATAAAATGAATCGTTTGGAGAATAAAAGGATCCTCGTCGTAGGTATGGGGAAATCGGGAATAGCTGCTACGCAAGCCCTAATTAAATTGGGTGCGGTCGTATCAGTATATGATAGAAAGAAAGAAGAGCAAATCGATGCTCAGCTTATCCAATTTTTGAAGAATAAGAACGTAACCTGCTTCTTTGATGCAGAACCTGACAATACCGGAAATCTGGATATGGTAGTCATCAGTCCGGGAGTTCCGTTTGACACGGGATTTGTTCAGAAAGCAAAGGATGCCGGTGCAGAAGTGATCGGAGAGCTGGAGATCGCTTACCGCGTTGGACAGGGAAAGTACATTGCGATAACCGGAACCAACGGTAAAACAACAACGACAACTTTGGTGGGAGATATCTTTAAAAATTCAGGCAGAAAGACCCATGTTGTGGGAAATGTAGGAGTAGCCGTCATATCAAAAGCCTTGTCTTCAACCGAGAATGACTGGCTCGTAACGGAAACAAGCAGCTTTCAGCTGGAGACCACAAAGTATTTCAAACCGGAGGTTTCCGCTTTGCTGAATATCACGCCTGACCATATGGATCGCCATAAGACGATTGAAAATTATGCCCAGGCGAAGGCGATGGTCTTCAAAAATCAGGATGAGACCCAGTACTTTGTTGTAAACTATGATGATGAAGAATCCATGAAGTTGATAAAGCAATGTAACGCAAAGATAGTTCCTTTCAGCAGAAAAGCTGAGCTTCCATTTGGCTGCTTCGTATTGGAAGGAAACATTGTGATCAAGAATGAGGCCGGGGAAACGATCAAAATATGTGGTGCTGAAGAGCTGAAGATTCCAGGATCTCATAATCTGGAAAATGCGCTTGCTGCTGCTGCGATAGGATATTTTGCAGGGATCTCCCCTGATGTGATAGGCAAGACTCTCAGGGAATTTGAAGGCGTAGAGCATAGACTGGAATATTCGGGTGAAGTCGACGGTGTACGTTTTGTGAACGACTCAAAGGGAACGAATCCGGATGCTTCCATCAAAGCGATCGAGGCAATGAAGGGCAGCATCGTGCTGATTGCCGGCGGCTATGACAAAGGCTCGGAATATGATGAGCTAATTAAGGCATTTCAGGGCAAGGTAAGACACCTCGTTCTGCTTGGAAAGACTGCGCCTAAAATCAAAGAGACGGCAGAGAAGCTGGGTTTTACCGATATCACCATGGCGAAGAATATGGATGAGTGCGTAAAGATAGGTTTCAAAATCGCGAAGCCGGGAGATACCGTGTTACTTTCTCCTGCGTGTGCCAGTTGGGATATGTATACCTGTTTTGAACAAAGAGGAGAGCATTTTAAGAATTGCGTAAAAGATTTGGAGAAATAGATGGCCGGTAAGAAAAAGACACGAATGAAATCCGGGGATTTCGTTCTGACCATTCTCGTATTAGGTCTTGTGGTGTTTGGAGTGATCATGGTTTTCAGCTCCAGTTATTATAATGCGATCAATGAGGACGGTGATCCTTACAGTTATTTAAAAAGAGACATTGTATGGGCAGCGTTGGGAATGGGTGCTATGCTGTTCTGTGCAATGATTGATTATAGAGTCTATGCAAAAATCGCTCCATGGATTATGGGGATCAGCCTTTTGCTTTTGGCTCTTTTGTTTACCCCTTTGGGCATTACCCGAAACTATGCGACCCGCTGGATCGGTGTAGGCGGTTTTACCTTAATGCCGGGAGAAATCGCAAAAATAGCTGCAATCATTTTTGTCGCATGGTATTTAAGCAAGGATCCCAAGCGGATACGGTCCCTTATGAAGGGTGTTCTGCCACTGCTTGGATTATGCGGAGTTTATTTTGCGCTGATCATTATGCAGCCGAACCTGTCAACTGCGATCACCATCTGCGGCATCATTATCGGTATGATGTTTGTCGCCGGTTTAAATATTCTATATTTGGTTGGTATTATGGGTGTCGGTGTTGCAGGGATCACAGCGATGATCCTGACCGATGACGGAGGGTACCGCCTAAAAAGACTAACCAGCTTTTTCGATCCTTTTCAGGATCCTCTCGGAGACGGATATCAGGTAATACAATCCCTTCTGGCCCTTGGATCGGGAGGACTTTTCGGTGTTGGTCTGGGAAAAAGTATCCAAAAGACTCTCTATTTGCCGGAGCCTCAGAACGACTTCATCTTTGCGATCATCGGTGAGGAACTGGGTTTTATCGGCTGTCTGATTTTGATTGCTGTTTATATCATACTGATCTGGAGAGGAATCCATATTGCATGAATGCTCCGGATCTTTTTGGCACATTATTAGCATCCGGGATTACGATCATGTTGGCGTTACAGGTTATTCTGAATATTGCGGTCGTAACATCCTCTATGCCTCCGACGGGGATTACCCTTCCGTTTATTAGCTATGGTGGCAATGCGCTGATGTTGTTCATGGGCTGCATGGGGGTATTGCTCAATATATCTAGGCATTCTGCAAGGTGAGGATGTAACAGGAGGAATAAAATGAAAGTGATAATGACAGGCGGCGGCACGGGTGGACATATCTATCCTGCTATCGCTATAGCAGATAAAATAAAAAGAAAAAACCCTGATGCAGAGATATTGTTTGTCGGCACGCAAAGGGGCATGGAAAAGGAGCTCGTTCCCAAAAACGGTTATGATATTAAATTTATTACGGTAAGCGGTTTCCATCGGAAAAAACTATGGCGAAACGTAAAGACGTTATTTGATCTGGCAAAGGGAAACAGAGAAGCAAAAAGAATCATCAGCCAGTTCCAGCCGGATCTTGTGATCGGTACGGGAGGCTATGTCTGTGGACCTGTCGTAAGGGCAGCACATAAGAAGGGAATCCGCACTTTTATCCATGAACAGAATGCTTTTCCGGGTGTCACGAACAAATTGCTGGAAAAATATGTGGAGAAGGTTTTTATCAGTTTCCCTGAATCGAAGCTATATTTTAAAGATCAGAGCAAGCTTGTCATAACAGGAAATCCGATCAGGAAAAGCTTTATGGTTTGCGGGCTTCAAAACAGCCGGGAAAAGCTGAACATACGATCCAACGAATTTGTTGTTCTTAGCTTCGGCGGCAGCCTTGGCTCGTTCCGGATCAATCGTGCCATGGTAAATGCACTTGAAACGCTGAATGGTGAATCCGATGTCCGATTGTATTTTATAACAGGTAAGAATTATTATCATCAGATATGCAATGAAATCAACGAGAAAGGGATTCCCCTTTCCGAACAAATAAAAATTATGGAATATGCAGATAATATGCAAGACTACATTTCCTGCGCAGATTTGATCATCAGCAGAGCCGGTGCGCTTACCGTCTCCGAGATTACGGCCTGCGGCAAGGCATCCATTCTGATCCCATCACCGAATGTCACGGGAAATCATCAGTACTTCAACGCGAAGGTAGTAGCAGATAAGGGCGGAGCGATCATTATCGAGGAAAAGGATCTTTCCGACGAAAGTCTTCTATCTGTCATTCTGCGGCTGAAAAACAACAAGGAAGCTCTCAACAGTATGGCGGCTGCCAGCGAGAAGATTGGCAGGCTGGATGCAGTTGACACGATTTATGACCATCTGAGTATTTAATGTAACACCTTCATCAGAATTTCATATTATAAAGAAAGCGCTTTAATTATGCGGAATATGATATTCTGCGGAGGTGTAATTTTGTGGAACAATATCATATAAATGGTGGGAAGAGGCTAAGCGGAGAATATGAGCTTACCGGTGCAAAAAATGCAGTGCTTCCTATTCTTGCAGCGACCATCATTACAGGAAACACGAGCAGAATCAGGAGCTGTCCTGATTTGTCCGATGTGCGGACCATGGTTACCATTCTGAGAGAACTTGGATGTCGTGTTACGGAAGAAAATGCCGGTGTTTTGGTCGATACGGAAACAATCGATTCCAATACGATTCCGGAGCACCTGATGAGAGAAATGAGATCCTCTGTATTTTTAATGGGACCTATGATCGCCAGATGCGGTAAGGTAACGCTCAGTTATCCCGGTGGCTGTGAGATCGGGCTAAGGCCGATCGATATCCATCTTTCCGCCCTTCGAAGCCTCGGAGTCACGATTAAGGAGTCCCATGGTTTTTTGGAATGTACTGCAGACAAACTAATTGGAAACAGAATTCTGCTTGACTTTCCCAGCGTTGGTGCAACAGAAAATGCGATGATGGCTGCAACAGCGGCAGAAGGGGAAACGAGAATCATAAATCCCGCAAAGGAACCTGAGATTATAGATCTCCAAAACTATTTAAACGGATGCGGGGCTGAAATCCATGGAGCGGGTACAGGTGAAATCATTGTGCATGGCAGGAGGTCCTACCATGAGACAGAACATACGGTCATCCCAGACAGAATTGAAGGGGGGACCGTTTTATCGGCAGTGGCAATCACAGGCGGAAACGTGCTGTTAAAGAATGCCATACCGGAACATATGAGTATGATCCTGTCAAAGTTCAGGGAAGCCGGCTGCAAGATGAAAGAGGGAAAGGATTATATTGAATTTTCCGCGCCGGAAAAGATGAAGGCGGTAGAGGTCATAAGAACACAACCGTATCCTGGTTTCCCGACAGATATGCAGTCACAGTTCCTGACAATCATGGCAACTGCTCAGGGAACGAGTATAATAACGGAAACCATTTTTGAAAGCAGATACAAGCATGTGGAAGAGCTTCGAAGGATGGGTGCTAAAATCAAAATCGACGGCAGAACGGCTGTGGTTACAGGGGTTAAAAACCTTACGGGTGCGAAGGTCTTTGCCAGGGATCTAAGAGGAGGCGCCTCGCTGGTAATCGCCGGATTGGGCGCAGAAGGGGAAACAATCGTAGAAAATATTTGCCATATCGACAGAGGTTATGATAAATTTGAAGTAGCACTGAACAAGATCGGTGCAGACGTGAAAAGGAAGTCAGATAGAATTGACTGACAAAAGAGGAAGTAGAATATTAAATGGTAAACGATGCAAAACCCAGAAAAAAAAAGAAGAGGAAAAAAAAGCACTATCTCCTGAAATTCATTTTTATTGTGGCAATTGCAGCCGGTGCTTATTTTCTTCTGACTTCAAGTCTGTTTGATATACAAAAAATTTCAGTGGAAAACAACAGCTATTTTACGAAAGAACAGGTCATCAAGATTTCAGGTATTAAGACCGGAGAAAATCTGTTTGAAATCTCTGCTGGAAAAATGAAGGACAAGCTGCTTGCAGACCCCTATATCAAGAATGTAAAAATCAATAGGAAGCTTCCGGACAAACTGGTGATCGCAGTTGAGGAACGGAAAGAGGATGCGGCTGTTCCATACGGCAAAGATTTTATCATTATAGACAACGAGGGTATGGTTCTTCGAAAAACTGATAAGGAGCCTGCGCTGACCCTACTTCAGGGAATGAAAGTTACAAAGATGGACCCTGGTTCGCCGCTGGAAGTGGAAGAGAATTCTGTGCTTACAGATACGCTGAGTCTGCTTGAGAATATCAAAAAGCACGAACTATATTTTAAAAAGATCGATATATCCAGCGTAATTATTAAGGCATATATCTACGATCAGCTGACTTGTGAGGGCACTCCGGAAAATATTATGAATAATCTGGACTCGCTTCAGGATGTGCTGTATGATTTATATACAAAAGGGATCGAGCGCGGAGTAATTAAGATGGGCAGTGATAATTATTTTTCCTATAGCCCGTTAGTGGAATAAGAGTTTAGGAGAGTAAGAAAAAATGAAAAAGTACAGCGGTATGATAGTAATGGGATTGCTTGCCTTGTTTATCGGGCTTGTGATTTCCATTCAGATCACCACAACCCAAGGGTCCGATCCGGGCGGTCTGATTCCCCTTGCGAAAGCTCAGGGATATGAGACGGAACTGAAAAAGGTAAGGGCAGAAAAAGATGATGCGACCCAGGAATTGGCCAAGCTGGAAGCGAGAATGGAAAAGATCGAAAAGGAAAAATCTGATGAG
>Ga0183099_1000582_pt1 | contig 25534 bp, 25 predicted proteins | sample Biomet1_FD_127788 | JGI IMG/M metagenome (GOLD analysis project Ga0183099, IMG submission 127788) | Microbial communities from bioreactor (seeded with anoxic lake sediment) at LBNL, California, USA - Biofuel metagenome 1 | ecosystem: Engineered > Bioreactor > Anaerobic > Unclassified ...
TAGAGCAACCCCAAAATTGTTTACCTGCATTGTCACCTTTTTTCACTTCACGCATTACCATATGACCACCGCATTTAGGGCAGAGGTTTTGAGTTTCGCGCTCTACTATTTTTTGTTTGAGATGAGCCACATGCTCACGATCAGTTTTGAACGATGGTGTTAAACGACCACTTTCAATTTTAGCAATTATCTCTTTGACCTGAGGCTCAGTTAGAACAGGGGCTGTTTTGGATTTAATGTAACGAACATAGCCACCGCCAGATGTCACGTTCTCAGGCATTTCTGTTTTAAAGGTCGATTCGCCCATAAAGGCAATCACAGAAAAAATCTGTTGATCTGTCAGACCCAATAATGACTCAAGAGTTTTCGTATGTTTGTAATTTTGGAATAGGGGATTTTGAAATTTATGCGTTTCTTTGAAAATTTTTTGAGTCCAGGTTTTCTGATCTTTATTGCCAAATATCCAACCTTTCATGTTTTTGGTTTCAATCACGAATACGCCATAAATTGAAACAATGACATGATCGATTTGTGTCGTACCATCTTCAGTTGGAAGCGTTACGTTTTTAATGAGATGGTAGGTTTCTTTATCAAGTCTGATTTTTGCTGCTGTATTTACTAAAAACTCACCAAATTTACCTTTAAACCACGGAGTTTTCAGGAAAGTGACGATTAGTAGAATTGGTAAGTAGATATATAAATAATCGTATAAAGGCTTAAGAATTACACTGTAGTCCATGTGTCCTCACCTTAAAATCACATAACTTCGACTTATGGGGCGGTTGAAAACCGTCCCACATTAAGTTTTTGTTAGCTATTGCCCTTGTTGAAGTGAAGGGGTGCTATGTTTTGTTAAGTTATTGGCTGCGGCAATAATAAGACTTTGGACTATTGCTGGTGATGTTAAACCAATTTGAAAAGCCAGAATTGAACTGATTTTATCACCATTTAGCAAATAAATAGATGTTACGCCAGCACCTAATATTGGCAGAACAAAAAATAAGAATAGCGTAAAACCAATATATTTAAATAAGGACAGTTTTTCTTGGTCTGGTCGCATAAAGTGTTCTGCGATTTTAATGCCGAAAAGAACAAGTCCGCCAAATAATGAAATAACAATCAAATCTATATGATTTGTCACTGGCGTGATCTGCTGCAACAAAATGGTTGAGGTTGTTAGGTTAGACATCTTTTACCCCAACACGATTTGATGCAAAGTAATCAATAAATTTTGTCTTGAAGGATGCTTCTTTAACAAAGCGCCCCTTGTCCATTATCAGTACTTCACCAGTATTTGATTTGAAAGGAAGGATTTTAACATCTACTGCAAGTCGTTTATTATTAATTAATGCGTTTCTGATTGTTTCTTCACTAACTTTTGATTCTCTAGCAATGCCTTTAACTGTTCTTGATTGGTAGGCTCGGTTTTTTAGCGCATGTAATATTTTATCTCTGATTTCTTCATCTGAAAGAGATAATTTTCCATGTTGCATTTTTCTACGTCGTATTCGAGGCATATGATTACCTTATCAAAATAGCTAACGAATGAAATGGACTCCCCCAACAGACGGCATCAATGTGCCAAAATGTAATTGGTCGCTCATCAGAGCAAAGGGAGTCCACATGAGTATTAAAGCAATCGGTATTGATTTAGCCAAGTCCGTTTTTAGTCTTTATGGCGTCGATGACCATGGAAAATGCGTGTTACGCAAAACGGTGAAACGGCATCAGCTTCTCAATGAGATTGCAAAAATACCCAAGTGTTTAATTGGTATGGAAGCCTGTTCGAGCGCTCAACATTGGGCGCGAGAATTTATCAAACACGGTCATGATGCGCGGATCATGCCGGCTCGGTTTGTAATTCCATATCGTAAAAGCCAGAAGAACGACAGCAACGATGCAGAAGCCATTTGTGAAGCAGTCACTCGACCGAATATGCGATTTGTTGCGATTAAAAGTGCAGAGCAGCAAGCAGTGCTGTGTTTGCATCGATTACGACGTGGGTTAATCAAGGACCGTACTGCAAGAATTAACCGTCTACGAGGACTTCTAGCAGAATACGGTTTTGCAGCCCCGAAAGGTCGCTATCCAGGGCAAGCTACGATGTATGCATTACTGGAGGATGCAGAAAACAGCTTACCGGATTTAGCGCGCCGATTATTAAAAGAGTGTTGGGACAGCATCGAAGCACTCAACCAAGAAATACAAAGTTACGATCGACAATTATCAGAACTTGCGAAACAAAGTGCCGCAGCAAAACGATTAATGACTATTCCAGGGATTGGAGAAATTACCGCGACGGGATTAGTCGCCACTATCAGTGATGGTAAACAGTATGACAACGGTCGTCAGCTTGCAGCTTGGCTGGGTTTAGTACCAAGGCAATATAGTACAGGCGGGAAACCCCGTCTGGGCCGGATCAGTAAACAAGGAGACAGTTATCTGAGAACCTTGTTAATTCACGGAGCAAGAGCGGTCGTGTCAACCTGCAAAGACAAAGAAGACAAACTGAGTCTGTGGATCAAATCATTACTGGCTCGAGTCGGCTTTGCAAAAACGACAGTCGCGTTAGCAGCGAAAAATGCGAGAATTGCTTGGGCGCTGTTAACAAAAGAAACAGAATTTAAGACGGAAATCGTCACGAGTTAACCCACCGGGTCACAGCAAAGGCAAAGATAACAATCCGGTAAGACCGACGAGTTAAGAATCTGTACAAGTAAATGACTGAAAAAGTCGTCTAACGAATGAGATCGAACTCGAAGCGAAATTTATCATGGCTATGGTAAAAAATTACCAATAAAAAGCCGTATGTAGTGCTGCTGTCCTACTTTGAGATTGTTATTAAAAGCGTTTGCTCGGCAAGGGGGAGTCCATGTATTTACTTGTGGGGTTGCGAAGCAATCCCACACCAAGTTTTTGTTATGTTCATTTTTGCATTGATTCAAGATATTCTTCAGTCATTAGTGTGCTAATAATCCAGTGAACGGCCAAATTAATCAGTGTTTTTAAATCTTGAATATCTTTATTCATCCATATTTTTTCATAGTGAGATTCATCGTTGCCCAACCATGCTGCTCTTGTGGCACAATTTTTTATGTTGTTATCTGTCACATATTTATTAATACATTGCATTAATAACATCTTCTTGATTGATTCAATATCATCAGGATTTGATCTTATGCAATAATCTTTTATTAAAAATTCAAGTGATTTTCGATAACCCATACCACAAATATCGTTTAACTCCAGAGTTTCTGCGTGAGAAGATTGATTATATATTTCGGTGAATCTTGATGAGACTTTACAAATTCTATCATCAAATGTTTTTGGTATAAATTTACTTGGAGTTGAATGAGAGTAGCTGAAGTACGCATTAATAGAACCTTGTTTTTCTGACTTTCTAACATAATGAGCTAGAAATAAATGACCACATTTTGATGATGGACACTCATAAAGCATTTCTAGATGTGTTGTCCAATGTTGATTTTCTAATGCAATTTCTTTGGTTACATCAATTCTATTTGGGGAGACAATATGATTGCATACAGGGCAACAATTGGGTTCTTGATCTATACGTAAACCTGTATTTCCGAGATTGATCATAAATATCCCCTATGAACATAACTTTTACTTAAGGGGCAGCACGTAGTGCTGTCCAACTTTAAGTTTTTGTTATGCAGTATTGAAAAAATGAACCCGATTTCACCTCGGAAGTAACGACTGGTTTCACGGGATCGCGTTCAACACTGCAATTAGAAAACAGGGTTGTAAGGAATTACCCACGACGGCATTGATGTGCAGAAGCGCATAATCGCCACTCCGAATAGGCTGAAGTTCACGACTGATATTGTTTGGCGTATTATGCGCGGGCACCACTCTCGGTAGTGAGCCGTAAATAACGCAGGACTTGCAGCCAACGCCGCTTTAAAACTCGAATTCCCCGCAAAATTACCAGCGAAATAAAACTGCATAACTTCGACTTGTGGGGCCGCAAAGCGGTCCCACACCAAGTTTTTGTTAAATTGCTTTTCTCGAAAATTGTTTTTTCATATTAGCCATATGTTGAAGCCATGCATTTGTTTCATCTTCAGAGTAACCAAGAAGAGCACACTCATAACGTTCAAAACCTTCTTCTTTGAACGTGTGCGGATATGAATGCCGGATCATAGCTAGTTGTTTATAGGCATCAATTCGCCAACGCTCATTTGGTACAGCATATGCGATATATTTAATGACTGCATTTCGATGAAGTGAAGGGATGAAATCCTTGGTTTCGATAGTGAAAGCTTCTTTTATGAAAATACCTGCATCGAGATATGGTTGAAACGTGAATTCTGGAAAGATGATTTCATCAGGATAAACGCTGATGTCATCAGAAAAGATTGCAAAAGGCTTTTTGCCAGAAAGCATTAGTTCTAATTCTCTATTGGTATGGTTTGATTCTTTGACGTCTATCATTTGTATCCCTTATCTGTGTAGATGAAGTGATTTTAACGAAAATGATAACCATTACCAAATGGCAATTTAACTTCGACTTATGGGGCGGTTGAAAACCGTCCCACATTAAGTTTTTGTTATGTGAATTTTTCGATGATGCAAATGATTCGATTTTTGAACAGGAAGGCTACCGCACTGACTATTGAAATCAGATGCCCAACAACAGTGTTCGATTGTTGATTTACTCATCTGAATATGATGCCGAATGACACTTTAGGAGACAAATGAAATCGCTGATTAAATGACATAAAACTGAGTCTTATCAAAATAATACAGGTTAAATAATCGGTTCTGATCGGGGAGGGATCTCACAACTAGTGTTAAGGCAATAAGAAGAAATTAGTTATCACTGATAATCATTATGATTTGGTGCCCAACACGCGAGAAAACCAGTTGTTCTTAAACATCAGCAACGTTAATGCGGCCAAGCTATAGGCGATAAGATCGTTCACATCGTAATGTGTGCCGATAATAATTCTCGCCAATCGATATTGCTCAAGGCCAAGGATATGCACCAAGTTGAATTTTTGTGCTATCTCGACAGAATAGCAAAAAAGTAACACGCCAAAAATTTGAACTCTATCATTGCCTTTTAACCATGTTCTGGAAAATAAATAGATCAACACCATCACAAGATAATCGCCAACAAAAGGTCGAATAAAGCTATCAGTCACGAATTTAGCGATGAGAACTTCAATAACTAACAGAACGAAAAACGCGAAGAAATGCGTTTGTTAAATGAAATTTTCATGTGGGACTTACACCGGATTTGAACATTGAGTATTCACATAACTTTTAATTAAAGGGCCGAAACTGCGAAGCGGTTGAGGTCCAGTGAACGAAGTGAACGGCTTTCAATTTTTTGTTATGTAATTTGCAGTAGCGGAAATGGTAAGAAATGCAGAGAAAAAGCTACCGCACTGACTATCGGCAGTTCAGAAGCCGTACTACCGATAAAAATTGTAAATTTGCTGAAAGAATGATGCCGTATGACGCTTAGATTGACAAATGAAACCATCAACTAATTAAGAAAAAACTGAGATAAGTCAATGTGGTAAAGCAGACTTCAGAATTTGTTACTGACAACGACACCTGAGTAGTTGAGGCAATCGCTCACACGGATTTGCTGAACTTTGCTGAGTTCAGAAACTGGCGTAAACCGAAATTCAGAATGTTCATGACTGAGTTGAATCTCAGAAGTTAGTGGGAGAGTGCAGCGAAAGATAAAGGCTTGAGAATTGTATGCCGAATGAAAATAAACACCGCTGAGATAATCAATGACAACAGCGCAATTCAATTCTTCAGAACACTCACGAATTAACGCATCGTGAATTGTTTCGCCAGGCTCTAAAGCACCACCCGGTAAACCCCAAGAAAATGAACCGTAGAAGTAAGACGTGACCATCAGGATTTGTGATACCGCGTGACTGCTTAGACGAAAAGTATCGTTAAACGCCATGACCTCTCCAAATTACATAACTTCGACTTAATTGGCGGCACGTAGTGACGTCCAAATTTAAGTTTTTGTTATGTTTTATGTCGAGAATTTTACTTGCGGACACTACTCTCTGACATCATATTTTTCAGCAAATTCTTTTGCTTTTGAACTAAGTAAAGTTTTTTCTTTAGAGTCAGTTAAGTCGTTAAGAAGCCCACCATATTGCTTTCTTAGATTTTTAAGTTCACAAACTATATCTTTTTGCTCAGAAACTGATATTGAGGATGTTCTCAAAATAGAATTAGCAAATTCATATTTCTCTTTTACTACTCTAAGTACGTGCTCATCATCACTTTCATCAGATTTTCTTGCAGAACCAAAAATTTGATTAAAAAATAAACCGGCACCTAATGAGTATAGGCCTTTTTCTTTGCCACCAATTGCTGACTTTAATCTACTTTTAATTTCTGGATCTAATAGTTCAATTGTTGGATTTGATAAAAATATGTCACCTATTCTCTGTAATCTTTGCAATTGAATTGTTAGCTTAGACTGAACAATTGAGTATTGTTGCTTTAACTCTACCGTTGATAACTCTGAAAAAACTATTGATTCTCTATCTTTTGCAAGAAGTAGTAATTCGTCAGCAGTTTCAATCAGACCACCCAAAACGAAATAGCACTCCATTAATTCAATTATCTTTTCTTCATGTTTACCATCTTTATAGAGTTGATAAAGTTTAGGTAATGCATTTGTTAATGAAGAAATAAATTTTGATAATGATTCAAGCACAAGGTCTCCTTAAAACATAACTTTAAGCTTAAACGGCGGCACGTAGGGCCGTCCAGTGAACGAAGTGAAGCGGGTTTGAGCGCCTTGTTAGGTAAAGACAAGGGTGCTGTATTTCAATTTTCACGACTGAATTTGCTAAGTGGTGCCACGGGTTTCAATGCTGCCACTGCGCCAGATTTAAACCACCGCTCAGAATTACTCGCCGACAATATTGAATCCAGCGAAATTGGCCTGACGCCATAAAATAGTTTATTTAGCGAGCGGGCAGTGGGCGCAAAAATCACTACGGCTAAACGATGAGCCGCTTCAGGAACACACACCAGCGAACTTGATGGTTGCCGCAGCCGCGGCCCGTGCAGGCTTACAGCTTTAATATTAACTCGAACGCATGTGTTGCGCGGAGGCAACTTCGCAGGAAGCCAAACCGTAAATAACACTGAACCGGCAGCACCAGCCGCTTTAGGGCTTGATTTTACCGCAAGCAATTAATCTGCTTTTATTACCTAACAATTTATTAGACGGAAAAATTTCGTAAATTATTTACAAATTAGTAATATTTACGGAAAACGCGCTTATTACAAAAATGGAAAAAATCCACATTTCTGTTGTTCGGAAAGCGGGAAAAATCCGTATTTCATACTGCTTTAATTGGTCATATCAACAGATAAGGACGCTACCGCAGGACCATATTGAAACGATCTTGGTCCGTCAATGTTGACAGGTGTATCCATCCTACTCCCCGCGGTCGCTGGCTTCAAACGCAATTGATTGATCTAAATCAGCTTTTCATTTGATTCCTGTGGTAGCGGCATAAAGTTGAGCTCGCGTTTCATCTTCCTGGACATGGCGTTTCATTTAGTTGCCATTGTCACATCCGTATGAATCCTTTTTTTGCTAATTAGCGTGTACACCCTCTGTATCAGGCTAAAATTTTTGATATGACATAAGCAACAACTCACCTTGTAAATATTGAGGTTTGTAATGACTTCTGGAACGCTTGATTTTTGTACTCTTTTCGAAGGTGCTCCTGATTGAATCCACAAGGTACAGGACGTTACAGATTTTGTTAGGCTGAAACAGCAGGGTATTGAGCAAAGTCGCCTCAATGAAACTTTACGTGAACGGGCTGTGCGTATGGAAGCGGAAATATTCACTCGCTCTAATGAAGTAGCAACGAGCAGTGCCAAATTGAAGGCAGCAAACGAAGAACTTGAACAGTTATATGCAAAAACACTCGAACTTGATCAGCTAAAAAGTCAGTTTTTTGCCAACGTCAGTCATGAACTGCGTACACCGCTCACATTGATCATGGCACCGCTGGAACAATTATTACGTTTGCCAATAGGAGCAACCATAGAGGAAATGACGCACAAGCAGCTGGAGATGATGCTTCGAAATGCTCGTATTCTTTATCGCCATGTGAGTGACCTCTTGGATGCGGCAAAACTTGAAGCCGGTAGAATGCCTGTTGCATATTCTCGCTTTAATTTAGCCAAGCTTTTACGCACCACCGCAGCGCAGTTTGACTCGTTAACTTCCGATCGAGGCCTTTCATTTACGGTTGAAACGCCGGACTGAATTTTAGTCCGCAAATCAGTTTTTTATATTTGTGCTAAAATTAAACTAATATTTGAAATACTTCATATCAAATATTCTAAACCCATTCAATGAAAGGCACACACGTGCCACAGTTTACCTATGAGTTGGGTGTCAATCACTTAACGGATGCGGTGATTGATAGAACTACGCCCCTCAAAGCATCCCCCCGCCCAAAGGAGGATCGATCATGCGTATAGCCAAGGATGATGTGGACGTCAAGATGGAAATCCCGGGTGCCGTGATCCGTCAGCAAATGGATTTCGGTGATGCAAGTGGCTTAGGCAAAATCAGTGGTGAATATTTCACTCTTTCTGCTGGCGTTGACACAACCCCTTTATTTCAAGGATTGGAAGGCAATTTATGCCAGTGTCCTCACTGGGGCTTTGTTCTCAGAGGTCAAATCACCACTACCAACGCGGAAGGCGCACAAGAGACTGTCAACGCGAATGATATTTTCTATTGGCCACCTGGCCACAATGTTAAGGTCGATGTGGACGCCGAAATTATCATGTTCAGTCCTCAGCATGAGCACAGCCATGTCATCGATCACATGATAAAGATGCTCAACGGTTAGTGTTGGTATAGTCTGTATTTACCTGCACCCATCCATCATTCCACCGGTCTGAGCAAAAAAAGCGCCCAGATCGGTGAAATCTAGACACTAACTAATATTTTTCTGTATTGATTCACCATTTTTCTTATCAATACGGCGTAATAAAAATTTCATGCCGGATGACACAACGTGCCTCCGCATTAAACGAAGTGATCTAACCCAGAGTTCAAACAAACACTGTTAGGCAGCTAATAGATGTCGGGGGGTATCTATGCCAAATCGAGTAAACGAAGCAATCCAGACACATTACGGCCACCTGGATGTAGGAAGTGTCATTTTAGCGGCGCTGGAAAAGGTAGGCAAAGACCTAGACCACCTCACACCGGAAGACTTGGCACCGGTCGACGAGTTTCATATCCGAGGTCGGGCTGCGACACTTGAGTTAGCTCGTGCCGCTGGCCTCGATGCAAGCAAATACGTTCTTGATGTCGGTAGCGGTGTAGGCGGGACTTCGCGATGTCTTGCGAAGGAATTTGGTTGCCGCGTCACTGGCATTGACCTCACAGACGAATACTGCCGTGCCGCTGCAATGCTCTCAGCTAAGGTTGGGCTCGCGTCGCTGATCGATTATCGCCAAGGTGATGCTACCAACTTGCCGTTTGATGACGGAATGTTCGATGTCGTCTGGACGGAGCACGTGGCAATGAATATTCCTGATAAAACTAGGCTGTACGATGAGTTGTGCCGGGTTTTGAAGCCGGGTGGAACGCTCGCAATTTACGACGTATTAGCCGGCCCTGCTGGCACAGTTCTGTTTCCCGTTCCATGGGCGCGCACCTCGGATACGAGCTTCCTCGTTCAGCCCAGCGAGTTGCGTACGCTTCTTGAGGATGCCGGATTTACTATTTCAGAATGGTCAGACACGACAGAGGCGGCGCGCGTGTGGTTTTTGTCCCTCGCCGAGAAAATACGAAAAGAAGGTTTTCCACCTCTTGGATTTCATCTGCTCTTGGGTAGTGATTTTCAGGAGATGGCGCAAAATCAGGGGCGAAATCTTCAGGAAGGGCGGATTGTTCTTGGACAAGTTGTCGCAAGAAAATAGGTGTTTAAAAGTCTACGCAGGGATTGATACCTATAGATCGAGCTTAAAAAATGAGTTTGATTATGTTCATGACAAAATTGAAGCCGGTGTCGATGGTTTTTTCACTCAGCCCCAAAAAGCTTTAAATTAGATTACGACAGTAATATTGAACTGGCTAAAAATATCATTTCGCGAGCCAATGAAAGAAATTCAAATACCTATTTTATGCCGATAAGAGCAGAACCCATCCAATATCTAAAAGATGTATTCTCTTAAGTCTTAATTAAAAAGATATAAAATTAATAATGGACCATGACCCCAGAAGTCATGGTCCATCGATAATACTTATTGAGCAATAGAAATAGTTGGCGTTACCGACATACCAACCCATAATTTTTTATCAATGGTTTGGTCTGGATCAATACTGATACGAACAGGCAGTCGTTGAACAATCTTCGTAAAATTACCAGTGGCGTTATGTGGTGCGACCGCTGAATAACTCACTCCACTGGCTGGCCCCATGCTCTCCACTTTGCCATTTAAAGTTTCACCAGGCAGTGCATCAACCTCGATCTTTATAGGTAAGCCTGGCTTAACTTTTGCCAATTGCGTTTCACGGAAATTAGCGGTGATGTAAATTGCATCAAGTGGCACGATGGCGAGTAGCGGTTTTCCTGCGTTGACATAGGCACCGATGCGCGCATCTTTCTGCCCGATGGTGCCATTAATGGGTGCCGTAATTTGTGTATAAGATAGTTTAAGTTCTGCTGCTGCCTGAGCTGCCTTGGCTTGATCAAGCAAGGCTTTTGCCTTATCGAGTTCGATCCGCAGAATTTCTTTTTGCTGCTGTGCTGCTTGCAGGCCCGCGTGGTTTTTTTGCACGTTGGCCTGTTGAATATTCAATTGCGCTTCCGACTGTTGCAGCGTCTGCACACTGCCCGCACCATCAGCAGCAAGATTGTGATAGCGTTTTTGATTCGCCTTTGCGAGCGAAAGATCCGCTTTACTAATTGCTACCATTGCCTGTGCTTGATTGATTGCGGTTTCTTGCTTTAACCATTGCGCTTGAAGTGCTGCGACACTGGCTTTCGCACTGGCAACCTGTGCTTTCGCTGTTGCAACGGCCACTAAAAAATCACGGCTATCAATGGTCGCGAGTAAATCACCGGCTTTTACTGTCTGGTTATCTTTGATCAGTAACTGATCCAACGTACCTGACACTTGCGGTGCAACAAGGGTGAAATCAGCTTGTATATACGCATCGTCTGTCGATTGCGATAAGGCTGCTGATTCAGGGTGATTAAAATAGAATGTTCCACTGACAGCAACTGCAATTAACAGCGCGGCGAGGCCAATTTTCAGTGTGATAGATTTTTTTGCTGAAGTCATAATGAATTATCCATGTGAAGAAGGGGAAGGTGTTGCTGCTGGCATTGGCGCAGCAGTGACATCAGGTGCTGGGATGTAGGTCAGTCTCAGCACTAAAGGGATCAAGATAATGGCCAGTGCGCCCAGCACTCGATAAGCATCTGCAACAGACAGCACTTGTGACTGCTGAGCCACAATGTTCATCAGTTGCGATGCATCTAACGGCTGTGCATTTCCGGCTAACGCGGCATGATCAAGCAGCATTTCAGAATGGAAACGCCCGCGTACTGCGATAAGCTGACCAATAGCAGCACTACCAATCAGTGAACCCAGAACACGGAGTGTGTTGATGGTGCCGGAAAAATAGGGGCCTTCATTCGGGTTTACCACGCTGGTCATCAGAAACAGCAGTGGGACAATGGCCATCGGCTGTCCAATAGCATGCAGAACATGCGCGATAACAAATTGGTCTCTGTTCCATTCGGTGGTTAATTGCGCGACCGAAAAGCAGGCTACCGCAATCAATGACAGCCCAATCGCAAACACATAGCGTGCATCGACCCATTTTTGATATAGAAATAGAGCGACGACAGAGCCAAGAACCAATTGTGGTAATGCAACTAGCAAACCTATCGGCGCTATCTGTAATGCGCGGTAACTCTGAATAGCCATCAAATAGTTTGCGGGGAGTTGCGAGCCTGATAACAACACAATCAGCAAGCAGATAAACACGCTCGCACCCAGCCACAAATTACGACGGGCTAACAGCTGCAATTTCAAAAATGGCGCATGATGAAACCACTCGGTCACCAGATAAATCGCCAAGCACAGTAAACCAACAACTAATGAGAGCGTGATCAGGGGTGAATTAAACCAATCTAATCGAACACCTTGATCCAAAGTAATGCCCAATAGTGCTAGTGCAATTACACCAAAAGACATGCCAAACCAGTTGGCTTCTTTAAATCGGACAGTCTGAATTTTATCGTGTGGCAAACCATAACCCACAAGTAAACCAGCAAGCATACAGATTGGAATGATCTGCCAGTAAACCCAACGCCAGTCACTTAATCCATCCGTCCAAAGACCCGTCAACCAGCTCGCCAGATTGGGTGCGAAGGTGGCAGTCATGGCATATAGCGCCAGACCATGTAGACGAATAGTGGCTGGCAGCGATTTTAATGCCATCATCATTAAGATTGGGATCAGCGCTCCACTACTCATTCCTTGCACAAAGCGTAAGAAAATTAATAGATGCAGATCTTGTACAAACGGCAGCAGTGCAGCGATAACAGCGCAAACACTGACCATCATGAAATGGAACCGCCGCACGGTGAAGGTTATGGCGAACCAAGTGGCAAATGGTGTTGCGATCAATTCACCCACCGTATAAAAAGTGGATAACCAAGATGCCTCATCGGTGCCGAATCCCAATGCGCCACGTACATCAGCTAACCCTAATGCACCGACTCGATTATTTAACCCTGCCATGATGGCAGAGATAAAAATCCCCGTAAGCCCGATGATAGTAGCGAGTGAAATTTTAGGTGGGTGTAAACCCGTGTGTTTATGTGGACTCAATTCCAACCTCCGCCGAGTGCTTTATAAAGATTAACCAGCGTCAAAGTGCTGTTAGTTGCGCTATTGTTGAGGCTCGTCTGGCTGGCCAGTAGGTTACGTTGTGCGGTTAACACACGCAGATAATCAGACGCACCTTCCTGATAACCGCGTTCAGCGATTTGTAAGGCTTGTTTGTTCTGCTCATAAGAAATCACCAGTTCTTCATGTTGACGCTGTTGTGCTGCTGCGGCATCTAATGCGTTATCCACTTCATGCCAAGCACGGAGCACTGTTTGACGGTAAACCAAAGCTGCATTTTTCTGGCGCGCTTCATTCAATGCGAGTCGCTGTGTAAGTTGACCACCCTGAAACAAAGGCAGGTAGACCGTTGGTCCGACAGAAAAGAAGCGAGAGTCCCAACTGGTGAGATCCTGACTTTCAAAGGCTTCTACACCCACGCGACCTTTAAGGCCGATCCGTGGATAAAAATCTGCCGTGGCGACGCCAACACTGGCCGTTGCAGCATGCAGTTGCGCTTCAGCACGAAGAATATCAGGGCGATTACGTGCTAATTCAGAAGGAACACTGTTCGGCACATTTGTAGGCAGGGCAGGCAACGGTAGAATGGGTTGCAATTTTGCATTCAGTGCGCGAGGTTCTTCGCCGAGCAATAAAGCCAGCCCATTCATTAACGCATTACGCTGCTGCGTTAACTCAGGGATCATTGCATTCACGGTAGCCAGTTGTGCGCGGGCTGACGATGTTTCAAAGCGTGTCGCGACACCATTGCTTTCACGGCTTTCTGCTAGCTTCAACGCTCTTTCAGCAATAACTTTATTCTGCTGCGTAATATCCAGTTGCGCCTGGGTGCCGCGCAAGAGCAGATAGCTCCGAGCTAATTCCGCACTCACAGTAACACGTACTGCTTCTCTATCATATTCAGTTGCTTCGAGTGCGGCAGTTGCACCTTCACTGGCGCGACGAGTTCTACCCCACAAGTCGAGTTCCCAGCTAGCATCAATACTGGTTTGCCAAAAATTACTGGCATGTGTCGGCGCACCTAACGCAGCAAATTGGCCATTTTCACTTAAACCGCTACGCGAATATCCCGCGTTAGCTGCAACGTTCGGTTGTAAGCTCGATTCTGTAATACCGAGCAGCGCGCGACTTTGTTCTATGCGGCTAGCGGCCATTTGCAGATCAAGATTAGTACGCGGAACACTATTTTCTAAATCAGTTAAAACTGGATCGTTAAAACTCAACCACCATTTTGATGCGCTGGTCACAGTTGATGTTGACACTGTGTTTTTGGCGTTTAACTCCGACAACCATTTGGCATCTTGTAACTCATTTTTCGGTGCTGAATAGTTTGGCCCCACGGTGCAACCAGCCATCAAGGTAAGACAAACGGCCATGCTTATAACTTCCCGTAAGCGGGGAGGAGAAAAAGACGTAGTCGATATGAGCATGCGATATATCCTCAAAATAATCATCCTGGCCTTCTGGTAGCGTCAATACCTCAAACCGTACCGAACCGATCGGTTCGATATAAGTGCAAAAAAAATCGCGTCGATACGATTTTTACACTGTGATCCAGAACGCATCTTGGCTATCTGAATCTTGAATCGAACCGAGCGGTACAGTACTATAATAATTATTAGTGTCAGTGTCAAAACTCAATTGTAGGATTTTTGTTAATGGAACAAATGACGGTATCTCGTGTTGGCATCTCACCCGAAGACGTGGTTCCTGGCACAAAGGCATACACCGTTTTACGGGCCGCGCGAAAAATATTCCTGACTCACGGTTTTAGTGGTGCGACCACCGATATGATCCAGCGTGAGGCTGCTGTATCTAAATCAACGGTTTATGCTCATTACGCTAATAAAGAAGCGTTATTTATTGCGGTTGTTGAAGCCGAGTGTCGGATCTTTGCGGAAACAATCAACGCGATACGATTTTCGCCGGGAAAATTAAGAGAAACCTTAATTGAGTTGGCCAAAGCCTATCTGACGATATTATTGTCAGAATCAGGGCTATCGCTACATCGGATCATTGTGGCCGAAGGTCCGCGATTCCCTGCTTTAGCTCGGATGTTTTATAAGGCTGGTCCAAATGTCATTATCGCGATGGTGACAGATTTATTAGCTCGCGCAGAAGCATCGCAAGAATTGAGTTTTGGCAGCATCGCGCAGAGTGAAGCTGCCAGAGTGTTTATTCATCTGGTTCGCAGTGAACCTCAATTTTTAAGCCTTATTCACCCTGACTACAGCCCGACACATGAACAGATTGATCACTGGGTATTTGTCGCTGTTGAAACATTTATGCGTGCTTACGAACATAAGTGATATTATTTGTACCAATAAAAATGTTGCTTCATAAATAAAAAGCGGATGGTACTAACCATTCGCTTTTTTAATGAATACTTTATTAGCTTTGCAGTGCTTCGATGATGAGCTGCACCAACTGACCACCTTCAGGTGTTACCCAGCTACCAGCCAACTCTGAGATTAATTGATTTGTCGTGGTCAAAACCACGCCTGCATTTTCCATGCGGCGTAATGAGATATCGTCAGCCATTTTGGTTGGTGAGCCGCCAGCATCTGCAACCACTTGCACTTCAAAGCCTGCTTTAACCAGACTTAATGCAGGGTAAACAGTACAGACATCATTCGTTACGCCTGCAATGATGATTTTTTTACGACCGGTTGCAGCAACCGCAGCGGCAAAATTCTCATCATTCATTGCATTCACAATACCGAAACGTTTAATACGGGCAGCAAACTGTTCAGGCAGAATTTCTTCCAATTCGCTCAGTAATGGGCCTTGTGCGTATTCTTCCATGCTGGACGTTAATACGGTTGGCAAATTCAGGATCTTCGCAGTTTTCGCCAGCATCAGCGCATTGCGTTTCATCTCTTCAAAAGAAGTGGACTTAACCCAGCTCATGGTGCCCACTTGATGGTCGATCAACAGTAATGCGGCGTTTTGTGCGTTAAACATGTCATTATTCATTTCTATCTACCTTTCAGTTAAATGTTTATTAAGAAACCGGGCCTTATTACAGCGCGCCAAATTTCCCTTGTTGATAGGCAGAGACTGCATCTGCCAGATCGGTTTGCGTAGAAAGTGCCATTGGCCCTTTCCAATACACGGGTTGATGTAGTGGTTTGCCGGTAAAAATAACCACCTTACAATCCCCATTTGTTGCTAAGAGTTGAACTTCTTGCGCTTGGTCCGAATGGGCATAAACCGGAATATTCGGAATATCACTCGCGTAGTGTTTGCCATCAATTTCAGATGATCCGAAAATCGGCAGAACAAAAGCGTTATGCCCAGCAGGAATTGAAATTCTTAATTCCTTTTTATCATCGAGCGAAATGTCGTAAACGTTCACTTCAGTCGGTGTATCGATGGGCGCTTTGATCTCACCTAATTGACCTAAAACCACTCGTACTCGCGCACCAGTTTCCTGGATAACAGGGATATCCTGTGATGGAAGACTGAGTGCAAATGGATGCTCTTTCTGCTTCTCTTTGGGTAAATTCACAAAGATTTGCAGCATGTGGACTGTCTTTTCTTGCTCGGCAGGGATCTCTTCATGAACCACACCGCGTCCTGCCGCTGTCCAATGCAAGCCACCAGGTTGAATAATATTTTTATTTCCTAACGAATCTCTGTTTGCAATGCTGGTTTCCGAATCCAGAAATAAATAAGACACGGCTGAAAACCCAGCATGTGGATGGGGAGGGAACGTAGGCCCACTCATCCATGCATGGTCTACCGCCAAAAAGGGATCGAGTTGTGCAACAGATTCACCGCGGAGGGTGTACGCACGGAAGTTGATCCCATTATTAGAGCGATGCAAACGAGCTTCGGTAGACATATTTTGTTCCTTTCATTTACTCAGTAAGGTGATGCAATGTTCTGCAAGTCGCACCTCATTCGTTGTTGAAATAATAATCGCACGAAGTTTTTTTGGAATAAATATGGTTTAATGGGAAACATAATTCCATATATGGGGCAATGTGGATGGAACTTTTAAATGACATGGCGCTGTTTGTTGATGTGGTAAAAGCGATGAGCTTTAGAAAAGCAGCCGAAGCCACTGGTGTGCCTAATTCAACGTTATCGCGACGCATCAGCGAGTTAGAAAAAGCGATTGGTCTGCGTTTGTTACACCGAACAACGCGCAAAATTGAACTGACTGAGGCAGGGCAGCTCTATTTTGAACGTTGTCGACGAATTGTGGATGAAGCTAGATTGGCACATGAGCAATTAGGGGAAATGCTGGCACAACCAAGTGGTGTGCTTAGAGCATCGCTGCCAGTCGATTTCGCGACGACATTTCTTGCGCCACTGATACCTGAATTTTCCCGCCGGTATCCTGGCATTACCTTTGACTTTGATTTAACACCACGCAAAGTTGATATGATTTCGGAACATTATGATGTCGCGATCAGAACAGGGCAGCAGCAAGACTCCAATTTAATCGCCCGTCAATTGGCAACGTTAAAAACGTTTTTATATGCCTCACCGCGCTATTTGGCACTTCATGGCGAACCCGCAGATCCTGATGAATTACAAAGTCATGAATGCCTGAATATGCTGAAATCAGGGGAGTGGCAACTTCACCATGGGGAAGAACTCGCTAAAGTTATTACCAGCAGTAAATTTGCTATCAATAGCATTGGTATGATCAAACAGCTCGCCATTAACGACATGGGCATAACACTATTGCCACAAGAGATTGTTCAGGCCGATTTAGATAACGGTAAGTTAGTTCAGATCCTCGATAAATGGGAAGGCATACCAACACTTGTGTATGCAATTACAGAAACAAAACTTTTACCTGCTAAAACAAGGTGTTTCATTGATTTTTTACGTGAAAATTTAAGGAAATCAACGTAACAAGTAAAAGCCTTACTATCTTATTGCCCCATATATGGATTAATGATTTCCATTTTACTTCATTTATTCCACTCAACCGTTGATGCATGATTGGGCGGTAGCCTAATCAACGCTTGAGGATTTATATCATGGCAACTCAACAACAATTTGAAATATTGGCGTTTACTGATCCAGTTTGTACTTGGTGCTGGGGGAGTGAACCGATCTTACGCAAACTTCAGGTTTGGTATGGTGATCAAGTAAAAATTGCGCCGGTAATGGGTGGTCTGGTCGAAGATATTCGCAATTTCTATGACCACGCTAATGACATTGGTGGCAGTCCAGAACAATCTAATCCACAAATCGCAAGACACTGGCTGGAAGCATCAAATCGGCATGGTATGCCAGTAGAAGTAAATGGTTTTCGTCTGTTTTCCGCCGACACGGTTTCAACTTATCCGCAAAATATCGCATACAAAGCCGTTGAACTGAGTAACCCTGAATTGACCGCGAAGTTTTTGCGTCGCATTCGTGAAGCTTCCGCATCAGAAGCGAGAGAGACCGGCAGACGTGAAGTTCTCATTGAACTGGCGAATGAAGTGGGTGTTGATATAGCTGCCTTTATTAAACATTTAGATGATGGCAGTGCAGAGCAAGCATTTCGTGATGATCTGCTAATGACCAGAAAATATGGCGTGCGTGGTTTTCCAACTTTTCTGTTTCGTTGGGGCAATACAGAGATTTTACTGCGGGGTTATCAGAGTTTTGACAGCATGAGTTCGGTAATTTCATCGCTCACTGCGGGTCAAGTTACACCGCATCAACCGAAAGTCAGTGCAGATAATATTCTGGATTTTTTGCTTAATAGTGGTCGGGCTGCGAAAGTCGAGTTAGCAACAGTCTTTGATGTTTCAGTGAGTGAGCTGGATGTATTACTCAGCACACTTTCAAGCCAACGAAAAATCCAATTTGTTCCGGCTGGGAACGGTGGATTTTGGGAATGTTTGGGTGAAGCATTTACTTGTGATCCGGTGACGCGTACTTGCACCGTCTGATTTGTAATTTAGATATGCACATTATGTTATATGTATTTTGCCCAGCATTAGCTGGGCATTTTTTGGCCCACTGTCACAGGCCATAGATTGTCCCTTCGCTTTTTCATGATTTAACAGTTTGCATCTCAGGGCTACTGATAATTTTCTCGATTTTAAATGCTGCATTAGCCAGCCATTCATTACTAATCGCGCGATAAGCGTCCATATCATGACAACGAAGTCGCAGCATGTAATCAAACGGGCCACTGACGAGCCAGCAAGATAAGACATCCACACGTTGTTTTATCTCAGCTTCAAAAGCAACTTGCGCTGCACGGCCACTTTGGCTGGCTAATGCCACATGCAGTTGTAAAACAATTCCCGAAGCGAGTTCGGTCTCTTCTTCTATCAAAGCTGCATAACCGCGAATAATACCCGCTCGCTCTAATTTTCTAACGCGCTCCTGACAGGGGCGAGGAGTGAGATGGATCAGCTCAGCTAACTTTTGGTAACTGATCCGGCCATCCGTTTTTAATATTTCAATGATCTTGTGGTCTATCCGATCCAGCTTGAAGTGAGCGGTTGTCACGGTTGTTACCTTAAACGAATTCGCGGATGGCAGTAAAATACAGCGGAATCCGCTGTTTGTAGATGTTTTTTGACAGAAACCATTCCTCAGTACGGCTGATTACAGCCGGAATCGCACCCACAATATCTGCAAAATAGTCTGTATTGTTTTGGTTATCCGAGAGTAAATCATGCAGACAACGCAACACCTATTGATGATTCGTCCTAGTCGGTTTGAATGCAACATGCAGACAACTGCAAGTAATGCGTTTCAAAAGCAAAGTAGCGACCCTGTCGCAGCACAAGCAGCTGCATTACGGGAGTTTGATGCTTATGTTGAGCAATTACGTGCTGTGGGCGTTGACGTGATGGTCGAGCAAGACATGGTAGAGCCACATACACCAGACTCAATCTTTCCAAATAATTGGGTTAGTTTTCATCAAGACGGGTCGGTTGTGTTATACCCGATGGAGGCACCCAATCGCCGTTTAGAGCGCAATGAAACTATCTTAAAACGGATAAAAGAAAAATTTGATATCAAAAAGATCCATGATCTTTCTTCGTTTGAACTGGAAGCCAAATATTTAGAGGGCACTGGATCTTTGGTCTTAGATCGAGAACACCGCATTGCTTATGTTTGCCGCTCTTCGCGTAGCAACCCTGCAGTGATGAACGAGTTTTCAGCTCTGCTTGATTACACCGCTTTTTGGTTTAAGGCGCAGGATGCCCATGGCCGCGATATTTATCACACCAATGTCATGATGAGTGTTGGTCGGGTGCTGGCGGTTGTGTGTCTTGATGCGATTCGAGATGAAAATGAGCGAAACGGATTAACACAGCTTTTAGAAACAACGGGGAAAGCTATTTTAGACATTTCATTTTCACAAATGCTGTCTTTCGCTGGAAACGTACTTGAATTGCTAAATGCGCAAGGCGAACCGATATTAGCGATGTCTCAGCGTGCCTGGCATTCATTAAATACTGATCAAAAATCACTATTAACTCAGTATGTTAAACCCGTCATCGCACAACTAGACACCATAGAAACGCTCGGTGGTGGCGGGGCGCGTTGCATGATTGCAGAGATACATTTACCGCTGCGTCAGGGGGGAATTTAAGCATGATGATTATTCGTCCAGTACGATTTGAAGACATTGATGCGCTGATTTCACTGGCTAATAAAGCCGGCCCGGGGGTTACTTCATTTCAACCCAATAAGCGAATGCTAACGGAACGTGTCACTCGCTGCGTCAACACCTTGAATGGAACGGCTAAATTAGCCGATCAGTGTTATCTGTTTGTTTTGGAAGATAGTCATTCAGGGAAAGTAGTCGGTATTTCGGGTATCGAAGTGGCTGTTGGGCTTAATGAGCCTTGGTATAACTTTCGTATTGATTCAATAACACACGTCTCACACGTGCTTGGCATCTCGCAGCAAGTCGATGCGCTTTTTTTATCGAACGACCACACCGGGCATAGTGAAGTTTGCACCTTGTTTCTTGATCCGGAATGGCGACACAGCCGCAACGGTCAATTGCTCTCGAAATCGCGATTTCTCTTTTTAGCGGCTTTTAAAGCGCGTTTTGCGCGGAAGATTGTCGCAGAAATGCGGGGTATTTCCGATGAGCAAGGCGTCTCACCATTTTGGGATGGAATAGGTAATCACTTCTTCAAAATGGATTTTAGTAAGGCCGATTACCTCACGGGTATTGGTGAAAAAACCTTTATTGCTGAGTTAATGCCACGCTTTCCAGTTTATATCGCTACTTTGCCGACGAGTGCACAGCAAGCAATTGGTAAAGTACATGCTCAAACTGCGCCTGCGCGAGCTATGCTGGAGTCGGAAGGTTTCCGCTATGAAGGTTATGTCGATATCTTCGATGGTGGCGCAACGCTGGAAGCCTATGTGAGTGAATTGCGAATTGTCAGAGAAAGCAATTGGTATCAAATAGAGGTCGTTTCCAACCTTGAGTCTGGGGATATTCCTTTTCTTGTCTCTAATGGAAAGGACAAGCAATTCCGAGCTATTCTGGCCTATGCACATGAGCCGTTAAACGGATTATTTATGCTAACGCCAAATCAGGTGGCAGCATTAAATTTACAACCAGAAGATCATATATTTGCCGTAAAACTGTATAAATAAGTCGCTTTTAAAGTTGAATATTTAGACATAAATAAAATGATGTTATGCATAATTTAATATAGTAAAAAATGCATCTCTATTTGCATCAATTATTCATGATTATATAACTTTATGTCGCAAAATTGATTGTTATCTTGCTTTCATTGGAGCACACATTTGGTGCTGATTTTTGTTACTTATGATTCATTTGCAAGCAATTAACCCTCTGCCTTATTGGGAGAAATGTATTTTTATTATTTATTGCATCTTTATGGGTGTATCTTGCACCAAAATGATCTAAAAAATATAAAAACCAGTGGGAATGGTTAATGGGGGAATTTGAATGGTAATGAATAAAACATTACCTTAAAAAGCAATATTTGATTACTCATGCACATTCAGTTGTTAAATATACACAAATTTAAAATATTATTTTCTTGTAAATAATGAAATAAAACTGGCATGTATCCTGCTTTGCTATGTAAGTAATTAGTTATATCAGTGCATGTCATTACCCTTCCATTAATAGAGAGTCACTTATTATGAATAAACTGCTCAAAGTTGCCTGTATGCTGGCCGCATCGACTGTATTTACGGCAAATGCTCAAGACCTGCGTTTAGGTGTCGAACCGGGTTATGCGCCATTTGAAGTGAAAACCCCAGAAGGTAAACTGGCGGGGTTTGATATTGATTTGGGTAATGAGCTTTGCAAACGAATTGCTGCTAATTGCACTTGGGTGGAAGGCGAATTTGATGGGTTAATTCCCTCACTGAAAGCAAAGAAAATTGATGCCATTCTCTCTTCTATGTCGATTACTGAGCAACGCCAGAAAGAGATCGATTTCACCGACAAACTTTATGGCACGCCGGCTCGCTTAGTTGCCGCTTCAGGTTCAACGTTACTGCCAACTGCAGACGCATTAAAAGGTAAGCAAGTTGGTGTGTTCCAAGGCACGACAGCCGAAACTTATGCTAAAGAGCAGTGGGCGAGCAAAGGCATCAATGTGGTTACCTATCAAGCACAAGAATTGGTATATGCCGACTTGGTGAATGGTCGTTTAGATGCCGCATTTCAAGATGCCGTTGCCGCGAATGATGGTTTCTTGAAGCAACCACAAGGTAAAGGCTTTGCGTTTGCTGGCCCAGAAGTGAATGAAGTGAAATATTTTGGTGTGGGAGCTGGCATCGGTTTACGTAAAGCCGACACTGCATTAAAAGCTCAGCTGAATAAAGCACTGGCGGACATGATTAAAGATGGTACTTATGCAACCATCGCGAAAAAATATTTCGACTTCGATATCTACGGTAAATAAGTGTTTTAAGGCAGGAGTTTCTCCTGCCTTATATTCAGGAACGTTATTATGCTGTATGGATATGGCGATATTATTCTTCAAGGCTCGTTAATTACCATCGAGCTAGCGCTTTTGTCAGTGATAGTGTCAATTGTTCTTGGGTTGGCAGGTGCAAGCGCTAAAATATTTGGTAGTCGTTGGATGTCAGCAATCACTGATATTTACACAACACTGATTCGTGGTATTCCCGATTTGGTATTAATGCTGCTCATCTTTTATGGTTTGCAAATATCGCTGAACGAAATAACGGAATATGTCGGTATTAGCCAAATTAATATTGATCCATTTATTGCTGGTGTGCTGACAATTGGTTTTATTTACGGAGCCTATTTTACCGAAACATTCCGTGGCGCTTTTATTATTGTGCCGAAAGGGCAAATTGAAGCGGCGGTTGCGTATGGTTTTTCACCTTGGCAAATATTTCGGATTATTTTATTTCCGCAAATGATGCGCTTTGCATTACCTGGGATCGCGAATAATTGGCAAGTCACCTTAAAAGCAACGGCATTGGTTTCTATTATTGGTTTGGCTGATGTGGTTAAAGCAACTCAAAATGCAGGTAAAGGAACATATCACTTCTTCTTATTTACCATTGTTGCCGCTGCGATTTATTTGTTGTTCACCACGATATCAAATCTGGTGTTGTTGTGGCTGGAACGTCGATATGAAGTCGGGCATCGGAAAGCATCATTATGATTGAGATATTAGAACGTTACGGCACCGCATTTCTTTGGTCTGACGGTTATCATTTCACTGGCGTTGCAGTGACGATGTGGCTCTTGGTGATATCCGTTGTGAGCGGCTTTTTCATCTCGATCCCGCTGGCGATTGCGCGTGTGTCAACCAAGAAATGGTTATGGATGCCAGTGTGGGTGTACTCCTATATTTTCCGTGGCACACCGCTTTATGTGCAGTTGCTGGTGCTTTATTCCGGTGTGTATACCTTAGATGCCGTGCGTAATACCGATTTCCTGAATTGGTTTTTCCGCAGTGGTTATAACTGCACGCTGCTGGCGCTGATATTGAATACCTGCGCATACACCACTGAAATTTTTGCCGGTGCTATTCGGGCAATGAGTTATGGCGAAGTAGAAGCCGCCAGAGCGTATGGTTTTTCAGGGTGGAAATTGTATCAGTCGATCATTATTCCTTCTGCATTGCGTCGTGCTTTACCGACTTACAGCAATGAAGTGATCTTGATGTTGCATGCCACCTCACTGGCATTCACTGCTACCGTGCCTGACATCTTAAAAATAGCGCGTGATGTGAATGCGGCGACCTATAAATCTTTTCATGCATTCGGTTTAGCCGCGGTCATTTATCTGCTGATTTCATTTCTATTGGTCGCGTTGTTTAAACGTGCTGAAAAACATTGGTTGCGTCACCTTAAACCAGTCTCATCTCACTGACAGGGAATATGAGTCATATGCAAAACTGTAAACTGGCAGTGAAAGAGCTGCATAAACAATATGGCGATCATCTGGTGATCAAGGGCGTTTCGTTACAGGCAAAAGCCGGTGATGTGATCAGCATTATTGGCTCATCGGGTTCGGGGAAAAGCACGTTTTTACGCTGCATGAACTTTCTGGAAAAACCAAGCGAAGGTTCCATTTACATCAATGGTAAAGAGATCCGAATGGTGCGCGATTTAGATAATCAATTAAAAGTGGTTGATCATAAGCAGCTGCAATTGTTACGTACCAAATTGACGATGGTATTCCAACATTTCAATTTGTGGAATCACATGACGGTGCTGGAAAACGTCATGGCAGCACCGGTTCAGGTGTTAGGTATCAGTAAAGAAGAAGCGGAAGCGCGAGCGATTACTTATCTGGAAAAGGTCGGCATTGATGAGTTAGCTCGCAAAAAATATCCATCGCATCTTTCCGGCGGGCAGCAACAACGGGTGTCGATTGCGCGTGCATTAGCGATGGAGCCGGAAGTGTTGCTGTTTGATGAGCCGACATCGGCGCTTGATCCTGAATTGGTGGGCGAAGTGCTTAAGATCATGCAAAAACTGGCCGAAGAGGGAAAAACCATGATCGTGGTAACGCATGAAATGGGGTTTGCCCGGCATGTGTCTAACCATGTCATTTTTCTGCATCAAGGCAAGATTGAAGAAGAAGGGCATCCGGATGTGTTATTTGGTAACCCGAAAAGCGAACGGTTAAAGCAGTTTTTATCGGGTGCTTTGAAATAATTAATCAAAATATTTAATTAACCATGCTGGTTAAAATGAAATTATGTTAAACAAATTGCATATGCAACCAAAAATTAAAATTGGCTTGTATATCATTCCGCCATGTTCACTGTTTACGTTAGGCTCTATTCAGGAACCTATTGTTCAGGCTAACAAACTGCTTGGCGAAGAGAAGTATCAGCTTTTTTATATCTCCGATCAGGAAGATAAAATAATTTATCTTGATAATAGAGTGCATATAAATGCTGATTTTACAGTAGATGATTCACCTGATTTAAATATATTAATGGTGGTTAGTGAACGTTGTCCTGAGAATAAGATTGATATCCGTATTCGAAAATTTATGCAGCGAATATGCAGCCAGTCGAATATTAGCTTAGTGGGCATCGATATGGGGGCATTTTGGATCGCAGACGCAGGTTTATTTCGTGATCAACCCGCTACCGTGCACTGGCAAGTATTAGATCTATTCACAGAAACC